>ERZ1031808.47-NODE-47-length-24470-cov-8.597461_pt1 | contig 24470 bp, 19 predicted proteins | sample MGYA00517103_ERZ1031808 | MGnify/ENA primary metagenome ERZ1031808 (study PRJEB33719, sample SAMN04261245) | wastewater metagenome | biome: rural village; feature: human; material: feces | host: Homo sapiens | place: El Salvador | collected 2013-01-14 ...
CCCCTTTTTGATGAGCTTGATGATGAGTCGGATGAGGCAGCTCTTAGGCTTGTAGGCGAGTGCCTGATCTACCTTTTCGAAGGCTACATGGGCATTTGCCGCCCAGCGGTAGGCATTGACGATGCCTATCTCGGTGGCTCTGAGATACCGATGCTCCGTATCGTTCTGTTCAAAGAAATCGATGAGTCGGCGGGTTGATTTGAAGTATGACAGGAGGTTCTTTTCAGAGATGTTGTGATTGTAGGAATTCTCGTTGTCGGTGCGATAGTAATATACCGCATCATCGATGTTCACCTTTTTGCCGTAGAACATAAACTGGGCATTCCAGAAAAGATCTTCCGCATAGTTGATGCCTTCTTCAAAGAATATCCTGTGCTCCATGATGAGCGAACGCTTATAGATTCTGCCCCACAGTCGGTTGGTGATGATGTTCTGGCAGACGAGCAGTTTGAGCAGTTTCCCTTCAGCAACATCAAAAGGTTTCTGGAGTATGCCTGCCTTCCCATCGCACCACTCCCTGTAGCTGCCATCAATCAGATCGGCATGGCTACTATCTGCTTTTCTTGCCAGCTTCTCAACTGCATCTTCCGGCAGCATGTCATCGCTATCGGCAAATAAAAGATAATCGCCTGTAGCCGCCATCAGTGCCGTCTGTCTTGCAGCACCCACGCCCCGGTTTCTGTCGTGGTGGATGATGCGTACCTGTTGTGCTCTTCCCAGATATTCTTTCAGGAGCGATTGCAGGATGCCGATACTTTTATCGGGGGTACAGTCATCTACAAAGATGTATTCGATAGACGCATACGACTGCTCGAACAATGACCGGGCGCATTGTTCGATATATTTTTCTACCCCATAAATGGGAGTTAAGATACTTATTTTCAGCATGATGGTTTTAATCTAAGATACTTTTTTATCTTGCCTGATTCCCGTTCTTATCTTGTGAGATACTGGAATATCAGCGTGCTGTTATAGAAGAACAGGAAGATGGTGATAACTGCGAGTGTTCCACGAAGATAAGGCAGATATTTCTCCTTACAGTTTCTGATGATATATCCGATACAGATCGGAATGATGAATGCCCAGTGGGCAGCCATGATATAAACCTCGTTCAGTCCGAATCCCATGACCAGATGAATGAAGGCATCGCATGCCACCCATGAGGCAGTGAGCCAGAGAAAGGCAGAGCGTCTTCCCATCCAAAAGCCCATGCACAGCAGAATCACGATGATACCCTCTATGATATAAGGAACGGGTGTCTGGTATTTCACGAATATCGGGCGGTGGCTGTGGATATCTTCCAGCAGATGTTCTCTGTGCAGGATAAGCGATTCGCCAAAAACGTTTTCTACCAGTGATTCTGAACGGGAGATAGACATATCTGCCCATGAGAGCATGCCCCGTTTCTGGATATTCTTGCCAGCGATGGCCTTATCGTGTTTTTGCTTCTGTTCCATCTTTGCCCTAAAAGTACTGTCTTTTGCAGCCTTTTGGGCAACGAGCCGTTCTCCTTCCAGACGGTTCGGGATGATGAAAGCCTTGTTCTGGTAGATGCCTGCAGCCCCTATCAGGAGGGTAGGCAAGATGATGCCCAAAGCCAGATATTTCGGGCGGAAGAGCTTTTTGCCATTGGTGAAGAGGGCAGCAAGGAAGGTCTTGGCGCCATTGCTCAGCGTGATGCCTGCCGTGAAGAAAAAGAGCAGGGCTGTTTGCCACCAAGGCATGCTGCGGTGTTCCTTCTGCTGCTTGCCTGCCAGATAAAGTGTCATCGACAGGAAGAAAAGCGACATGCCGAAATGGTCATCTACAAAGGTGACGAGCAGCACGTAGGCAAAGGAAAAAAGCATCGCTGTGAGCATATTGCTGTCTATAGCCTTCAGCTGCATCACCTCTCTGAAGATTCTTCTGAAGAAGAGGGTGGAGTAGGTGGAGAAGAATGTCATCATTACCGCCACGATGGAAGTTGCCCAGTTGCGGGAGGTGAGTTCTATCAGCCAGCCGTTCAGTAGCGAGAAAGGATAGAGGAAGAAAGGGAGCATGGGATGGCGATACTCCGTGTAATACACCTTCCACTTCGAGAGGGTAAGGTAGGTGTAGGGATCGAAACCTGAAATCTGAAAGTTCTTGGTGAAGAGCGTCCAGAATCCTGCTTTCGGTTTGCCGAAATCATCAAAATGATAGGTTATCATCAGCACATTGAAGGCGATGATAACGATGAGTGTAATCAAGGCAAAGAGCCTTTCTTCTTTTTTAATTCTAAATATATTGTTCATTCTCTGATTATTTTTTTGCTGGGCTGATGCATGCCGCATCTCCTTCTTAGCGCTGCAAAAGTAATTGTTTTTTCTGAATATTCAAAAAGAAAGGCTCTATTTTGTGTCTTTTTTCTGATAAAAACGGAGTTTTATTTTGTATTCTCTTTTATTTGGTGTATCTTTGTCGCAATGATGATGAAAAAGTCATCAGGACGGACAGTTGGATAATAAAGATAAATAATGACAATGAAACATGCTTTTTTGATAATGGCTCATGGCAGTTTACCGCTTCTCAGGGTATTGCTGTCGATGCTCGATGATGAGCGCAATGATATATTTCTGCATATCGACCGGAAATCGGATATGCTGGATGGTACTGAACCGCTGGCTCTTTCCAAGGCACGCCTCTTTGTATTGGAACAGAGGGTGGATGTGCGTTGGGGAAATCTGAGCCAGATTAAGGCGGAGTATGTGCTTTTCGAGGAGGCTTTGAAGCATGGACCTTATGCCTACTACCATCTGCTGAGTGGTCAGGATTTACCTATCAAATCGCAGGATTACATCCATCAGTTCTTTGAGGAGCATCAGGGTAAGGAGTTTGTGGGCATCAATCATGGTGAGGAATTTGAATGGGATTGCCGCCGGAAGATGATGCGTTATTGGTTATTTACCAGTCTTACCCGCTCGAAGTATGGGGCTTTGAATGCCATTACCAGGCGACTGAATAAATATCTTTCGATGCTGCTCATGCCGTTCCTGCATCGCCAGAAGATGGATTTTGCCAAGGGTGCCAACTGGGTGAGCATCACGCAGGCATGCGTGGAGTATGTGGTGAGCCAGAAGCCGTTTGTATTGAAAAGATTCAATTATACCTTCTGCCCTGATGAGTTCTTCCTGCAGACCCTGGTATGGAATCACCCCGACTTCCGGGCCGCCCTGTATTCTGAAAAAGATGAATATGAGGGCTGCATGCGACTCATTGACTGGAAACGGGGCAATCCGTACGTCTGGACTTTGGCAGACAAAGAGGAGCTGGAACAAAGCAACCGCCTCTTTGCCCGTAAGTTTGATATGAAGCATGAGGATATCATCCGTTGGATCAAGTCTTCTTGCTAATATTTATCCTAGCATGTAGCCTGCCAGCAGATATCCGTTGCTTATCCACAGATAGAGGGTGATGGCGAGCATCAATCCTCTGAAGGCCCATTTCAGGTTCTTTCCTTTTGCCTTGAGCGCCAGGAAGGCGATGGCGATAGGAAGGGCATACATATAGTGGGCAGTCATGATATATACCTCGTTGATACCGAAGCCCAAACCGATATGGAGGGCAGTATCCATCAGGAAGAATGTCAGGGTGAGCCAGAGGAACTTTGATTTTCTTCCGGCAAGGATGCCAAGTAAGAAAAGCACAACGATGCATGCCTCTACCACATAATTGACCGCAGACTGGTATTTCACGATAACCGGACGGTTGCGCAATACATCGCCCAGAAGGTTCTGCTGGTGCAGCATGATGCTTTCACCGAAGAAATTCTCTACCAGCGTTTGCGAGCGGGAGGTCGTCTTGTCGGTCCAGTTCATGAATTCGCCCTTGGCGATAGGCTTGCCCGTGTTCTTGTTCCATATCTGTTTATGGTCACGAACATATTTGGTATGCGCTTTATCCTTGATGATTTTCCTGACGGCAGCTTCTACCTTTGCCGAGTCTTTCACGCCAGTGCTGTCGCGGTATTGCTGGTAAATCTTGGCTGTGGCTTCCTTGTTTTTCTTCATCTTAGCCTCGTGTCTTGCCATCTCATTAGGCCATACGAAGGTGCGGTATTCCCATCTGGCGAAAGCCCACATGAGTGCGGCAGGAAGGATGACTCCTATCAGGAAGTATTTGATACTGAAGAACTTTCTGCCATTGGTGAAAAGGGCGGCAAGATAGGTCTTCAGACCATTGTTGAGCGATACGCCCGCTGTAAATACAAAGAGCAGGATAGTCTGCCAGATGGTAAGCTGTCTGCCTTTCTTCATGCATACGCCTGTGATATACAGGGTACAGAGGAGTATGATCATCGACATGATGAAATGGTCGGGTACCATCGCTGAAACCATCACATAGGCGAAAGAGAAATAGAAGGCAGAGAGCAGATTTGCATCAAAGCGCTCTGTACCAATCACTTCTCTGAATATCCGGTAAAGGAAGATGAAGGAATAGAAGGCGCAGAACACCAGAATGGCTCCCACGACAAACTGAACACCATTGATGCCGGTAAGCATCATCAATCCTTGATTGATCTGATTCGGGATATACATGAAGAACGCCAGCAGCGGGTGGCGGTATACATTATATTCTGTGTCCCAGTGAGATACGATGCTATAGGTAAGCGGGTCGAAACCTGCCACATGGAAGGTCTTGACAAAGAGTTTATGATAATTATCTGTAATCTGCGAAAACTGACTGTAGTATTTGATGACTGTCAGGGCATTGAGGGCACATGCTATGATGAGAGCAACGAGTGCTGAAACTCTTTCCTCTTTCTTGATTTTAAAAATATCGAATATCTTTTTCATATCTTTCTTTTATCGTGTTTTGGGGGATTCCCTTATTTCTTCAGGAAGAACCTCACCAGAAGGAAGTTTACCGGGATGCAGATGCAGAGGGTGGGTATCATAGCCAGCTGTTTGGCTAGCCCCAAGCCTACGAAGAGGTTGAGGCAGAGGGTCTGCATCGAGTAGTTGACGATGTGGGAGAGGGTGAATCCTGCTCCGCGCTTGGCATTCGCCTTTACCTTGAAGGTATAGCGGGTGCTGGCGATGAAATTGAAAATGAAACTCACGATGTAGGCGATGGTGTTGGCGGTGGTAGCCAGACTGTGGTCGCCCATGTTGGGGATGAAATGGGTCAGCGCCGGCATCATAGCCAGGTAGATGACATATTGCAGCACCGTAGCCAGTCCGCCTACGATTCCGAATCTGATGACTTCGCCCAGCTTCTCCCGTCTGGCATCATCCATATTATTTATCTTGTTCCTGATATTCATGTTGCAAAAGTACTTCAAAATCTCCAAATTACCAAATAATCGTGGTATTATTTATCTCAGCATCTTTCCTTTTCCGAAGAGATAAGCCAGATGGGTCTTCTCCATCATCTTTGCGATGCCGATGCTTCCGGCTATTGCGATGAAAATGGTAACGAGGGCAAAACAGATTTCGCTCCTGTCCCAGCTAAAGAGGGGATGATAGAACTTGGCTGCCATCGTGAAGATAGGGTGGAAGAGGTAGATGGGCAGCGTGTTGCGGCCTATATATAATAAGGTGTTCTTGATTCTGCTGGTTACTCTTGCCACTTTTTCTATCTTCGGACTGAAATCCTTGAAGCGTTCGGGAGTATCGAACAGGTGTTGCAGGAACAGTAGGGTGCTGATGCAGCACCAGCAGGAGAAGACGACAGCCAGACTTCCCCAGTCGTACCAGTCGTTGCGGTAGAGCAGATAAATCCATAGGAAGATGGCAAAGAACTCGTTGCGGAACAGCTTGCTCCACTCCATTTTGCTCTGTCGGATGACCACGCCGATGAAGTAATAGGCAGCTGCGCTTGCCGACAGGGCTGGCGTTTCTGATATCAGAAGCAACGTAACAGCGAAGACGAAAAGACTGGCATAGGTATCTCTTTTCGTATAATTCTTGCGTAAATCATTCCAATTCCTTCCATGGAAGCAGAAGTAGTAGAGTGCTCCGCAGATAATCATGGTCTGGATGAACCAATACGGACCGATGGAAGTAACGAATATCTTCTCACAAATCTGAGAGAGTGACAGTTCCGTGATGCCATCTCTCACCGGCATGAAATAGGAGAGAACCGAGAATCCTGTCACCATGATGACGTAAGGCAAGGCGAGACATTTCAGATAGTTTCTCATCTGTTTTCCTGTCTTCTCGATATTCACGAGATAGCCCGTGATGATGAGGAAGGTAGGCATCATGAATGACAGGATGCCTGCCTTGAGCTGGGGGTATGCGTTGCCGAAGCTCACGATATGAATCAATATCATGAGAATAATGAGTATGGCTCTTATCCAGTCGATGTCTGTATTCCTTTGTTTCATAATGAATATATTCAAAATCTTTACTTGTTGATGTTACAATTGGTGGCAAATATACATAAAATATTCTTTTCCTCAAAATCTTTTTGCCTAAAATTCCCCCAGATTCTCAAAATCTTTTTGAAACGGGCCTTCAGTTTGTACTTAAACTACATGCAAAATGGAGTAAGCAATATGTTGTAAATCAGCGAGTTGATATACTTGATACGGCGTTTCGCCGTACATGGGTAGTTGAGCAGTATTCTTGGAGGTGTATATAAATACCATAAAAGATACATAATCTTTACAATTATATCTTTCTAAAGGGTGCGATAAAATGATTCATTACAGGCTTCACTAAGGTTACATCTAGGGACAGCAGAACGAACATGCTGCCCCTTTTTTCGTATTATTGGCATCACGCAAAACGGACTTTTAGGAGACTCTGAGTGACGGAAGAGAGTGACTATCCGGCTACAAATGCAGCTTTGGATGATTGAAAGCAGAAATTGTTAATTTTTGAAAAATACAAGAGAAAAGAGACATTTTTATCGGGAATAGCCCCTTTCAGGTGTCGCATTCCCCCACCAATGCGACACCTAAATGATAGCAATGCGACACCTAGGCAGGGGAATGCGACACCTTTTTCCAAATATTTTTTGTATATTTGCAGCATGACTGCGAAATAGGAGCCATGCCGGAATGCTGTTCGGCACACCTGTTCATCATGCAGGCAAGCCTCTTATGTTTCCAGGAATGATCTTCGTTCTGATGATCCAATGGGCATGATAGCGCAGCCTATCCCATCATAGAGGAAAGCTCCTTATCTTTGCGATAAACTGGCAAGCAGATATATAAGACAAAATATTAACATTAATCATTTAACAACAAAACGTGTATGAAAAAGAAACAATTACACAAATCGAATTGGCTCGTCACGATGCTGCTGCTCGTGATGGCTACCCTCATGCCTTATGGGGGGGCATGGGCACAGACACCGAAGCGGCCTGCCAGTGGTGATGGCAAAGTAGACAATCCTTTTCTGGTATCTACAGCTGCCGAACTGGCGTGGTTCCGTGACTATGTGAACGGAACTATCGTGAACGAAGGCGAAAAGGATGGAACTACTCACTTATCAGCTTCAGCCAAGCTGACTGAAGATATCGACTTGTCTGAGTTCTGCCATGCGAAGGATGCCGCTACGAATACTGCAGAACTCAGCTGGACTCCTATCGGTAACTCAGATGATAATACGTATCAAGGTACATTTGATGGCGACGGTAAGACCATCAGAAATCTCTACGTCAATGCCACCTCTGATGATACCGGTATCACCGGCTATGCCGGTTTCTTCGGCTATGCTGATGCTGGCAGTATCAAGAACATCACTTTCGACAATGCAAAGGTAAAGAGTACTGATGATTATAATACTGGAATTTTGGTAGGAAATGCAGGCTCTTGTATTGAAAATATCAAGACCTTGGTTAACTGTTCGGTAGAAGGAAAAGACTTCGTTGGCGGAATAGCAGGAGTTGCTAGCGGCAACATCGGCACCTGCGAAAACCATGCAATGGTGAATGGTGCAAATTTTGTAGGAGGTGTTGTTGGTAACCATGAGGGTGTCGACAAATCCATCACTTCATGCGTCAATTATGGTGTCGTAACAGATACGGGACGCAGCGTTGGCGGCATTGCTGGGGTTTTTGCCTCAGGAACCATTCAGAACAGTGCTAACTATGGCGATATAACTGGAGCTGATATGGTCGGAAACTTAATAGGAACTGCTCGTGAATGCAATCTGAACAATGTGCTTGGCACTGGTAATGTTACAGCTACTTCTGATACAGAGTATGCCGGTCTCCTTGTTGGAGAAATCATCAAATCCTCCAGCACCGCTTCTGGCATCTTGGCATACAACAGCAGTGCGAAGCTTACCATCAATGGAATAGAGCAGACTAGTGATGCTGTCAAGGCTATAGGACAAGGCTCATTGACATCTGCTGAAAAGATAAAGGCATTTTCTGCAGAACAGTTGAAGAGTGGATTGGTTGCCTATCAGCTTCAGAAAAACGCCTCAGGAGGTGCAAGATGGGGACAAAAACTGAACACAAACGATTATCCTTTACTTGGCTCTGCTGATGAGGTTTACTTGGATGGTAATGTGATAATGAAATGTTCTGGAGAGTTGGAAAGTACAGGTACATTTACCAATACCAAGCCTGCACAAGAGGGCACATTTACGTTTAAGCATAGCGATAGTCCCACACATCACAAATCCGTGGATGCTACCTGCACCACAGATGGCAACATCGAATATTGGGAATGTAATCTTTGTCATAAGTCTTTCTCGAACGAGCAGATGACACAAATGGTGAGCGATCTTGTAGTATCAGCTACCGGACATGAATATGATGAGAACGACAAGTGCACGAAGTGTCAGCAGGAAATGCCTTTCTTGACATTGGGCGACAATTCCATAACAATCGGAAAGGTGCAGGGCGAGAGTGAAGAAATCAGCGGTTACAATCTTTATAAATATACAGCTCCAGAAGATGGCACTTTGGCGGTGACGGCAAACAGCAACGGCGTAGATACCTACGGCACCCTGTGGGAAAGTCGTACGGCTGAATCTTACTTGATTTACAACGACGATAAAGATGAAGACGATTATGACTTCCGATTCACCTATACTGTAACGAAAGGCGCCACTTATTATATCGGTGCAAGAGAATATGATGGCAATGCCATCGAAGGCAATGTTACGCTCAATGTAAACCTGACCCCTTTGCAATTACCAGCAGGCATGACTGGTAATGGAACCAAGACGAAGCCTTTCGTGCTGAAGACGGCAGAGCATTTGGCATGGTTCCGTGACTACGTGAATGGAGGTCACTCTTACGCCTGTGCAAAGATTGCTGATGATGTGAAAGCAATTGATATGAGCACTGTATGCTATAAGGCTGATGCAGAAAACCAGGTAGCAGAGCTCAGCTGGACTCCTATCGGTAACTCTGAAGAGAATCAGTATCAAGGAACATTTGACGGCAACGGTAAGACCATCAGTAATCTCTACATCAATGCCACCTCTGATTATACCGGTTTCTTCGGCTATGCTGATGCTGGCAGTATCAAGAACATCACTTTCGACAATGCGAAGGTGAAGAACACTAATAATGATTATACTGGAATATTGGCAGGAGGCGTAAAGTCTTGTATGATTGAAAATATCAAGACCTTGGACAACTGTACGGTAGAAGGTAATTTATATATTGGCGGAATAGCAGGAGTTGCAAGCGGCATCATCAGCAACTGCGAAAACCATGCAGAAGTGAAGGGAATGGCATCTCTCGGAGGTATTTTAGGTATGTATTTCGATCCCGAGAATTCCATCACATCATGCGCCAATTATGGTGCCGTAACAGGTACGGGTAGCTATGTTGGTGGCATGGTTGGATATTTCAGGAAAGGAGAACTCCAAAACAGTGCTAACTATGGCAATATAACAGGAACAGTTTCTGTCGGAAACTTGATAGGCACAGCTGATGAATGCAATCTGAACAATGTGCTTGGCACTGGTAATGTTACAGCTACTTTTGATACAGGTTGTGCCGGTCTCCTTGTTGGAACCATCAACCAATCCGGCACCGCTTCTGGCATCTTGGCATACAACAGCAGTGCTAAGCTTACCATCAATGAAACTGAACAGACAGATGGTGCCGTAAAGGCTATCGGAGAAGGCTCATTGACCTATTCTGATGGTATGAATGAAGCTGAGGTAATCAAGGCATTCACCGCAGAGCAGCTGAAGAGCGGCGAGGTGGTATGGCTGCTCAACGGAAGCAAATCAGAAGGCGAACTGTCTTGGTATCAGAAACTCGGCACAGATGCTTATCCTGTGCTTGTTGCAGAAGAGGGCAATACTGTATATAATGGAACATTCAATTACTGCGATGGAACGGCTTCCTCATATAGCAACAGTTCTTCTGATAATGAATTGATTCACGTAGCATCTGCCACTTTAACCAGTCCTGAGTTCGATGCCGACAAGCACATCTATCACATGGGTTGCCTTAATGAGAGCTGCCCTGAGCATAAGTATGCAGCAAATGCAGATGGAACACTGGAGGCAACAGAGTCAACAGATGGCAAGTTCTATGTCGAAGAACTGAACCTTACCGATGCTTCAGCCATCAACACCCAGGCTAAGTTCACGATTAAGGACCTGCAGTATAGCCGTCAGCTCAATGAGGGACAGAAGGGTTATGTAACACTCTGTCTTCCTTTCGATATCAATGCAGCTGATGTTGCTGGTGCAGAGAAGTGCTATCCGGTAGGAGATATGATGATTCACATGCCTACAGAAGATGCAAGTGTATTGAAATTCGTTCTTATGCTCGATGAGCAGTCTGTCATCAAGGCTGGTACACCAATGATTGTTAAGCTTGGTGCAGAGGGGACAGCTCAGAAATTGGTTGCAAAGGCACAGAATGTAGAGTACAGCGCTGACTTCTTTGCAAATCCAGCATCCAAGTCGCTGACTCTGAGAGACTGGGATGGTAAGACTGGCTTTATGACTATCTGCCATGAATTGACAAGAGCCTCAATAGGTGGTGTTTATACTACCACTCCTATGGCAGAAGGAAGCTACAGTTTCCGTGAAGACGGTAAGTTTGGTATCCACACAGGTGATTTGTCTCCTTATCGCATGTATCTGAACGTCCAGCCATCGCAGTCGGCTTCTTCACGTACCATGCTGTTCAGCATCGGTTTGCCTGATGACAGTTCTACCACTGGTATCCGCATCATCAGCTTAGGAGATGGCAAACAGACTGGTTCATCAGCCATCTATACCTTAGAGGGCCAGCGCGTAATGGGAACACCTCGCCAGGGCATCTATATCAAGAATGGAAAGAAATTTAGTGTTAAATAATTAATCAACAAGGAATTATGAAAAAGAAAGAATATATATCACCTGCAATTCAGGTATTTGAAATGAATACTCCTTGCATCCTGGCAGGAAGTGGAGGAGAAACCGGTGGAGGAAGTACCGGAGGTAGTATGTCGCAAGAAGAATGGGATAGTTGGGGACCAGGCTTCGGCTCGAATGATCCGAACTACCCAGGTCAGGGAGTGTAATTTTACGCTTCTGATACTAATATAAGTAAGGGCTGCAGACGGCAACAATACCGTTTGCAGCCCTTTTGGAATATGATAAGGATGCAGACAGAGACAGAAATTATATGTTTTATGTTGTCAGCCAAGCAACTCAAGTGGTTCAATCAAGCAACTCAAGTAGTTCAGTAAGACAACTCAAGTAGTTCTGTAAGACAATTCAAGTAGTTCAGTAAGCGAGTTCAGACGTCTCGATAAGCTTACAGATACGTCTCCGTTAGCTTACGCAGTCATATCTGTTACCCGATGCAGCCATATCTGTAACCCAGCGCAGCCATATAAGTTACCCAGCGCAGCCGTCATACGAACAAATTTTATGTAATTATCTATCATCCATCACGATTTGCATCTCTTATACCAATTAACATATTAATATACAGATAGTTGAATCGCGTGATAGATACTTCAAAAACGGAAAAATCCATCACGCTAGCCATCACGATTTGGGGTTATCCCTCACGATTTTCTCACTACACTCTATCAGATACTGCATATCATTGAAAAGCTTGCGATGGATGGCATCAGGAAAGTCAACGTGAATTATAAATAAGTTTTAACCGAGTCAACTCGTCTTATAAATAAAACTAAAAGTGGTCAACTAAAATAGTTAAACTACAAAAGGTTACGGTTTCATGGCATGAAACATTTTATTTCATGCCATGAAACTGTTTGTTTCAAGCGGAGAAACACTTCGTTTCACCCTGTGAAACGAACCGATACGTCTCACTAAAGCTTTTACCCTTACAGGCGCGACATTTCCTTATTGCCACGGCTATCACCGAATGCTTTTATCTTGTATTGGGAGTGGGCGAAAGGATAAAATAGAAAGGCATCTACAAGATATTCTATAGCCAAATCGAAGGAAAATAGCTCGATTTGGCTATTGTATAACCTATTCTTTAGCCAAATCGAGTTAAAATTCATCGATTTGGCTAAAGAATCCTTGTTTTTCTCGGATAATTATCTTATATTTGCACCATTATTAAAGTTAGATTAAAAAGGTATGGAGCAAATTATCGGACGAAAGAAAGAAATCGAGCTGTTGACAGAATATTATCATTCTGGCAAAGCTGAGTTTGTGGCTGTATATGGCAGGCGTCGTATCGGCAAGACTTATCTTGTGAGAAATCTCTTCCGTGATAAGTTCGCCTTTGATATGTCTGGGTCTATAGAGGCACCAGCTGAGGCGCAACTCTCTAATTTCGGGTTTGCACTGAGGGAATATGGAGATTCTAAACAGCCTATTCCTACGAATTGGACAGAGGCTTTTGAGGCTTTGAAACAGTTGTTAAAGGCAAAAATGAAAGGAGAACGACTCGTTGTTTTTATCGATGAACTACCCTGTTTGGATACGCCGAAATCTGGTTTCCAACAGGCTTTTGAACACTTTTGGAACGGATGGGCAGCTTACCAAAGTGAAATCATGCTTATCGTTTGTGGCAGTGCCACGTCATGGATGATTGCCAATCTGATAGATAGTCATGGTGGGCTTCATAATAGGATAACGCACGAGATGTATCTTGCTCCTTTTACTCTTCGTGAGACGGAACTGATGCTGCAAGCTTATGGATTTTTATGGACTCGCATTTCTATCCTTCAGATATATAGCATCCTGGGTGGGGTGCCTTATTATCTCAGTTTGTTGGATAAAAAGCAAGGTGTGGAAGGGAATGTCGACAGATTGTTTTTCTCATCCCACGCTGAACTGAAGCGAGAATATGGAAGACTTTATTCGTCCTTGTTTAGAAATTCTGAGTCATATATGCGTGTCATAGAGGCACTTGCCTCATGCAGACAAGGTATGACCCGAAAGGAAATCATGGAGAAATTGAAGCTGAAATCGGGTGGAACTTTGACAAAGGTTCTTAGTGAATTGATAAATTGCGATTTCGTAAGAGGATATAATACCAGGGATAAGAAGATAAAGCAGAAAGATCAAATCTTTCAGCTCACCGACCTCTATACATTATTTTATATGACGTTTTGCCATCCTGGTACGACGGACACGGAATATTGGACTCACTTGATGGGAAAACCTCGTCAAAATACTTGGTATGGCTTGGCTTTTGAGCGAGTTTGCATGTTGCATATTCCTCAAATCAAGCATTTCTTGGGGATAGACCAAATCCATACCGAGTATTATTCTTGGCGAAGTAAGGTTTCAAAGCCAGCTGCGCAAATCGACTTACTGATAGAACGTGCCGATAATCTCGTGAATCTATGTGAAATCAAGTATTCGCAGATGCCTTACACGATCACTAAGGAGGAGGATATGCGCATTCGTAATCGTATGGCTGATTTCGTGGCAGAAACAGGGATAAAAAGTGGCATTATCCCAACGATGATTACTACTTTTGGCGTACGCCTTACACAGTATGCGGCCTTGGCTCAAGTACAAATCACAATGGATGACCTGTTCACTTGATTTCGGGCTAATAACAACGTTTTATCTGAAGGGCTTGTAATGACCTTTGTCGGCGAAGGCAAGCATTTCCTGATCGCCACGGCTATCACCGAATGCTTCTATCTCGTATTGGGAGCGGACGAAGGGAGCTGATGCTGGAGAGGAGGTGGATGCTGGAGAGGTGGCAGATGGGGATGCTGAAAGTGCCTCTGTGATGCGATGCACCTTTTCCTTGCCATAGCAGTTGTTGCTCTTGAACTTGCCGGTAAGTCTGCCGTCAATCACTTCTATCAGGGTGCCTAAAACCCTGACTCCATCCAGGCCGCGAACTTTAAAGAACGGGCGGACCCAATTGTCGATGCTGGCACTCACGATGAAAACCTGAGCACCTGCAACCAGGGCTTCGTGTACCAGCGTAACACCTTTGGGGCGCAACAGATGCTGGTATTCTTCGGCAAAATCGCGGCAGAGCGCATCAAACTTCTCGATACGCATGCCGGCAAAAAGATGGGCAAAGATGAGTTGCTTCGCCTTCCAGTTGGGAAAGAGATGCAGCTTCATCAGTACCAGAAGCGGACTGTACATCAGGAAAACCATCAGAAAGCGACCGGTACCCTTGGCATATCTGATGAATTCCAGCAGGGTATCGCTTGTTGTCAGCGTTCCGTCGAAATCGAAACAATATAATTTTTTCTTCATTTTCTTATACGATATAAATAAGGATTAGGAAGGAGAGCAACCAGGCGAGCACGATAAACTGGGTGATGCGGTCGCGTAGGATAATCTTCGTAGGGTCACCACTCTTCTGGTCTACCACAGCAATCTGGATGTATCTCAGCAAACCAACCAGCACAAAGACACTCGTAAGATAGAGATTCTCGGTATGGAAATTCTCGATAACCTCCGGACTCACCGTATACATGATGTAACATACCAGGGTTACGGAAGCCGTAATTGTGATAGCCTGGTTGATGAAAGTGAGGTTGTAGCGGATGGTATTCTTGCGGGGAGCCTCGCCCGTCTTCTCCATGCGCAGTACATCATCGCGGCGCTTGGCAAAACTCATGAAGAGGGTGATGAGGAAGGTCATCAGCACAATCCACTTACTGAGTACGATGCCCGTAGCTACACCACCTGCCAGCAGACGGAGTACGAAACCGAAAGCTACGATACACACATCGATGATGGCATATTGCTTGAATTTGGCGCAGTAGCCGAGATTCAGAAACCAATAGAAGATGATGATTCCCATCGTCTCCCATGATTCGAGCAGGCTGCATATACCCATAGAGAGGGCAAACATCAGGAACATCAGTCCGTATGCCTGTTTGATGCTGACCGCCCCCGATGCTATCGGACGATGGCACTTGACAGGGTGGCGGCGGTCGGCCTCCACATCATAGATATCGTTGAAACAATAGATGCTTGATGCAGCAAAACTGTAGGCGAAGAATGTAATCAGACCCGCCAGCAGGGCATCTGTATGCAACAGGGCACCGCCAAAAAACAGCGGTAAGAAGATAAAGCCATTCTTGATCCATTGCTTCGGGCGAACCAGTCGCAGCAGCGCAGCAAAACCTTTACTGTCTTCCAATTTATTCTCGTTCATAAAACTCCTATTTTTCTTAATAAATAAACTCCTTTTTACTTGATAAACTTAGCTAACTCTTTAGAAATCCATCCGGCTATCTTGCTCAGAATCCATGCTGCAGGCAGGGTGATGCCTATGCAGATGAAGAAAGTAGGCCAATAGCCCAAGTGATGCGGTTCTAGGTATTTCAGCACGAAGTGGATATGGAGCAGATAACACTCCAGACTCAGCGCTCCCACAAACAAGAACCCCTTGTTAAACCAGCTCGGGGTGCGGCGGAAGATGCGGTTCAGCAGCAGGATGCTGGTGATGGTGAGCGGAATATAGAGCATGCGTTCGAGGAAGAGCGGAAACATGCCGTGCTTCTCCTGTTCCAAGAAGATGCTCGCCAGCAGCGTCATCAGGAACATGAGCCATATCATCCATATCGAAGCACCGTCGAGCGTCTGTTTCTGTCTTACCATCTCGCCCATGTTGATGCCGATGAAGAAGATAGGCACGCGGCTCCAGAAAATCTCCAGATGTCCTACAGCCTGATGTATCGGGGTAACATATTGTACCAGGATGCACCACATGATCATCACCACCGGCAGCCAGCGGTAGATAGGATGGCGCTTGATGAGTTCCATGTAGGCAGGGGCAAAGAGATAGAGCATCATCGTAGCCGGGATGTACCAGAAGTTGAGCTCATCATGCAGCCAGAATCCCCAGTTGATGGTTATTTCGCCAAAGAGATTGATCCAGTTCCAGGTGCTTCCGCCCTGGAAAGAAGGGATATAGAAGAGGCAGGCTATGATGAGCCAGGTAGGGTAGATGCGCAGATAACGGCGGATGAAGAAATGTTTGGCAGAAGGATTCTTCATCCACGAGAACCAGAGACCTATTCCGCTGAGAAAGAGGAACATGTCTACACCGACATTGCCCATTCTGCGAAGCCCGAAAAAGGCATCTTCTCTAGGCAATGCCACATGAAAGAGGATGATGAACAGCATGGCTGCTCCCATCAACTCGCCGCGAAACCGGCTGATATTCGCCAGTTCTATATCTTTTATCTTCCAATTCATGCTGGTATTTCTTTTTTATTTATTATGGGGGACAGGCGATGGAATCGCCTGGAACGGGGGCGCGCTTGCTGCTTTCTTTCTTGCTGCTTGCTTCTTCTTCGTTCTTGCTTCTTTCTTTGTCCTTCCTTCTTCTTATTGAAGGGGGTTAGGGCTTCGGGTTTGGAATCTTCTTCATCAGTTGGGTGAAGAGCCATGCCAGGCAGATGCTCGATATGATGTAGAGGAGCAGACCGGCATAGATGTCGCCCTGACGGCTGATAGGGATGAATATCTTGCGGGTGATAGGGTGGCATACGAAGAGAGCGGCGGAGATGCTGCCCATCCACTCTAATACCTTATAAATACCTGATAGCCAGCTGATGTTCTGAAGAAGGTCGGCTACCAATACGCTCAGCAGACAGAAGAAGAAAGGTGCGAAGGTCCAGCCAACCATGCTGCCGCTCAGACTGTAAATCAGCGACAGACAGAAGATGCAGCCAAAGAAGTTGGTGATAGGCGAATGGAAGGTCATCAGAATCTTCTCGCCATAGCGGGCATAGAGGATGCCCAAACCGAATGGCAGCATGCCGCCCATAAAGTTGTAGCGGTAGCGGTTCATCACTTCACTCTCCGGATTGTCAAAACCCAGGATGAGCTGGATGCCGATGCAGATGGCCATCAATCCTACGGTCCATCCCCAATGGCGGCGATAGAGCAGCAGACGATAGACGATGTAAAGTTGCAGCATCAGACCGAAGAACCAGTACGGACCCGGCCAGATGATGTTATCCGGATTTGGCAATACATTATTGAACATGCCCAGCATCGCAACGATGTCGAGCGCTGCATAGTGGTGAGAGCCAGGCGTGATAAGGTCGAGCATCGTGAATGCCACGAAACCTACTATCATCATCTTGAAGAGTTTCAGATAGTGATAGCGGATAAAGTGGAGCGGTTCGCGCCAGTTGATGCTTCCTGTAAGTTTCTTGCCCGAGATGTTGTACATTCTGGTCTGCTGTTCGGTAGAGAGATGAGGTTTAGCCTCGTATTTCATCACCAGTCCGTAAGCACTCAGGAAGAGGAATACGGGCACACCGTAATGACCGAAGAACGAGAGCAGATGTACAGGCAGGTTGAGGTCCATGCTGGCCATTACCTGGTTCAGCCAGTCAACATTGTGCTGGAAGTATTGATACTCGTTCTCCTTGACAATAGGTCCCAGCCAATGGCAGTAGTTATGCAAGAAGATGCCGATGATGGCGAGTCCTCTCAGGGCATTGCATGCCGGGCGTGATAGAATAGTACTATTCATAATCAGTTTCTCCTTTCTTTCTTTTTTACCGTTTTACTTTCTTCCTTTTTTACCTTTTCCAGGTAGGCATCACGAAGCTTGTCGTAATCGGCAGAGTTTTTGAGGATACGTGGTCGCATCTCGTCATATTTCGAACTCAGAATGTTATATTCCTCCTTATAGGTAGGTGTCTCAATGCCAGCCAGATACAGCAGGAGATGAGGCAGGGCGTCGGTCATGAAGCGCTTGTCCTTAGCCTTGCGTATCTGACGGTAAATGTCGCGGTGGTTCCTGATATATTTTGGCGAACAGTATATCCAGAACGGAATTTCAAACTCATAGTGAGCCAGCGGCCAGTCGATTTCTGCAGAGTGGTTACGGCAGATGAAGCCTCGGTTCTCTTCGTAGCATTCCTCGCCATGGTCGGGCACGTAGATGACGATGGCATCCTGCTTTTGGAAACGCTTTACAATCTGGGCTACGATAGAGTCGTTGTAGAGGGTAGCGTTATCGTAATGACTCAACATCTTGCGCTGGGCATTGGTCAGTTCAGGGCGCTTGTCTTCATAACTGCTTGCCCAGAACCGGGCTTGCTTGGTGCGGTAGCGCTGCTTATAGTTTACATGCTGGCCCATCAGGTGGAAGATGGTGAGGTTGTGCTCCTTCTGGAAGTTCTTCAGACTGTCATCATAATCCTTCAGCAGTCCGTCGTCCAGGTCGTGGAGTTGGGTGTTGCGATGGTCAAACTGGAGTTTGCTCAGTTCCGGGTTGTTCAGGAAGAAACCGCCGCTGAAGTCGTAAACCGCCTCCTTTGCCTGTGGCAGGAATTCGTTGGTGATGAAGGTTACGTTATAGCCTGCCTTTCGGAACACTTCAGGGAAGAGCGGATAGTCGCACCATTCGCCTTTCTCGCCTACTACATGGGTAGAGAGCATGTTCTTGAAAACGAAACTGGTCAGGTTCCAGCAGGTTACCACATCGGTAAACTTGGTGAGCTTGCGCGATTTCTCCAAGGCTACCTGCTGTGGAGTAGTATCCATAAAATAGCCGTACTGCTGGGAATGATGGCGGCCGAAGCTTTCGCCGATAATCAGCACGATGTTTGGCGAACGGTAGCTGCAGCTGTCAACCTTTACCTCGTGGGCAGCATGAATGAGTTGGGTAATCTGATGCGCAGCCAGCTGGTTGGCATAGATACTGAATTGGAGTCGGTAGACAGGCAGATAGAGTACAGCATGATCCTTTTCTGTCAGGATATGCTCTACTTCGCCTATCGTTTTACCGTTCATGAGTTTATGGTAAGCCATCTTGTTGTGCCAGGAGGTGCAGCATCCTATGATGAAGATGATGAGGCATAGGATTCCGAAGCTGGCAGGCATGGCTGCAGTCATGCGGGGGATAGCCATCAGCCGTTTCTTGACAGAAGCCAACTCCAGAATGGTAATGATGAAAACGTATAGCTTGATGAGTTGCTTGCGGAAGATGGCGATGAGAATCTGGATGAGAGCCAGAAGCAGGATCCAGCCCACACTACTGAAGAGAACCTCGGCAGAGATGAGGGCTGAGAGGAAACTGCTAGCCTCCGAACTGTTGGTCTCGCCCACCAGCATCAGCATAGAAGGGTTGAGCGTAGAGCCGAAATTCACGTAGCAATAGGTGTCGGCGGCAGCTGTACTATATAATATAAGGTATAGTACGGCACGCAGCCCCCAGCGCACCTTCTTGGGGAAGATGGCGACAACGGCACACACCACATAGAGGTCGACAAAGAGTTCCAGGAACAGGTTGTCGTATAAAGTCCCCTTGGCAGGTGTAGTCACGATAGAACTGATCATGCCCAGCAGGTACATGAACACAAAGAAGTTGGCATTTCTGCGAATCGGCGCAGAAGCCACGTTCAGACACTTCTTAATGATTTCTTTCCAACTCATTTTTTGCTGTTTGTTGTTTAAATATGATTTTAAGCGTTTTCGGAGAGAGGGATGCCTAGAGCAGCCTGTAGTTTCTGACAGCCAGTTGCTCGATGCATTCCGGCACCATTCCCCTGATGCTTTCCTCCTCTTTGATACGCTTTCTGATTTCCGTGCTGCTGATGTTGAGCAGTGGAGTTTCTACGATGGTAACGCCTTCTGGCACATTGCCTATGCTGGCTCCCTGACGCGGATAAACCACGATGGGATAGTGGGCTAGGATGTCGTCGTGGTGGTACCACTTGTCGAAAGCAGCCCAGTTGTCGCCACCGATCAGCAGGGTGAACTCGTTTTCGGGGTAATCCTTGCTGATGGCTTGCAGCGTGTGCCAGGTATAAGATGGCTTAGGCAGGCGGAACTCATAGTCGCATGCCTTCAGTTGTGGCTCGTGCTCCAGCGCTTTCTTTACCATTTCCAGGCGCAGCTGGTCGTCGAGCAAGTCGGTAGCGGTCTTCTTGAATGGGTTCATGGGCGAAACCATGAACCACACCTCATCCAGGCAGGCCTTCTCGCAAAGGCTTTTCGCCAATGCAATATGGCCCGTATGGATGGGGTTGAAGCTACCGCCAAAGATTCCTACCTTCTTCATTTCTTACTCTGCGTCTAGGAAGGCCTTGACGAGCTGATAAACCTCCTGCTGAGCCTTCTCCAGGTCATCGTTTACGACCACGTGGTCAAACTGAGGGGCGAAGGTCAACTCATAGCTTGCTTTGGCAAGGCGCTGCTCAATCACCTCAGGCGCATCAGTATTTCTGCCAACCAGACGGCGGCGCAATTCCTCTACCGAAGGAGGCTGCACAAAGATGCTCAAGGCACGCTCGCCATAAAACTTCTTGATGTTTACACCACCCTTCACGTCAACATCGAAAATCACAGACTCGCCCTTGGCAAGCTGGTTTTCTACCTGTGACTTCAGGGTGCCGTAGAATCTGTCCTGGTAAACCTCCTCATACTCCAGAAACTCGTCAGCCTCAATCTTAGCCTTGAATTCCTCTGGAGAGAGGAAGAAATACTCTACACCATTCTGTTCTGTACCGCGCGGAGCACGAGAGGTGCAGCTGATAGAGAAAGCCAGCTTCAATTCCGGGTGCTCTTTCATCAGCCAGTTTACTATTGTGCTCTTACCGCTGCCCGATGGGGCGCTGAAAATTAACAATCCGTTCTTCATTTTTTCTTCTTCTTTTCTTTATTTGCTGTTTGATAGGGGGCTTTTTGGATAGGCGATAATCGCCTGGAACGGGGGCGAGGCTTTCAAAAACGCCACTTGAGGGGGCTTTTGAGGGGGCTCTTGGGGGAGAGAAGAGGTGCCTGTCTCTTGTTTAGAGGGCATTCAGCACCTGCTCCTTGATCTGCTCCAGTTCGTCCTTCATCTTCACCACGATGTTCTGCATCTCAGCCTGGTTGCTCTTAGAGCCGGTGGTGTTGATTTCGCGTCCCATTTCCTGTGCGATGAAACCGAGTTTCTTTCCTACACCATGACCTTCCTCATTCATGGTCTCGCGGAAATACTTCAGGTGGTTGGCAAGGCGCTGCTTCTCCTCGCTGATGTCGAGCTTCTCGATGTAGTAGATGAGTTCCTGCTCCAGGCGGTTCTTGTCGTAATCCACATTCGGAATCTGCTGCAGACCGTTAACGATGTTCTGTCTGATCTTCTCCACGCGAGCCTTCTCGTATGGCTCGATGCTGGCAAGGAGAGTCTGGATGTTATCCACCTTCTCTGTGAATTTCTTCTGGAGAGCGGCTCCTTCCTGCTTGCGGAAGGCTACGAGATGGTTCACAGCCTCGCAAATTGCATTTTTTGCCACTTCCCACTCCTCATCGCTCAATTCTTCCACATCCGTCTTCGTTGTTACATCAGGAAGACGCAACAGAGTGCTGTACCAGTCGGTTGGCTCAGGAATGCCTGTTTCAGCCGAAATCTTCTTGATTTGCTGGTAATAATTCTGTACAAGCGCCGCGTTGATAGGAGTGGCATCTGTAGTAGCATCCTTATCAATCCAGATGGCGAAGTCAACCTTGCCTCTTTCTAGATTTTTAGAGATATACTGACGGATTTCCATCTCCTTCTCTCTATAGAGCGGAGCAATACGAGTAGAGAGGTCAAGAGTCTTGCTATTTAATGACTTTATCTCTACATTAATCTTCTTTGTTTTAAAGGCCGCGGTAGCTTTTCCGAAGCCTGTCATTGACTGTATCATATAATCTTTCGCGTTAAATTTCTGCAAAAGTACAAAAAAAAGCGAGAAAATGAGTATATTTGCACCTTATTTAAGAATATATTTTTTAATTATGTCGTGTATTTTGAATATTGAGACGAGTACGGACGTGTGCTCAGTGGCAATTAGTGATAGTGGACAGGTGATTTTCAACCAGGAAGATCACACAGGTCCTAACCATGCTGTTAAGTTGGGTGTGTTTGTGGATGAGGCTCTTGATTTCCTCGATTCTCATGGTCTTCCGCTGGAGGCTGTGGCGGTAAGTTGTGGTCCGGGTTCCTATACCGGATTGCGTATCGGTGTGAGTATGGCGAAGGGCATCTGTTATGGTCGCGGTGTGAAACTCATCGCTGTTCCAACACTCGAACTGATGGCTGTGCCTGTATTGCTTGGCGAACATCCTGAGGAGGAAGACGCTCTCATCGTACCTATGCTCGACGCCCGCCGCATGGAGGTATATGCCGAAGTGCTCGACCGCGCCCTGAAGGTGGTTCGCCCTATTCAGGCTGATATTGTGGATGCTGATACCTACAAGGAATATCTGGACCAGCATCATGTGTACTTCTTCGGAAATGGCGCTGCCAAGTGTATGGAGACCATCAACCATCCGAATGCTCACCTCGTAGAGGGCATTGAGCCTTTGGCTAAGAATATGGCTCCGCTGGCAGAGAAGCGTTTTGTAGAGGGCAAGTTCGAAGATGTGGCATATTTCGTGCCTTTCTATCTCAAGGATTTCGTGGCTAAGATGCCAAAGAAACTGCTCTAGAATTATTGATTATATAAATATTGTAAGAATGAATATAGAAGGATTAGACTATAATACCCAGAGAGCTAAGCTCATTCTGCCTGAGTATGGCCGTGAGATTCAGCAGATGGTAGACCATTGTCTGACGCTTACCGACCGTGAAGAGCGCCAGCGCTGTGCAGAGACCATTATTGCAGTCATGGACCGTATGTTCCCTGAGAACAGAGGGGTAGAGGATCATGAGCAGAAACTCTGGGACCAGCTTGCCATCATGAGCAATTTCCAGCTCGACATCGATTTCCCTTATGATGTATCGGATGCTGTGAAGATAGCAACCAAGCCGGAGCCTTTGCCATATCCTATGCAGCACATCCCGGTGCGCCATTATGGAGCTATGCTCTTCGAGATTTTCGAAAAGTTGAAGACGATGGAACCAAGTGAGGAGCGCGATAAACTCGTGGAGCTTACTGCCAACCAGATGCATCGCGACCTGGTAACCTGGAGCCATGGCTCCAGTGATGTAGCCAAGGTAGCTTCCGATCTGGCACGTTTTACCGATGGCAACATCCAGCTCGATCTCGATACCTTCGTTTTCGAGAAGATTGAGGCGCAGCCTAAGAATGTAAATAATAATAAGAAGAAAAAGTAATCCACATTATTATATATAGTAGACAAGCTTATGGAGTCTTTCATCATAGAGGGCGGTCATCCGCTCAAAGGTACTATCACACCTCAGGGCGCCAAGAACGAGGCCCTGCAGGTTATCTGTACCACAATCCTTACCGACGAGCCTGTGCGCATCACCAACGTGCCGGACATCCTGGATGTGAACAACCTGATTAAGTTGCTCCAGGAGATAGGTGTCAAGGTAACCAAGCACAGTCGTCACGACTATACATTCCAAAGTGATGAGTTGAAACTCGATTATCTCGACAGTCTGGAGTTTGTGAAGAAATGTTCTTCTCTTCGTGGTAGTGTGCTCATGATAGGTCCGCTGCTCGGTAGATGTGGCAAGGCTACCATAGCTCAGCCGGGAGGCGATAAGATAGGTCGTCGCCGTCTGGATACCCACTTCCTGGGCTTCAAGTATCTGGGCGCCAACTTCGTTCACGATGATGAGCGTAATGTTTACCAGATACAGGCAAAGAAGCTGAAGGGCTGCTATATGTTGCTCGATGAGGCTTCGGTTACCGGTACCGCCAATATCATCATGGCATCAGTATTGGCAAAGGGCACTACCACCATTTATAATGCAGCTTGCGAGCCATATATCCAGCAGCTCTGCCATCTGCTCAATGCGATGGGCGCTCAGATCAGCGGCATCGCCAGCAACCTGCTCACCATCGTGGGTGTTGATAAACTGCATGGTGCCGAGCATCGCATCTTGCCTGATATGATTGAGGTAGGTTCGTTCATCGGCATGGCGGCAATGTGTGGCGAAGGTGTGCGCATCAAGAATGTGTCTGTCAAGGATTTGGGTATTATTCCTGATGCATTCCGCCGCCTGGGAGTGAAGATAAAGATAGAGGACGATGACCTTGTGATTCCAGAACAGAAACATTATGTCATCGATTCGTTTATTGACGGCACCATCATGACGCTTGCCGATGCCCCTTGGCCAGGACTCACTCCTGACCTTCTTTCCGTGCTCCTCGTAGTGGCTACCCAGGCTCGTGGCAGCGTCCTCTTCCATCAGAAGATGTTCGAGAGCCG
>ERZ1031808.69-NODE-69-length-19842-cov-5.246323_pt1 | contig 19842 bp, 13 predicted proteins | sample MGYA00517103_ERZ1031808 | MGnify/ENA primary metagenome ERZ1031808 (study PRJEB33719, sample SAMN04261245) | wastewater metagenome | biome: rural village; feature: human; material: feces | host: Homo sapiens | place: El Salvador | collected 2013-01-14 ...
GACGAGGAGGGGCGCGGCTTCGAGCTGCGGCATACCGCGCGTGGCTGGCAGTTCGCGAGCCGGGCGCAATACGAGCAGGTGGTGTCGGCGTTCGTGACTGACGGGCAGACCGCGCGCCTGTCGCAGGCAGCGTTGGAGGCGCTGGCCATCGTGGCGTACAAGCAGCCTGTGACGCGCGCCCAGGTCGCGGCGATCCGCGGCGTGAACTCCGACGGCGTGATTCGTTCGCTGACAGTGCGCGGACTGGTTCGCGAGGATGGCGTGGACGAGGATTCCCGGGCCGCGCTGCTGGTGACCTCCGGCCTGTTCCTGGAACATCTCGGATTGGAGTCGCTCGACCAGCTGCCCCCGCTCGCCCCATTCCTGCCCGAACGCGAGACCACCAACGTCCCCGACGGCGAATAGGAGTTGCCGGAGGGCTGTCGGCCGTAAGCCGACTGGGGTGGTCGGTGTTTCAGCGTATGTAGGTTATGCCGCCTCCGCGGCCTCGCATGACACACCACTTAAAGTCATGTTGACTATAAGTGATATGCTCTGGTCTTGAACTGGAGAGCACACCAGTCGGAAAGTGGGCATGCATGGTCGGCGGAAACGTGTCGGAGCGGCGGATGCAACCGCCGGCCGTCGGGGTCTCCGTGGTGATTCTGGCCCTGGGGCCGGAGGAGACCGCGTCGGATTGCCGTGACGCGATGCCCTCGCGTCTGTGGCTGCCGCTGGTGCGCCGCGTGCGCCAGCCGTTTCTGGGGCGGTGGGCGCTGCCGGGCGGCGATTTGCGCGCCGACCGTTCGCTGGAGCAGTCCGCCTACCACGCGTTGGAGACCACCACGGACCTGCATCCTCGCTACCTTGAACAGCTGTATACGTTCGGCGATCCCGCGCGATCGCACGGTGGCCTGCCGATGGTCTCCATCGTCTACTGGGCGCTGGTCGGCAAGGCCGAAGCCCATGATTTCACCGAGGCGGACAACGTCCGGTGGTTCCCCGAGGACGAGCTTCCCGAACTGGCCTTCGACCATCGGCAGATCATCGACTATGCGTTATGGCGCCTGCGCAACAAGATCGAATACCCGGATATCGCCACCAAGCTGGTCGGTGACACGTTCACGCTGCGCCAGCTGCATCACGTGTATGAGGCCATAACCGGCGAGGCCATCGACGTGGCGAATTTCCGGCGTCGCATGCTGCTGTCCGGCGAGCTGGAGGATACCGGCGAGAAACTGCGCGATGGCCGCCACCGCCCGGCGGCCGTGTACCGGTACAACCCCGACCGTTCCCGCGCGTCGACGGCCCCGCCCGTCGGGCCGCCACGCGACGCGCCGACCATCGAGGAGCTGGAGGACCAGCGCATCGAGGACGCGCTGTCCGCGTTGATGCCATCGGCACGCGCATGACGGGAGGCGGGCGGCAAGACCCGCGTCCGTGCCGTATAACCGCATATTGATTTTGGCCGGCCACCCGGTTGTCAGATACGTTGGCGTGCCCGCACGCCTTAGAGAAAGGAACACACCATGAGCGAAACATTGTCCGCCCTGTCAGTGGATGAGATCATCGCCCGCCTCGGTGCGCAGAGCACCTGCGACGCCGGCCTGACCCAGGATCCGTGGCATTTCGACACCACCAAGCCCAGCTACGGGCCGGGCGCGTCCATGCTCGACAAGCTGCCGCACAACGCGCCTCGCCAGCAGGTGCTGCCGGAGGAGTACCGCAACGCCTCCGACGAGGAGCTGCAGGAGCGCATTCGCTCGGCCAAGTCCCGTCTCGGCAGCAAGCTACTGATTCTGGGGCATTTCTACCAGCGTGACGAGATCATCTGCCACGCCGATTACGTGGGCGACTCGTTCCAGCTGGCCAAGAACGCCACGCAGTGCCCGGACGCCGACCACATCGTGTTCTGCGGCGTGCATTTCATGGCCGAGACCGCCGACATCCTCTCCACGCCGGAGCAGACCGTGACGCTGCCGAACCTCTCCGCCGGCTGCTCGATGGCCGATATGGCCAACATCGACCAGGTCGAGGAGGCCTGGAACCAGCTCGGCGAGATCTGCGGCACCAAGCCCGACGCGGACGGCAGGCAGCAGATCATCCCGGTCACCTACATGAACTCGTCCGCGGCCTTGAAGGCGTTCTGCGGACGCAACGGCGGCATCGTGTGCACCTCGTCCAACGCGCACGCCGTGCTCGAATGGGCATTCGCGCGCGGCAAGCGCGTACTGTTCTTCCCCGACCAGCATCTGGGCCGCAATACCGCCCGCGCGATGGGCATTCCGCTGAGCGAGATGCCGCTGTGGGACCCGTACAAGGCGCAGGGCGGCGCGACCGACCCGTCCGACTACGCCAAGGCCAAGATGATCCTGTGGAAGGGCTTCTGCTCGGTGCACCAGCGCTTCACCGTCGAACAGATCGAGAAGGCGCGCGCCGCGTTCCCGGGCGTCAAGGTGATCGTGCACCCGGAGTGCTCGATGCAGGTCGTGGACGCGGCCGACGGCACCGGCTCCACCGCGTACATCGTCAAGGAGATCGCCAACGCGCCGGCCGGATCGGCCATCGCCGTGGGCACCGAGATCAACCTCGTGAACCGCCTGGCCGCGCAGTACCCCGACAAGACCGTGTTCTGCCTGGATCCGGTGGTCTGCCCGTGCTCCACGATGTACCGCATCCACCCGGCGTACCTCGCCTGGGCGCTGGAGAACATCGAACAGGGCAACATCGTCAACCGCATCACCGTGGACGACGACACCGCACGCGAGGCAAAGGTGGCTCTGGAGCGCATGCTCCAGGTGCACCCGTGATCGCAAGCTCCCGTCAACGGGAGCACATCAACAATATTGAGGAAGCAGCACAATGAGCAACGCTGAAATCGTCGTAGTCGGCGCGGGCGTCGCGGGCCTTTCCGCGGCGCTGGCGGTGGCCGATGCCGGCCAGGACGTGACGCTGGTCACCAAGGCCGACCTGGTGGAATCCAACACCTACCATGCGCAGGGCGGCATCGCCGCGGCGGTCTTCGCCGACGACGACCCGAAACTGCACGCGGCCGACACGATGGCCGCGGGGCATGGTCTGTGCGAGCCCCGTGCCGTGGAGATACTGACCCGCGAGGGCGCCGACCGTGTGCGGCAGTTCGCCGCCGCGGGCGTGCATTTCGATCGTGACGCGCAAGGCCACATGCTGCGTGGCCTCGAAGCCGCGCATTCGCGGGCCCGTGTCGTGCACGCCGGGGGAGACGCCACCGGCAAGGTGGTCGAACTGGACGTGTCCGCCATGGTGCGGGCCAATCCGCTCATCCACATCATCGAGCATGCGTTCCTTGAGGATTTGATTGTGCGCGACGGCGCCATCGCCGGCGTGCGGCTGCTCGTCAGGGGCGGCGAGACATTCCGCAGCGCCGACATGGCCGCTTCACGCGTCATCCTCGCCACCGGTGGCGCCGGACATCTCTACCCGTACACCACCAATCCGGCCGTCGCCACCGCGGACGGTCTGGCGGCCGCATGGCGTGCCGGCGCACAGGTCGCCGACGTGGAGTTCTATCAGTTCCACCCCACCGCGATGGCCGTGGGCGAGCACTTCCTCGTTTCCGAGGCGGTACGCGGCGAGGGCGCGGTGCTGCTCGACGAGCACGGCGAACGGTACATGACCCGTGTCGACGAGCGCGCCGAACTCGCGCCGCGCGACGTGGTGGCCCGCGAGAACTTCCGCGTCATGCAGGCGCAGGGCGGCAAGCCCGTGATGCTCGACGTCTCGCCGATGCGCCGCGAGAACCCGGATCTGGCCGAGTTCCTGCGTCACCGGTTCCCGACCATCGACGCCTATACGCGTTCTCTCGGCTTCGACTGGAGCAAGGAGCCGATTCCGGTCGCGCCCGCCGCGCACTACTACATGGGCGGCATCCGCACCGATCTGGAAGGTCGCGCGAGCATCCCCGGCCTGTATGCGGCCGGCGAATGCGCCCGCACCGGCGTGATGGGATCCAACCGGCTCGCGTCGAACTCGCTGCTTGAAGGACTGGTGTACGGTCGTCGCGCCGGGCTCGCCGCCGTGAACGATCCGGCCGGTTCCGTGTGGAACCCGGTCTGGTTCTCCAACTCGGCCACCGGCCGCATCGTCGGCGACACGCCGGTCGAGCTGAGCATGCCGGCACCCGATGAGCGTGCCGGGGCCAATGGCCGGCCTGCCATCTGGGATCGCACCCGCATCCAGAACACGATGTGGGCCGGCGTGGGCGTGTTGCGCGACGGCGACGGCCTGCGCCAGGCCATCGACCAGCTCGGCACCGGCCTGGCGTTGGCCGATGCCGACGCGGCGACGGAACCCGCTGCCACGGCCTGTGAGCCTGACCCGATCACCCGCCTGGAAAACCGCAACCTGCTCACCGTCGGCTACGTCGAGGCCAACGCCGCGCTGCGCCGCACCGAGTCGCGCGGCGCCCACGCCCGCACCGACTATCCCGAGTCATGCGACGAGTGGGCCCAATCCATCGCCTACATCAACGCCTAGCGCTGTTTGCTCACTTGTCGGTTGGCGCCGGAATGGAGGAATTGGCACGCCGATAGCTTCCACAACCACTCCTACGCTTCACGGGGGCTCCCGCGAAGCGGGCGGGGTGATCGGACGACGGTCTCGGTACCCTGACCCGATGCATTGCGATTAATCCCGCAAGAACGACAGCAGTCCATATCAAGAAAGACCCGATCATGCTTACGCAACACATCATCCGCACCGCCGTCGAGGCGGCGCTCGCCGAAGACGCGCCCTACGGCGACATCACCTGCGAGACCACCATCCCCGCGGACGAAACCGGCTCGGCGCACCTCACCGCACGCGAGAGAGGCGTGATGAGCGGCATCGCCGTGTTCACGGCCGCCTTCACGGCGCAAAATCCCGGTATCGGCGTCTCGCCCCTGATCGCGGACGGGGAGCGATTCCAGCGCGGCCAGATCCTCGCCACCGTGGAAGGTCCGGTACGTGACCTGCTCGCCGCCGAACGCATCGCCCTCAACTTCACCCAGCGCATGAGCGGCATCGCCACCATGACCGCCTCCTTCGTGGACGCGGTCAACGCCATCTACGATGACGGACATGACGGGACCGTCACCCGGCCGCATCGCTACGAGCGCACTCGCATCGTCGACACGCGCAAAACCACCCCCGGACTGCGCCCGTTCGAGAAATACGCCGTGGTCTGCGGCGGAGGCCACAACCACCGTTACGGGCTGTCCGACGCGGTGATGATGAAGGACAATCATCTGGCGGCGCTCGCCGCACGCGGCATCGACCTGACCGGCGCGATCCGCCACGTGCGCGAACAGGTGGGCCACACCACGCATATCGAAGTGGAAGTCGACCGGCTTGAGCAGATTCCCGCCGTGCTCGCCGGCGGTGCGGACACCATCATGCTCGACAACTTCTCGATCGATGACACCCGTCGCGGCGTGGATATCATCAACGGCAAGGCCATCGTGGAAGCCAGCGGCAACATGAGCATGGAGCGCGTGCCGGCCGTGGCCGCCACCGGTGTGGACGTGATCTCAGTGGGCGCGCTGACGCACAGTGTACGCAGCATCGACCTCGGATTGGACTGGAACTAGCCATGGCTGACACTCCCAATGCATCCGGCGAACCCGACGAACTGTATCTGGACGCCGCTGCCACCGAGCCGGTGACCAGGAACGTCATCGAAGCGATGATGCCGTTCATGACCGACGCATACGCGAACCCGGCAAGCGTGCATCAACCCGGCAAGACGGCGGCGAGGGCGCTTGATGCCGCCCGCGCCTCGTTCGCCGCCGGTCTCGGCGCCCGCCCGGACGACGTGATCTTCACTTCCGGCGGCACCGAGTCGGACAATCTGGCCATCAAGGGCATCGCCATGGCACGTATGCGCGCACTCGGCCTGCAGCCGGTCTACGGTCTTGCCGGAATCGATGACGAGCCGTCCGGCGTGAACCCCGCACAGGCCGGTGAACATCCGGCGATCCGCCGTCCGCGCATCATCATCTCATCCATCGAGCACCCGGCCGTCGCGCAATCGGCGCAATGGCTGCACGAATGGTTCGGCTTCGAAGTCGTGCACATTCCCGTGGACGGTCAGGCTCACCTCGACCTTGACGCGCTCGAACAGGAGCTCGACGGCGAGGCCGGTGAACGCACCACGCTGGTTTCCGCCATACTGGCCAACAACGAGGTCGGCACCGTGGAACCCGTGGAGGAACTGGTCCGCATCGCCCACGCGCACGGGGTTCCCATTCATGTGGACGCCGTGCAGGCGGCCGGGCAGATTCCCATCCGCATGCGCGATTGGGATGTGGACGCGCTGAGCGTGTCCGGACACAAGTTCGGTACGCCCAAGGGACTGGGGGCGCTGCTGGTCCGCGGTCGAACCCCGATCGAGCCGGTGCTTTCCGGCGGCGGTCAGGAGCGCGGGCTGCGCTCCGGCACGCAGAACGTGGCCGGTGCGGTGGCGCTCGCCATAGGGCTCAACGAGTCGAACGCGCGCATGGCGGCGCAGTACCGGGAACTGACGGATTCCCGCGACATGCTGATTGACGCCGTGCGGCGGGTGGTGCCTCGCGCCGAACTCACCGGCGACCCGGTCAGTCGTCTGCCGGGACATGCGTCATTCATTTTCCCCGGAGTCACCGGCGAAGCTCTGCTTGTCGATCTGGACGCCCGAGGCATAGCCGCCTCGTCCGGATCCGCCTGCGCCATTGGCCGTCATGAGATTCCCGGCACACTGCTTGCCATGGGGCTGGAACCGCAGATCGCCAAATCCGCCCTGCGTATGACATTCCGCCGTCCCCTCACACGGGAGGAAATCGAGCGCATCTCCATGGCCTTGGAAGACTCCTACACCGAGCTGACGCATTAGTGCACATGGTCTCCAGTCAACGATCCCTGCGGGGGCAACGTGTGCTGTTACCCGTCGGAGGGCGGTTCGGTTGTGTGTCAAGGCGTATCGCTAGGCTTATGCCGGTTTGCGTGTAAGTACAGATATGAACCAAAACAAGTACCGAACGGTTACGCGAAGAATCAATTAAGAGAGGTTTCTATGGCGGTTCGCGGTGATATTCGTAATGTGGCTATCGTGGCACACGTCGATCACGGCAAGACCACGCTGGTAAACGCGATGCTCCAGCAGTCCCACGTGTTCAACGAGCGCGAGGAGGTGCCGGATCGTGTGATGGACTCCAACGATCTGGAGCGCGAGAAGGGCATCACCATCCTGGCCAAGAACACGGCCGTGGAATACACCGGTCCGCTGGCCGCCAAGTACGGCCACGGTGGCGAGGTCGAGCGCGGCATCTCCATGGTCGACGGCGTCGTGCTGCTCGTCGACGCTTCCGAAGGCCCGCTGCCGCAGACCCGTTTCGTGCTGCGCAAGGCCCTTGAGGCCAAGCTGCCGGTGATTCTGTGCGTCAACAAGGTGGATCGTCCGGACGCCCGCATCGAAGAGGTCGTCTCCGAATCCACCGACCTGCTGCTGGGCCTCGCCCAGGATGTCATCGAGGAAGGCGTCGACCTCGACCTTGACCACCTGCTTGACCTGCCGGTCGTCTACTGCGCGGCGAAGGCCGGCTACGCGTCCGTCAACCAGCCCGAGAACGGCGGCCTGCCGGACAACGACAACCTTGAGCCTCTGTTCGAGGACATCATCAAGTACATCCCCGCCCCCGAATACGAGGAGGGCGCGCCGCTGCAGGCGCACGTCGCCAACATCGACTCCTCCGACTTCCTCGGACGACTCGGCCTGGTCCGTATCTACAACGGCACGCTGGAGAAGGGCAAGACCTACGGCCTGTCCCGCGTGGACGGTTCCATCGAGAACTTCCGCGTCGTCGAACTGCTGCGCACGCAGGGCCTGGAGCGCACTCCCGTCGAATCCGCCGGCCCCGGTGACATCGTCGCCGTCGCGGGCGTCAACGACATCATGATCGGCGAGACCATCGTCGACCCCAACGACCCGAAGCCGCTGCCGCTCATCCACGTCGACGACCCGGCCATCTCGATGACCTTCGGCACCAACGACTCCCCGCTGGCCGGCCGCGAAGGCAAGGACCACAAGCTTACCGCCCGCATGCTCAAGGATCGTCTCGACCGCGAGCTCATCGGTAACGTGTCGATCAAGGTGCTGCCCACCGACCGCCCCGACGCCTGGGAAGTCCAGGGCCGTGGCGAGCTCGCGCTGGCCATCCTCGCCGAGCAGATGCGCCGCGAAGGCTTCGAGCTGACCGTCGGCCGCCCGCAGGTGGTCACCAAGACCATCGACGGCAAGATCAACGAGCCGATGGAGAACACCACCATCGACGTTCCCGAGGAATACATGGGTACCGTCACGCAGCTCATGGCCGACCGCAAGGGCCGCATGGACTCGATGAGCAACCACGGTTCCGGCTGGGTGCGTCTGCAGTTCACCGTGCCGTCCCGTGGCCTGATCGGCTTCCGCACCGCGCTGGACGTGAACATCACGCTGGCCAAGCACATGACCAACATGCGTTCCTCCACCGCCGACGTGCTGGAAACGCTGACTCCGCCGATCAAGATGAGCCTTGAGGAGTCGCTCGACTTCGCGAATGAGGACGAGTGCGTCGAGGTCACCCCTGAGGCGATTCGCGTGCGCAAGATCATCCTCAGCCGTGAGGACTGGTACAAGTGGCGTGCCAAGCAGCGTCGTCAGAACAACAACGCCTGACGGCGTTGCCGTTCTGACGACCGTCGCGGGCGCTGATTGCGCGCCCGCTCCCTTCACCTACGGACAGTCCGCTGGACTGTCCGTTTGGCGGTTCAGCAGTCCAACAACGCCTGACGGCGTTGCCGTTCTGACGACCGTCGCGGGCGCTGATTGCGCGCCCGTCTGCTTGCTTCTGATTACGGAGAGTCCATTGGGCTCTCCGTTTTTGTTTTTCGAGGGGCTGTTCTGACGGGTCTGTGTGCCACACCAGGCCGATTTCGGCGTTTTTAGGGCTGGTGTGGTACGACGGAAATTCCTGCGATTAGGACGAATGTTTGTTCATCGTTGGAAAATGGCGGTTTCTATGATTTTGCCTGTTGCCATACCAGCGAATGTTAGGGCTAACATTCCATTGTGTGGCAATATATTGGCCACACAATGCGATTTTTGCCTGTTTTGACGCTGGTGTGGCAGGTTCTGCGGCAGCGGTATGGTGTTATGTCCCGCCGGCGGGGGCAAGATATGAGTTCGCCGGGCCTTCTGGCCTGTAATTGGATGGCCTGCGGACACGGCTTCCGCTGTTTGCCATACGGCTCATTGCGCCAGCGGAGCGAGATTTCACCGCGCCGATACAGCGCATCTCCTTATACTGGTGACCATGACTCAATCGGATGATCGTTCAATTCTGCCTTGGTCTCATCGGCTCAGCCCCGTGCTGCGCGGACTCGTCACCGTCGTTGCCGGCATCCTGTGCGGCATCGTCGGCACGTTCGCGCATCGCGTGGGCGCTTCGGCCAACATTCCGTATGGACTGGTGCTCGCCTTCCTGATTCTTGGCATATCGGCGTGGTGTGCACGCTCGCGGCTTGACGTCGTCGGTCTCGCCCTGCACCTGATCGCCTCGTCCGGCACGATATGGCTGATCGCTGTGCAATCCACCGGCGACGCGTTGACGCCGGTCGGATTCAGCGGATCATCGGTGCCGTATTTTTCCCAGCGTGTGGGATACCTGTGGCTGATCGGCTGCATCGTCGTCCAGCTGATGCTGATGTTCCTGCCCGCGCGATGGTTCGCCATCACGCCCAAGACCGATGGAAAGACCGACGACAAGAATTCGCAGCAGCCATCGCAGCTGTCCGTGTCCCGGCAGACTCCCGACACGCTGGCGGAGAGCCGATGATGGCCGAGTATACGTTGCATTTCCTGGGGCCGACCGGGACGTTCACCCATCAGGCGGCGATCGAGGCCGCCAAGATGATCCGCCCATCCGGCGCATCCGTGACGCTGACACCCGAGCCGGACGTCCCGACGATTCTTGACGCGGTGCAGCGTCGGGGTGACTGGGGCATCATCGCGTGGGAAAACAACGTGGAAGGGTACGTCGTGCCGAACCTCGACGCGCTCATCGACGCTGACAATGTGGTCGGATTCGCCCGAGTCGGCGTGAACGTGTCATTCGACGCCTTCACCTTGCCCGGCACATCACTCGCCGATTGCCGTACCGTCACCGCCCATCCGCACGGGTTGGCGCAATGCCGCCGTTTCACGGCCGACCATCAGCTGCAGCAGCTGCCGTCATCGTCGAATGGTGCCGCCTGCCGAGACCTTGAGCCCGGCCAGGTGGCGCTCGGACCGAGCATCTGCGGCGATTTGTACAATCTGACGCGCGTCGCCCCCGCCGTGGGCGACTATGCCGGCGCGCGCACCGAGTTCCTGGCACTCGCCCCGCGGGACGAGGCCATCACCGTGCTGCGCGAGCGGGCATCACGGACGGCCGGGGATGAGACAGTGGAATCGATGCCGGCTCCGGGGGAGACGACCGACCCCGTTTCGGAATACGAATCGATCATCGCGTTCATACCGCTGAGCACAGGCCCCGGCGTGCTCGCGAATCTGCTGGACGTGCTGCGCGACGCCGGTCTGAACATGACGAGTTTCATATCTCGCCCGATTAAGGGACGCGACGGCACGTACAGTTTCATCGCGACCATCGATGCAGCGCCTTGGCAGGAACACCTGCGCGACGTGCTGACACAGGTCGTCGACCATGGCGATTGGGTGAAGACGCTGGCGGTGTATCCGCGCCGCGAACGGCCGAACCCGCCGATCTACGCGTGGTCGCTGCCCAACGGGGGAGTGCGCCGCGAGCCGGCCGCGCCCGGCACATGGACGGAAGGCGACACTGCGCGAAGGGAATTGCTGTGGTAGGAAGTCATGATACTGCGGCCGCCGTACGGCTCACGGTCGGAGTCATCGGACTCGGCCTGATCGGCGGGTCGCTGGCCCGAAGGCTCGCCATCCGCGGGGTGTCGGTCGTCGCGTGGAACCATCGCCCGCATCCATACGCCCAGGCCGAAGCCGATGGCATACGCTGCATGCGCACGCTCGCCGAACTGGTCGAAGCGCAGCCGGAGGTCATCGTGCTGTGCAACCCGCTGAAGGCGATGCCGGCGATTCTCGGCGAGTTGCGGCCGCTGCTCGAACCGTATCAGGACATCACGCTCACCGATGTGGGCAGTGTCAAGATGATGGTCCGCGATCAGGTGCGGGACGCGGGTCTGGCGGGCCGCTATGTCGGCGCGCACCCGATGGCCGGCAACGAGCTCTCGGGATGGGCCGCCGCTGCCCCGGCGCTCTACGACAACGCGCTGTGGGCCATGACCGTGGATGGCGACACCGATTACCGTCGTTTTCTCGCCGTCGCGCGGATGATCACCGACGATGCGGGCAACCGCGTCATCGTGCTCGACGACGATACCCATGACCGCGCTGCCGCGCTGATCTCACACATGCCGCACGTCGTCGCCACGGCGCTCATCAACCAGCTGACCGACGACCCGGACCGCAACATCGCAGCTGCGCTCGCCGCGGGAAGCTGGAGGGACATGACGCGCGTCGCGCTGACCGATCCGGACCGCACCCGTGCGATGGTCGAAGAGGACGCCGACAATGTGGAACGACTGCTGCGCATGATGGCGGCGCGGCTTACCGAGGTCGCGGACGAATTGCATGGCGCAGATGCAGGTGCCATCGCCGCGTTTTTCGCGGATGGACAGCCGTTCCGCGACTACAAGTCCGCGGTCAGAAGCGGTGCGGACGGGGACGGGCCGGTCTTCGACCTGACGATACCCGCGGAGGGATGGCAGGCGGCACTGCTCGATTCCGCCCGCCGCGGCGAGCATATCCTGCGTTTCGGCGACGACTATACCGCCTGCGTGCAGCGTCGCAGCGCGATGTGATGCTGCGGGCTACTTGACGATAGACCACCCCTAGTCGGCCACGGGCTGACTAGGGGCTTGACGGCACCACAGCTCAGGGGCGGGTGAAGTGGCGTTCGGGGACGGGTTTGAGGGTGATGATGGTGTCGGCGTCGATGGTCACGCGATGTTCGGGGCGTGACCCGTTGGCCGCCGCGTCGCGGATCATATCCAACGTGTGACCGTCCCATGAGGTGACGTGTCCGACGTAATCGCGGTATTTCATGCGATGGTCGGTCGGATCGACCCCTTCGGACACTCGGACGACCACTCGCGCGTTGGCAGGGATTTCATTGGGAATTGCCATGGGGACTCCTTTGCCGTCGGTTTGTTCCATTCTAGCGGGCGAAACGCGGTCTTGCGGGATAGAATCGGCAAAGAAAGGAGTGTGCATGGATGGCGATGGTGATCTGTCCGCGTTCCTTGCGTATCTGCGGGCCAACAGGGGATTGTCGGGCAATACGGTGAAGGCGTACGGCACCGATGTCAGGGAGTGCCTGCATGCACTGGCGTCGCGCGGCATCGCAGATCTGCGTCAGGTCACGACCGACGACCTGCGTGGATGGATGGCGTTCGAGACCCGCGACCACGCCCGCTCCAGCATGGCCCGCAAGGTCGTGTCGGTCCGTTCGTTTTTCGCTTGGGCGCATGAGCATGGCAGGATCGAGGCCGATCCGGCGGCCGTGCTGATGACGCCGAAACTGCCGGACACGTTGCCTTCGGTGCTGACTGAGGCCCAGGCGGAGCGCCTGATGGACCGTGTGGATGACGATGCGTCGCTGCATGCCGCCTCATCGCAGCGTTACGAGACACGGCATGATGAGATGCCCCGCCTTGATTCGGCCCATCGGGGCGAAGGGATGAGTCAGCGTGACGAAGTCGTGGCGCTACGTGATGCGGCCATGCTGGAATTGCTGTACGCGACCGGTATCCGCGTGGCGGAACTCGTCGGGCTCGACATCGGCGATGTCGACTGGTCCCACCGCACGATACGGGTTACGGGAAAGGGCAGCAAGCAGCGCGTGGTGCCCTTCGGCGACCCTGCCGAGAAGGCGCTGGCCGGCTGGAAGGAGCATGGCCGACCATTGATATTGCGCAGAGCCGGTGCGGGCACTCTCGATACGGCCGCGTTGTTCCTCGGCATGCGCGGCCGCCGCATCGACCAGCGTATCGTGCGCGATGTCGTGCATCGTGCCGCCCGCGAGAGCGGGGTGCCCGATATCAGCCCGCATTCGCTGCGGCACAGCGCGGCGACGCACATGCTGGACGGGGGAGCGGACCTGCGCGAGGTTCAGGAGATGCTCGGCCATTCGTCGTTGCGCACTACGCAGCGGTACACGCATGTGTCGATCGAGCAGCTGAAGGAGCGGTACCGCCAGGCGTTTCCTCGGGCCTGACATCGTCACGTTCCGAGCTTGATCGTCCCGCGATTGCCTACGTCGACAACTCCGCGATAACTCCGCGGCCATCCTGCGCTTACCCTGCGCTTACCCTGCGGTCATCTTGCGATCAACCCGTGATTTCGCCTCGATTGCCCTGCAATCCGCATGATTCCGGGGTGCAACAGGCGAATTGTGCACGTTCACATCATTTAAAATCTTGAAATGTGATACAAATATGAACAAAATGTGGCAATTAACGTCGAAATCTTGACGGAAGCGTATCCTTATCACGTTTTGCGTTTACATGGGGTGACTATAATCGGTCACCAACAAGAACGCCGCCATCCAAAGGCGACAGTCGAGTGAACGCTTTTGTCGTTCGGAACAAGGAGGAAGGATGGCCCCGGCTCAATGCTGAAGTTCATCGCCAAGCGCCTCGCCAACTACGTCGTCATGCTGTTCGTGGCGATTTCATGTACGTATTTTCTGGCTTCTGGTTTCATGCGTCCGCGCTCGAATTACGAGTCGAGGACTCCCCGCCCTCCGGCAGCGTCCATCAACCGCAGCTTGGATCTGGCCAATATCAATGATCACACCAATATCTTCACTCGGTATTGGCGTTGGCTGACCGGTGTCGTCACCAGATGGGACTGGGGACTGTCCCCTGATCTGGGGTCGGTCAACGGTGCGCTTGCGCCGCGTATCGTTGCCTCCACCGAGCTGGTGACGATCGCCACAGTCCTTTCCATCGTGCTTGGCGTGGCGCTCGGCATCTACACCGCGCAGCGCCAGTACAAGTGGCAGGACCGCCTGTTCGGCACCACTGCCACGTTCTTCCTTGTCATCCCGACCGCCGTGTTCGCTCTGCTTGTCGTGATGCTCGCCATCTTCATCAACGGCGCCAGCGGCTTCCGCCTGTTCTATGTGACGGGTCTGTCCAGTTATACAGGAAATAACTGGTTCCTGAGATTGGCTGATTTCGGGCAGCACATCATCCTGCCGACCATCGTGCTGACGATTCTGGGCATGGTCTCCTACCATCTGACGCAGCGCACCTACCTGCTTGACGAGATGCACGCCGATTACGTGCGCACCGCCCGTGCGAAGGGTCTGACCCGCCGCCAGGCCATCCGTCGCCACGCGTTGCGCGCATCCCTGATTCCGACCGCCGTCAACGTCGCATTCTCCATCGCCTCGGTGTTCACCGGCGCGGTCATCACCGAATCTATCTTCGCCATCAACGGCTTGGGCCGGTACTTCATCCAGGCCATTCTCGACAACGACATCAATGCCTCGGTCGCCATCGCGGCGTTCGGCGGCGTGTGCACCCTCGCCGGTGCGCTGCTGGCCGACATCGTGTCCGCGTGGCTTGATCCGCGCATCAAGATGAGCTGAGTGCAGGGGATGTGAGAAACAATGACTGATACAACCGTCAAAAACAACGAAACGACACAGAAAGAGTCCGACGAGAGCACGTCGAAGGGCGATATCAAGCACATCGGTTACGCCGGCCTGATCGCGCGTCGTTTCTTCCGTCAGCGCTCCGCCGTGGTCGGACTGATCATCCTTCTGGTGCTGGTGTTCTTCGCGCTGTTCGGCGCCAACATCGGCAAGTGGGCGTATGACGACCCTGACTTCCTCGCCCTGTCGGCAGGTCCGAGCGCCAGCCACTGGCTGGGAACCGACTCCGGCGGCTCCGACCTGTACGCCATGGTGGTGCGTGGTCTCGGCAAGTCGCTGATGATCGGCATCATCACCTCGGTGGCGACGATGGCGATCGCCTCGCTGCTGGGAACGGCCATCTCCTTCTTCGGCGGCTGGGTCGAGCGCGTCGGCATGTGGCTGCTCGATATGCTGCTCGTCGTGCCGTCGTTCCTGCTGATCGCAATGATCGTGCGCACCGCGAACGCCACCACCGGATGGATCTGGCTGATCATCGGCCTGACCGCGTTCGGCTGGGTCGGCTATGCGCGAATCATACGAACGCTGACGTTGTCGCTGCGCGAGCGCGACTACGTCAAGGCGGCCCGGTTCATGGGCGTTGGATCGTTCAAGATCATCGTGCGTCACCTCATGCCGAACCTCGCCTCGATGATCATCATCAACACGGTGCTGGGCGTCGTGGGCGCTGTCAACTCCGAGACCGCACTGTCGTACCTTGGTCTGGGCGTCAAGGCGCCCGACGTGTCGCTGGGTTCCATCCTGCAGTCCGGCGCCGTGTCCATGCAGACCGCTCCCTGGCTGCTGGTCTTCCCCTCCATCGCCCTGGTCCTGTTGACGTTCAGCATGCAGCTGATCGGTGACGGTCTGCGCGATGCGCTTGATCCCAATTCACGTGCGAGCGGAACGGTGGGTGCCTGATGTTCAGAAAGACAATGATGAAAAACAACAAGTCAAAGGGCAGCGTCTCAAGCGAGCACAAGGAGATCGTGCGCGACGACATCCTCCAGTACGAGCTGCTTGAAGGCAACGGCCCAAAGGGTGCGCCGAAGGGCGATCCGATCATGCAGGTGCGCGACCTGCACGTGTCCTTCGCCACAGAGGCCGGCGTGTGCCGTGCGGTGCGAGGCGTCAACTTCGACCTGTGGCGCGGGCGTACGCTCGGCATCGTGGGCGAGTCCGGCTCCGGCAAGTCCGTGACCGCGTTGAGCCTGATCGGCCTGCTTGACGACAACGCCAAGGTCACCGGCTCCATCATCATGAACGGCGAGGAGCTCATCGGCAAGACCGACGAGGAGATGAGCGAGATCCGCGGCGAGCGTATCGCCATGGTGTTCCAGGATCCGCTGTCCGCCCTGACCCCGATGTTCACCATCGGCGACCAGATCGCCGAAGGCCTCATCACCCATCATCCCGACATGTCCAAGCAGCAGATTCACGACCGTTGCGTCGAGCTGCTCGATCTGGTCGGCATCCCGCAGCCCGAGGAGCGTCTCAGCAGCTTCCCGCACCAGTTCTCCGGTGGTATGCGTCAGCGCGTGATGATCGCCATCGCCATCGCGAACAACCCCGACGTCATCATCGCCGACGAGCCGACCACGGCCCTCGACGTGACGATTCAGGCGCAGATCCTCGACGTTCTCGCCAAGGCGCAGAAGGAGACCGGCGCCGCCGTCGTGCTCATCACCCACGATCTGGGCGTGGTGGCCGGCGCGGCCGACGACATCCTCGTCATGTATGCCGGTCGTCCCGTCGAGCGCGCCAGCATCGACGACGTCTTCCAGCACCCCTCCATGCCGTACACGATGGGTCTGCTCGGCGCCGTGCCGAAGCCGCACATCGCCGCCTCCCAGCGTCTCGTGCCGATTCAGGGCAACCCGCCGTCACTGGTCGACATCCCGAAGGGATGCCCGTTCTCGCCACGATGCCCGCTCGCCACCCCGGAGTGCTCGCTGTCTGAGCCGAACCTGGAAGTCGTGGACGCGAACTCCGGTCATCTCGCCTCCTGCCGTCGACTGCAGGAGATCATCGACAAGAACATGAAGTACACGGACGTGTTCCCCGTGCCCGACCTGCTTCCCGCCGACTGGGCCGACGTCCCGCGCGACCAGCGCCCGGTGACGCTGGAGGTCGACCACCTGGTCAAGCACTTCCCGCTGACCGGTGGTGGCATGTTCCGCCGTACCATCGGCCAGGTCGCGGCCGTCGACGACGTGACGTTCAAGATTCGTCAGGGGGAGACCCTGGCACTGGTCGGCGAGTCCGGCTCCGGCAAGTCCACCACGCTGATGGAGATCATGAACCTCATGAAGCCCGAGGACGGACGCATCGTCGTACTCGGCCATGACCTCGCCGAACTCAAGAAGAAGGCGGAGCGCAAGGCGCTGCGCAAGGACCTGCAGATCATCTTCCAGGATCCGATGAGCTCGCTCGACCCGCGCATGCCCATCTATGACGTGCTCGCGGAGCCGCTCAAGGTGCACAAGTGGAGCAAGGAGAAGATCAACCGCCGCATCGGCGAGCTGATGGAGCTGGTCGGCCTGAACCCTGACTACGTGGATCGCTTCCCGGCGCAGTTCTCCGGTGGGCAGCGTCAGCGCATCTCCATCGCCCGCGCCCTCGCCACCGATCCGAAGGTGCTACTGCTCGATGAGCCGATCGCGTCCCTCGACGTGTCGATTCAGGCGGGCATCATCAACCTGCTTGAGGACCTGCAGGCCAAGCTGAAGATCTCATACCTGTTCGTTGCGCACGATCTGGCGGTCATCCGCCACATCTCCGACCGCGTGGCCGTCATGTACCTCGGCCAGGTGGTCGAGCTCGGCGAGACCGAGGACGTGTTCACCCATCCGCGTCACCCGTACACGCAGGCGCTGCTGTCGGCCATCCCCGTGCCCGACCCCGTGGTCGAGCGCACCCGCCAGCGCATCATCCTCAAGGGAGACCTGCCGTCTCCGTCCGAGAAGCACCCGGGATGCCGTTTTGCGTCCCGCTGCCCCGTCAAGCTGCGGCTCACTCCCGAGCAGCAGAAGATGTGCGAGACGAAACGCCCGGTTTTGACGTCGGATGACCAGATAGCGACCGAATTCGCCTGTCACTTTCCGCTGGATGTGAACGACGAATCCGCGCCGTTCTAAAGTCTTTCGGGCCGGTCATATGACCGGCCCGATTGCATTGGTTTCGCCGAAAAGTGAAAAGTGACGCCAATGTTAACAAAACGTGGTGTATCATCACGGTTCTAGTTGCGAGATATTTTGAAGGAGAGAACGGCACGCGCAACTCGTGCTGTTCAGGAGAGGAATGCAAAGTATGAGTTTTGCATCTACCGCGCGTAAGGTCACCGCCTTCGCCGCCGCTGCAGCCACGCTTCTGGCGCTTGGTGCTTGCGGCAACAGCAACAACGGCAGCGCCGGCAACAACGGCGCCAAGTCCACTTCCGAACCGCAGGAAGGTGTTCCCACCAACTACACCGGTTCGTTCCCGATGCCGGATCCGGGCAAGGCCTACAACAACCCGAAGGACCGCGGCGAGCTGAAGCAGGGTGGCACCCTCACCCTGCCGATCACCGAGATCGGCCCGAACTGGAACGCCATTGACGTCAACGGCAACACCGTGTACATGAGCGGCCTGTGGCGCTTCTACATGCCGTGCATCTGGGAGTACCCGGCGGATGGTTCCCTGGAGAACATCAAGCCGAACACCAACTACGTGACCAAGGTCGAGCAGACCTCCGACAGCCCTGAGACCGTTGTCTTCACGATCAACGACAAGGCCTCCTGGAACGACGGCACCCCGATCACCTGGAAGGACTTCGAGTCCACCTGGAAGGTCCAGAGCGGCAAGAGCGACAAGTTCACCCCGGCCCTCACCACTGGTTACGACCAGATCAAGAGCGTCACCAAGGGCGACACCGACAAGCAGGCCGTCGTGACGTTCGAGAAGGACTTCTACCCCTACCAGTCCCTGTTCAACCTGCTGTACCCGTCTGAAGCCCTCACCGGCGACGACACCAAGGACGGCGACACCTTCTCCAAGGGTTGGTCGAACGACTCTCACTCCGACAAGTGGGGCGCCGGCCCGTTCGTCGTCTCCAAGAGCTCCGACTCCGAAGTGACCTTCACCCCGAACCCGAAGTGGTGGGGCGACAAGCCGCTGCTGGACAAGGTCGTGCTCAAGCAGATGGAGCCGTCCGCTGCCATGAACGCCTTCAAGAACGGTGAGATTGACGCCGTCGGCGCTTCCGACGCCGAGTCCATGACGAGCGCGAAGACCGTGAAGGACGCTTACCTGCGTCGTTCCTACGACTCCGGTGTGTACACGCTGACCATCAACACCAAGAACATCCCGCTGGAGGTCCGCAAGGCCTTCGTCCAGGGCGTCGACCGCAGCCAGCTGCAGAAGATCGACTTCCAGGGTATCGAATGGACCGAGAAGACCCCGGGCTCCCTGATTCTGCCTCAGTTCCAGGACGGCTACGAGGACAACATGCCCGCTGAGTCGAAGTTCTCCACCGCCAACGCCACCAAGACCCTTGAGGACGCCGGCTACAAGAAGAACAGCGACGGCTACTACGAGAAGGGCGGCAAGGTCGCGGCCATTACGTACACGACGTTCTCCGACTCCGCCTCTACCAAGGCCAAGGCAACCGCCATCCAGAAGATGGCCAAGACCGTCGGCATCAAGGTGAGCATCGACATCAAGGCTTCGAACACCTTCTCCGACACCGTCAGCTCTGGTAACTGGGACATGATCGGCCTCGGCTGGTCCGCTAGCGACCCGTTCGGCTACGCGTCCTCCGCTTACCAGCTCTACGGCTCCAAGTCCGAGTCCAACTTCTCCTTCACCGGCACCGACGAGATCGACAAGGAGCTCGAGTCCATCCCGGGCATCAAGGACAGCACCAAGGCCATTGCTCAGTTCAACAAGGCTGAGAAGGAAGCCCAGAAGCTGTACGCTCAGATCCCGTTCGAGAACGGCCAGATCACTGTCGCCGTCAAGAAGGGTCTTGCGAACTACGGTCCTGCAGGCTACTCCTCCGGCGCGCGTGTCATGGTGACCGTTCACCCCGAGAACCTCGGCTGGGAGAAGTGCGTCGTCT
>ERZ1031808.75-NODE-75-length-18539-cov-5.957855_pt1 | contig 18539 bp, 10 predicted proteins | sample MGYA00517103_ERZ1031808 | MGnify/ENA primary metagenome ERZ1031808 (study PRJEB33719, sample SAMN04261245) | wastewater metagenome | biome: rural village; feature: human; material: feces | host: Homo sapiens | place: El Salvador | collected 2013-01-14 ...
TTGGACTCCGCAGAACCCGGACGTCGACACCACCACGCTGGTTCGCGGCTCACTTCGGCCGTCAGGGCGGCAAGTCGTCCAAGGCCCGCAAGAACCGTCTCGCGAAGCGTCAGGAATTCCAGGAGATGAAGGCACCCGTCATCGGCGGCGTGCGCATCCCCACCGGCAACGGCCAGACCGTTCGCCTGCGTCAGGGCGCCTCGCTCGCCGATCTGGCGGAGAAGATCAACGTCAACCCGGCGGCCTTGGTCACCGTGCTGTTCCATCTCGGCGAGATGGCCACGGCCACCCAGTCGTTGGACGAATCCACCTTCCAGATCCTGGGCGAGGAGATCGGCTGGAACATCCAGATCGTCTCCGCCGAGGAGGAGGACAAGGAGCTGCTGCAGCAGTTCGACATCGACCTTGACAGCGAGGAGCTGCAGGAGGACGAGGACCTGAAGCCGCGTCCGCCGGTCGTCACCGTCATGGGCCATGTCGATCACGGTAAGACCCGACTGCTCGACACCATCCGCAAGACCAACGTCATCGCCCGCGAGGCCGGCGGCATCACCCAGCGCATCGGCGCCTATCAGGTGACCGTCGATCTGGAAGGCGAGAAGCGCAAGATCACGTTCCTCGACACCCCTGGCCACGAGGCGTTCACCGCCATGCGTGCCCGCGGTGCCGAGCTCACCGACGTCGCGATTCTCGTGGTCGCCGCCGATGACGGCGTGATGCCGCAGACCGTCGAGGCCATCAACCACGCGCAGGCGGCCAAGGTGCCGATCGTCGTGGCCGTCAACAAGATCGATAAGCCGGGTGCGAACCCGGAGAAGGTCCGTGGCCAGCTCACCGAGTTCGGCCTCGTGCCGGAGGAGTACGGCGGCGACACCATGTTCGTCGACATTTCCGCCAAGCAGGGCACCAATGTCGACAAGCTGCTCGAAGCCGTGCTGCTCACGGCCGACGCCGACCTCGACCTGCGTGCGAACCCGGATATGGACGCCCGAGGCGCCACCGTCGAAGCCCGACTCGACAAGGGCCGCGGCGCTGTGGCGACCGTGCTCGTGCAGCAGGGCACCCTGCGCATCGGCGACGCCATCGTCGCCGGCACCTCGTACGGCCGCGTGCGCGCCATGCTCGACGAGAACGGCAACCACATGAAGGAAGCCACCCCGTCCACGCCCGTGCAGGTGCTGGGTTTGACATCCGTGCCGACCGCCGGCGACCTCTTCCTGGTCGCATCCGACGACCGCACCGCCCGCCAGATCGCCGAGAAGCGCCAGGCCACCGAACGCGCCGCGCAGCTCGCGAAGCGCCGCAAGATCGTCTCGCTCGAAAGCCTCAAGGAGCAGTTCGCCAAGTCCGAGGTGGACATGCTCAACATCGTCATCAAGGGCGACTCCTCCGGTTCCGTCGAGGCGCTGGAAGACTCCCTGATGAAGATCGAGGTGTCCGACGAGGTCGGCATCCAGGTCATCCACCGCGGCGTCGGCGCGATCACCCAGAATGACGTCAACCTCGCGACCGTCGACAAGGCCGTCATCATCGGCTTCAACGTGCGCCCGAACCGTCAGGTGGCGGATCTGGCCGACCGTGAAGGCGTCGAGATCAAGTACTACTCGATCATCTACAAGGCGATCGAAGACATCGAGGCCGCCCTCAAGGGCATGCTCAAGCCGGAATACGAGGAGGTCGTCACCTCCCACTCCGAGATCCGCGAGATCTTCCGCTCCTCCAAGTTCGGCAACATCGCCGGCAGGACGGCGAGGTCAAGCGTGGTACGAAGTGCCGTATCCTGCGCAACGGCGTCGCCACGGTCAACGACCTGGAGATATCCTCGCTGCGTCGTTTCAAGGACGACGTGCAGTCGGTCAAGGAAGGTTACGAGGCCGGTATCAACCTCGGCACTTTCAACGACATCGAGCTCGGCGACATCATCGAGACCTTCGAGATGCAGGAAGTCGAGCGCAAGTAAGGCGCATATATACATGGGCGGCGGGCGCTTTCGGGTGTCCGCCGCTTTTTCGCGGACGGGCGCAGCGAACCATTTTCATTACGGTTCGTGCGCCCCCCGTTTTTCGCCAATGAACAGTATTCGCTGCTGATGGCCGGAACTCCGGGCTTTTCGGTTTTGTTCGATTGTGCGCTAATGTGCGCAATCCTCGCATGTTTCTTATTGAGAACGATTCGCTGTGAGCCTTCGAGTAGGGGATGTGCGAATATGATACGAGTGATATTATCAGCGGTTCGCCGCGCAATCGAGGAAAAGGATTTTTATGGCAGGAACGAACCCGCGCGCCGCACGAGTCGCGGCGCTGATCCAACGGGTGATCGCGTCGTCGATGGAAGCTCAGCTGCACGACAAGCGGCTTGCGAGCGTGACCATCACCGATGTGCGCGTCACCAATGACTTGCAGATCGCCAAGGTGTACTGGACTCAGCTTGGGCATGATGGGCGCGAGCAGGGGGAGCGCAAGCGCGCCAAGCAGGCGCTCGATCAGGCGAAAGGGCGGCTGCGTTCGCTGGTCGGCTCCAAAGCCGGCCTGCGACTGACCCCGCAGCTGCAGTTCATCTATGACGAGGTGCCGAGCGAGGCGCATGAGATCGAGGATATCCTGGCTGTCGCGCACAAGCGTGACGAGGAGATCGCCAAGGCGCGCGAGACCGCGCAGTACGCGGGCGACGCCGACCCGTACAAGCATCCTGAAGAGCGCGATGACGACGAGTTTGACGATGACGACGAGTACGACGAGTACGCGGACGACCTCGACGATGACGACGTCGAAGGCAACGGCATCGGCGTCGAGACCCTGGAAGATGACGCCGAGAACGCGGCGGACGAGGCAACGGGCGACCGCTGAGCCGCATATCAGCGGTTCTGCGAGACGGGAGAGGATTCACTGATGGGGACCGTACCCGAAGCCTCGGGCGGCGAGCAGGCTCCGATCGTGGCTGCGCAAGCCGCGCCTGTGGCTGGCTCCGCCGCGCCGGCGACTCCTACGTCGGGATTGCTGGTCGTGGACAAGCCGCGTGGCGTCACCAGTCATGACATCGTCGCGGCTGCGCGCGGCGCATTGCATATGAAAAAGGTGGGGCACGCCGGCACCCTCGACCCGATGGCCACCGGCGTGCTGGTCGTCGGATTCGGCAACGCCACGCGGTTGCTGAACCATATCGTCGAACACGACAAGACCTATGAGGCGACGATTCGCCTCGGCCAGTCCACCACCACCGACGATGCCGATGGCGAACTGCTGTCGGCTACCTCGCCCGAGCGTTGGCAAGAGCTGCTGGCATTGCCGGTCGCCGGTGGGCCTCAGTCGGCTGGCGAGAATGGGCCTGCGAACGCGGCCAAGGGTTCGGTCGTGGCAGCCGCAAAGGTCGCGGATGACGGCTCCGCGTATCATCCGCATCAGGAAGCGTTTTTGCCGGATTGCCAGCAGCTGTGGCGCGACCGTATCGATGACATCATCGCATTGCAGCTCACCGGCAGCATCGAGCAGGTGCCAAACACGTTCTCCGCAATCAAAATCAACGGTCAACGTGCCTATGATCTGGCCCGCGACGGCAAGGACGTGCAGCTCAAGGCGCGTCGGATCACCGTCAGCGCGTTCGGTGTGCTGGATGTGCGGTTCGGCTATGCCCCGACGCGGCAGCTAGGACTTCCGCTCGTCTCGGCGGCGGACGGGCTGGCAACGACGGAACGGGATGACGCGGAGGCGACGCCGGTGATCGACGTCGATGTGCGCGTCAGCTGCTCGGCGGGCACATATATCCGCGCGCTCGGGCGCGACCTAGGCGCGGCGCTGGGAGTCGGCGGGCACCTGATACGGCTGCGGCGCACGCGGGTGGGCGGTTTCGACGTCTCCTCGCCGAATGTCATCACCGCGCACGTGGAGACACGCGAGTACACCGACCGCAACGGCAACCACCAGTCCCGCAACCGCGCCGTGCTCGATGTGATTGGCGACGAGCTCGCAGGCAAGGCGCTGACGATGCTGGATGCCGCGCGAGGCACCATGCCGCTGCTCGCCATCACCGATCAGGACGCCGTCAACCTGCGGTACGGCCGGCGTATCCCCTATGACATCCACGGTACGGCCGCCGCGTATCTGCCGCAGAGCGGGGAAGTGGTGGCGCTCGTCGAGCGCGCCAAGCGTGGCGAGGCCAAGCCGGCCACCGTATTTGGCGCGTAATGCGTCACTGTGTGCGAGGTGCGTCACGCTGTGCGTCCACGCACACAGTGACGCAATGCCAGAAATCCTTATTTTCCAATGGTTTTGGGGTGTGCGTCACGCTGTGCGTCCACGCACACAGTGACGGCGCCCGCACACAGTGACGGCATCGGGACGGCATGATGCAAATCAGTTCATCATTCGGTGGCGCAGCCGCACTGGTGGCGGGTATCATGGAAGGCCGGAACCATGCCCACAAGCCGCATATACGGCGCAACATGTAAGGAACACCATCACCCATGAAAATCACGACTCTTGCCCCGGACGCCTCCGGGCTGGTCGAATGGCCGACGCTGAGTGCCAACAGGAAATCCGTGGTCACGGTCGGCGTGTTCGACGGCATGCACCGCGGCCATCAGGCGGTCATCCGCCGAGCGGTGGAACTCGCCAAGGCCGACAAGGCGTTTTCCGTGGTGGTGATGTTCGACCCGCGTCCCGGTGTCGTGCACGCGTACGCGGCCGCCCATGACGGGCAGGAACCGGGCGACGGCTTCCGCGACTCCATGGCGCTGACCAGCGTCGACCAGCGGCTGCGGACGCTGGAGAACCTTGGCGTGGACCATGTGCTGATCGTGCGCTATACGCTGGCGTTCGCCACGAAATCATATCGGTTCTTCCTCGGCCAGATGGTCGGCAAACTGGGCATGCGCACGCTGGTGCTGGGAACGGATGCGGCGATGGGCGCCAACCGCGCTGGCGATGTGAAGGCCATCGGAGTCCTCGCGCAGGCCACCGGCGTGTTCGAGCTTGAGATCGTCGACGACCGCGGCCCAGGTCATGTGCGTGTGCCGGCCGACGTCACCCCGCAGATGCCGAGCGAGCCTGGGGAGCCTGTGGATCCGACCGAAGGCATGACCAAGGCGCAGCTGCGCGCGTGGAGCAAGAAGCATCAGGGGCGCGAAGTGCGCGTGTGGAGCTCGACGAACGTGCGATACCTGCTCGCACATGGTCGTATCAAGGCCGCCGACGAGATCCTCGGCCATGCGCACGCCATCGAGGGAACGGTGGTGCACGGCGAGGAGCGCGGCCGAACAATCGGTTTCCCGACGGCGAACCTGGGGAGCATGATTGACGGTTATATTCCGGTGGATGGCGTGTATGCCGGCTGGCTGATCGATTTGGGCGCGGCGGGAGCGACCGCCGGCTCCGACGAGAACGCCTCCGACGACAACAGCGGCAGCGGCAATGCCTCGGTGATTCCGCGCGTGTATGATTCTGGCTCATCCAAGGCCAGGCTCGCCGCCGAATCACCCTACCGGTGGCCGGCAGCGATCTCCATCGGCACGAAGCCGACCTTCAACGAAGAGACCGGTCTCAATGAGCGGGTGGTCGAGGCGTACGCGGTCACCGACGAATGGCTGGACCTGTATGGTCACGATGTGCGCGTCGAATTCGCGGGATTCCTGCGCCCGCAGGTGAAATTCGACAGTGCCGATGCGCTCAAGGACGAATTGACGCGCAATGTCCAGGAGACCAGGGAACTGACCTCCGCGCGTTGAGCGCGGCAGGAGCGCCCGACAGACGCCGGTCTCTCCACCTGCGTCCGAACGGTATCGGCATAGGCTCGCATGCGCTGAATCGCGCCGCTATCGTGCCTCGCGTATCTTGCGCGTGCCGTGTCGTCACCGTCACCGTCACTGTCAGACGACGCCCAGAGACTCCAGCGCGTCGCGCAGATGCGTCACCTCTACGATGCGCAGCCCCTCGATGGTGACACGCTTGCGCATCGGCGGCACCACCGCCGTGGCGAACCCGAGCCGCGCGGCCTCGCGCAGCCGGTGCTCCAGCCGCGGCACCGGCCTAATCTGCCCGGTCAGGGAGATCTCGCCGATGGCGCACGTGTCTCGCGCGATTGGCTTCGACCTGGCCGCACTGGCCAGCGCCGCCACAATCGCCAGATCACAGGCTGGTTCCTTCGCCAGTCCTCCCGCGATCGTCGATACATACAGGTCGTTCGCCAGCAGGTTCACCTTGCCATGTCGGTACAGCACGGCGGTGAGCATAGCGATGCGGTTCGTCTCGACCCCCACCACCGCCCGCCGCGGTGTCGGCAGCACGGAACTGGTCACCAGCGCCTGAATCTCAATGGGCAGGCTGCGATGGCCGTCCAGCGTGAACGTCACGCACGTGCCCTCCACACGTTCGTCGGCGGACGACAGGAACAGTCCCGAGGGATCGCTGACCTCCTCGATGCCCTCGCCACTCATATCGAAACACCCGACCTCATCCGTAGGCCCGAACCGGTTCTTCACCGCCCGCAGCATACGCAGCGCCGTTTCCGGATCGCCCTCGAACTGGCATACCACATCCACCAGATGCTCCAACGTGCGCGGGCCGGCGATGGACCCGTCCTTGGTGACATGCCCGACCAGGAGCACGGGGATGTTCAGCGTCTTCGCCGTGTCGATCAGCGCGCTCGCCACCTCGCGCACCTGCGTGGAGCCGCCGGAGATGCCATCAACGTCTTGCGAGACGATGGTCTGCGCCGAATCCACGATCGCCAGTGTCGGCCGCGTCCGCTCGATCAGCCCCAGCACGGTGGCGAGATCGGTGGTGGACGCCAGCAGCAGGTTCTGCTCCATCGCATTGACCCGCGACGCCCGCAGCCGCACCTGCGCCTGCGATTCCTCGCCGGAGACGTACAGCACCGAGCCGTTGGGCTGGCCTGCGGCGATGTTGCCGGCGGTCTCCAGCAGCAGTGTCGACTTGCCGATGCCGGGTTCGCCCGCGATCAGCACGACCGAGCCGGGCACGATGCCGCCGCCGAGCACACGGTCGAACTCGCCGAAACCCGTGGACAGCCGTGACGCCGTGGACGTGTCTATCTGGGTGATGGGCGTCGCCGCGCTGACGATGGACGCGGCCGCCTGCGTGCGTGAGGTGCGGCCCGGCGCCGCGGTGCGCGACGACGATGCGGCGGGACGGGCCTCGTGGAATTCCTCCACGGTGCCCCACTGCCCGCACTGCGGGCAGCGGCCCACCCATTTGAGACCATCCCAACCACATTCGCTGCATACATATCGCGTCGCCGACTTCACCATACCGCAGACCTTAGCACAAAGCGGCACGCCGACGTCGCCGGCGAAACGATGCCGTTGCGTCGTATGCGCGTGAGAGAATCACAGCATGGCAAAGACTCAATCCCCTTCCTATCCGCACGGTAGTTCCGCATCGCGCGGCAAGCTGATCGTCGTGATGATCGTCGCCGCGCTGGTCGTCGTGCTTGCGCTGCTGTCCGCGTTCGTATGGCCCGGTTGGGCATTGAACAAGACGGACGAAGTGACGAAGGTGCAGCAGCAGACCGCCACCGAGCCTACCAAGCCGAGCATCAAGGCCACCGCGCTGCCGGATGACGCATCCGAACTGCTCAAGGCGATGCCGGACAGCGTGCTCAACTACGCGCGCACCAAGGCGGGCGCCAGCGAGACCTGGAAGTCCGCGTCGCCGCTGGAGGAGTACACGCTCACGTACTCCACGGGCAAGTCGGCGAAGGACGTGACCGTCATCGTCGCGCAATGGTCGGACTCCGACACCGTGAAGAAGCAGTACGACGAGCTGGCGAAGAACCTGACCGGCAAGGAGCTGAAGTCCGGGGACGTCAAGGTGTCGGGCAAGAGCACCGGCAGCTACACGGTGAGGGCCGACAGTAAGGATGGCAAGACCGCGACGGCGTTGTGGCAGAACGATACCGCCGTGTTCGAGGTGACCGGCTCCAAGGAATCCGTGCTGCGGTTCTACGAGCCGTTCCCGCTGTGATTTCGTGATAATTCGGGGTGATTTGCGGATTCATGGCGGAAATGGAACGCGCGGATGCGTAAGTCCCTCAATACGTGTACTATTGGGCAAGTTGCAATCTTTAACGTACTAAGGGAGGCTGACGATGGGTTCGGTCATCAAGAAGCGCCGCAAGCGGATGAGCAAGAAGAAGCACCGCAAGATGCTGCGTAAGACTCGCCACCAGCGCAAGTAGTCGTTCGCTCGCAAGCGCGCACACAAAGCCCCGCGACCCTGTCGGCCGCGGGGCTTTTACATTCTCGTCCCCGCTGGCGGAAGCGAACTGGATATGACAGCGCCGGCAGACTCCGATGGGGGGGGGGCTGCCGGCGCCGGGATTGAGGCGGCGATTCGCCGCGTTAGGTCACTTGTTGCCGTTGGTCATTACGCGTGGGCCGTTGGGGTCGCCGACGATGACCTTGTCGACCATGTTGAGGAACAGGCCGTGCTCGACGACGCCGACCGTGTTGATCAGGTCCTCGGCGAGATCCTGCGGGTGGTCGATGCGCTCAAGATGCAGGTCCACGACGAAGTTGTTCTCGTCGGTGCGCACTTCCTTGCCGTCGGCGTCGAGGCGCAGCACCGGCTTGTAGTTCTTGGCCTCGAACTGCTTGATGACGTGGCCGGCGCCGAACGGAATCACCTCGACCGGCAGCGGGAACTTGCCGATGGTGTCGACGACCTTGGACTCGTCCACGATCCACACGATTTTGTTGGAGTTCGTGGCCACGATCTTCTCCCACAGCAGTGCGGCGCCGCCGCCCTTGATGCCGTTGAAGTTCTTGTCCACCTCGTCGGCGCCGTCGATGGTGATGTCGATATGATCCACATCATCGATGTCCACGATCTTGATGCCGTAACCTTCGGCCTGCTCCTGCGTGCGACGGGAGGTCGTCACGCCGGTGAACTGCAGGCCCTCCTCCTTGACGCGGCGGCCGAGCTCATCGACCAGGAAACGCACGGTCGAACCGGTTCCGAGACCGGCGATCATGCCGTTCTCGATCAGCTTGGCGGCTTCGATGCCGGCCGCCTTCTTCAGTGCATCCTGCTGTGCCTTGTCCATCATGTACTCCTTGAAATGTCCGTGCATTCCCCTTGGAGGGAAACATGCTTCAAACTTTGGGATTGAAGTCCACCTCTATAGTATCCGGTTCGTGGAACGTCACCGCCGTTCGTCCGGGTTTTGGGAGGAGAACCGTCGCCATTCGGCTGCTATCCCTGCTTGTCCGTATAGAACGTGGCATTATCGAGGGTGATGGTGCCGTCGCCGTTCACATATCCGTCCACGCGAACCAGTCCGTGGATGATGCGCGGCCGTCCGTCATATGTCGGGCTGGTGGATGGCGGGGGAGTAAAGCGCAGCGTGCCCGACGCGGTGAGGGCGGTCGGTGAGAGCCGCGGTGCCGCAGGTTCGGCCACAGAGCGTGTGGAGCTGCCGGACTGTGTGTCCTCGGCCTGTGCCGAATTCGATGACAGTGCGACGGTCGCGTCCGATTCGGTTGTCATGGGAACAGTAGGAGCTGACATCGCAGTGGTGGATGATGTGTCCGACTGGGTCTCGCCGTAGTCGGGCACGCCTTCGGGTTCGGCAAGCAGCTCCGCCAACGATGGCTTGCGGATTCGCTTTGCGACGTTGTCGCTGTCCGATTCGTGCTCGGCTTCCGCTTCACCCGATTCCCCGCCTCGCCCGAGATGGTACTCCTGCGTGGAAATCTTGCCGTCCAGCAGCATCTGCGCATCATCCGGCACGTCAGTTCCCTTGGCATACTCCGAAGCCAGCAGCGACTGCCATCCCTCCTTCGGCAGATATCCCTCCTGCACGCCGCTGCGGCAGTCGCCGGCATACGTGCGGGCCAGGTCGTCCACCTTCTCGTTGCCGGCGTTGCCCGCGTGCCCCTTGACCCACACGAACTTCACCGAGCCGGCGCGGCGCGACAGCTCGGCGTCGATCGCCCTGATGAGCGCCGCGTTCTTCACAGGCTTCTTCTGCGAGTTCTTCCAGCCGTTCTTCTTCCACCCGTGCACCCACTTGGTGGAACAGTTGATGGCGTACTGCGAGTCGGTCTCGATGACCAGCGGCTCCGCGCCGGGATGTGCGCGCAGCGCCTCCAGCACTGCGCACAATTCGCCGATCTGATTCGTGCCGTTCGTGGCGCCGCCGGCATCGCAGTCGCCGCCGTGCTCATGGCCGCCGGAATGTGCCATGTTGAGTTCGTGGTCGGCCCAGGCCCAGCCCATTGGGCCGTTCGGATTGCCCAGGGCGCTTCCGTCTGTCGATACGGTGATGGTCATGACAACAACAGTAACGCACGCCGTGCCGCGGCCATGAATCGCCGGTGGGCTGCGACACGACCGAAAACGTCGCGGTATTTTGTTAATTATATATACTGAATACTGACCAATGATGAACTCACACGAGTCCCCGTGTCACGATGATGCAAAGCAGCATGGTGACGAATAATTCAATGATGAGAGATTCAGCCGGCGCGTCCCCAGTGCCGGACAAGGAAAGGAACCCCAGTATGCGCAGTAAGGCATTAGGAGGCCTGCTTGCCGCGGCTCTGTCGTTGAGCCCGGCAGTGGCCATCGGCGTGCAGACGGCGTACGCGGCAGGCGGCGATACGGCGGCGACCGAATACACGCTGTACCCCAAGCCGCATTCGATCCGTTATGACAGCGGACAGTACATTCTTCGCGACATCAACGTCATCTATGACGATGACATCGATGAAGCCACCCAGGACCGACTGGACGAAGTGGCGGCGCTCAAGAACCTGAACGTCACCGAATCCGACGCCGCAGTCAGCGGCAAGACCAACGTCTATGTGGGCGTGAACGGTTCCGATGGCAAGGCCGAGACTGCCATCGAAAGCAAGTACAGCCCGGATTCCGCCATCTTCGACAAGACCGACTCATACTTCCTCAAGTCCGACAACGGCACGATCTCCGTGCTCGGCAAAGACACCGACGCCAGCTTCTACGGCCTGACCACCCTGTACCAGGTGCTCGGCCAGATCGATAGCCTGACGATCCGCAACTTCACCGTCACCGACTACGCCGACGTGGTCAGCCGCGGTTTCATCGAAGGCTACTACGGCAACCCGTGGAGCACTCAGGACCGCATCAACCTGATGAAGTGGGGCGGCTACTACAAGCTCAACTCGTACTTCTACGCCCCCAAGGACGATCCGAAGCACAACTCGCAGTGGCGTACGCTGTACACGCAGGACGAGCTCGACACCAAGATCAAGCCGCTCGCCGATGCCGGCAACGCCTCCAAGACGCGTTTCGTGTTCGCTCTGCACCCGTTCATGAACAACGCGATTCGGTTCAACTCCGAGGCGAACTATCAGGCCGATCTGAAGGTGCTGCAGGACAAGTTCGCGCAGACCATCGGGGTCGGCGTACGCCAGATCGCCATCCTGGCCGATGACGCGGCGAACGTGGGTGGTAACAATTACACCAAGCTGCTCACCGATATGGTCGCGTGGCTCAAGGAAATGAAGAAGACCTACCCGGACCTCAAGACCACGCTGCCGTTCGTCACGCAGGAATACATGGGCAACGGCATGAGCTACTTCGCCAACTTCCCCAAGGAAGTGCAGATCGTCATGACCGGCGGACGCGTCTGGGGCGAGGTCTCGCAGAACTTCACCGACACGTTCACCTCGAACGTCGGCCGCGGCCCCTACATGTGGATCAACTGGCCGTGCTCCGACAACTCGAAGAGCCACCTGATCATGGGCGGCTACGACACGTTCCTGCATCCGGGCGTCGACCCGTCGAAGATCCAGGGCATCGTGCTCAACCCGATGCAGCAGTCCGAGCCGAGCAAGGTCGGCATCTTCGGCAACGCCACCTACTCGTGGAACATCTGGCGGAGCAAGAGCGAGGCCGACCAGGCATGGCAGGATTCGTTCTCGTTCGTCGACCACAACTCCGCCGTGCCGACCGCCGCGTCGAACGCGCTGCGTGAGCTGTCCAAGCACACCATCAACCAGAACATGGATTCGCGCGTCACCGCGCTGCAGGAGTCCGTGGACCTGGCTCCCGCACTGACCGCCGCCAAGGCGAAGCTGGCTGACGGCACCATCACCGCCCACGATCTGACCGACATCAAGGCCGCGTTCGTCACGCTGCAGAAGGCAGCCAAGACCTACCGCGCCAAGGGCGATGCGAAGATGCTCGGCGACATCGGCAAGGACTACACCGGGCAGGACGCCAACGAGCAGATCGCCCCGTGGATCGACTGCTGGGATGACACCACCAAGGCCGCGCTCGCCTACATCGCGGGTATCGAGGCCGCGCTGAACGGCGACACGTCCTCGACGCTCAAGGAGTACTCCGACGCGCAGTCCGCGTTCGCCGCGTCCAAGAAGCACGGCTTCTACTACGTGAACCACACCGAGTACGCCGAGGTCGGCGTGCAGCACATCGTGCCGTTCATCAAGGCGATGGACTCCTACCTGTCCAACAAGGTGCAGCAGGAGGCCGACCCGAACGTCGTGACCAAGACGTACATCAGCGACGTGTTCACCACGCCGACCTCCGGCTCGATCGAAGACATCTTCGACGGCAAAGACAGCACGGTCACGGTGTTCCAGAACCCGAACTACCTGCACAAGGGCAACTACGTCGGCGTGAAGTTCAGCAAGGCCACCACGCTCAAGAGCATCCGCTTCGCGTTCAACGGCGGCAAGAACCACTTCTACCACTCCAAGCTGCAGACCACCACGGATGGCGAGAACTGGACCGACGTGCCGGATGCGACGTTCGAGCGCCCGAAGGGCTCCGAGGAGCCGATCAAAGTCACCGGTCTGAACATCACCGGCGTCACCGGCGTGCGACTGATCGCCACCGCCGACAACGGCGATGACCTGTGGCTCGGCATCAAGGGCATCGACGTCAACAAGGTCGAGAAGGAGACTCTCGCTCCGTACACGGCGACCGGCGTGCAGCTGGAGAACCTCAACGCCACCTACAGCAGCACCAAGGAGCAGATGATCGACGGCAACCCGTCCACGATCACCTACCTCAAGGACCCGAACGGCGACAAGATCGCGGCCGGCGCGGCCGTGATCGTCGATCTGGGCTCCAGCAAGCCGATCGGCGAGGTCACGATTACCGGTCATGCCTCCAGCCCCAACGACCGTCCGAGCCAGGGCGTCGTCGAGGTCAGCGATGACAAGGCCACCTGGACCAAGCTCGGCGACCTGAGCGACGACGTCACCTCCACGGTGAGCGGCAACGTGACCGGGCGCTACGTACGCATCCGCAACACCGCCGCCAAGAACGTGTGGTGGCGCGTGGCCGAGATCACCGTGACCCCGCCCGAGACCGCCGATCCGCTCAAGTCGGTGTACACGAACAAGACGCAGCACGGGTACACCGCCACGCTGGGCGCCAATACGGCGGAGCTGTTCGACAAATCGCACACGATGCTTGACGGCGGCCAGTACGCCGGACTCGATCTGCTGGCGATCCGTGATCTGACCGACGTCGAGCTGAACACCGGCAACGCGAACCCCAGCCTGCAGATCTCCGACAACGGACTCGTCTGGACCACTGTCGAGCCGGGCAACCTCACGGGCAAGACCGCCCGCTACGTGCGCGTGATCAATGACACCGACGGAGCGGCCTTCTCGGTCGACAAGCTCAAGGTCGGCTTTTCCACGGTCGGCAAGTTCGGCAAGCTGGTCTCGTCCGACATCCAGAAGCGCACCGATTGGGGAACCGACACCCGCGAAAGCGGCAACGCGTTCGACGGCGATATGACCACGGTCATCAAGTTCGCCGGCCAGCCGCGACAGGGCAACACCGCGGTGTTCGATCTCGGTCAGCCGATCGACATCACCTCGCTGCGCATCTACACGCAGGACACGCAGTACGACTACATCCGCGACACCAAGGTGCAGATGTCCGTCGATGGCAAGACCTGGGTTGACGCGTTCGAGATTGGCGACGGTGTGTCCGACACCGACACCACGACCGCGTTCGGCGACATAAGCGACACGAACAAGAAGACCGATTCCAACTACCCGAATGTCTTCTACTACGGCAAGGACGACATCGCCAACGGCACCGGCATGCGCTACCTGCGTCTGCTGACCACCGCCGACTACCCGCAGCGTGCACTCGCGTTCAACGAGTTCATGGTGAATCAGGGCGCCTACGTCTCCACCGAGGCGAACGCGGCGTTCTCCGCCACCAAGGTCGAGGAGCGCGGCCACGCGCCGAGCAACATGATCGACGGCGACCTGACCACCACGTACAAGCCGAGTGCGGCCGATGGCTCCCTGACCTACAAGATCGATGACCCGAGCGACATCAAGTCGTTCCGCATCGTGCAGTCGGGTGCCGCCAGTGGCGCGACCGTCACCGGTACGGTGTACGACGCGGCGACCGGAACCACTTCCGGTGTGACGGCTCGTACAGCCGCCCGCTCCACCTCCGAGGTGACGTTCGGAACGCTGGAACAGGCGATCAACGAGTTCAAGGTGCCGGACGGCAAGCAGCTGCTCAGCGTCAAGATCGCGTGGGGTGACGCCATCCCCGAGATCTCCGAGTTCATCACGCTCGACTCGGCCGACACCGACGCCGACATCACCACGGCCAAGGCGGCGCTCAAGGAGAAGATCGACGCGACCGTCGACACTTCCGCCTGGACCGCGAACGCCAAGACCGCGTATGACGAGGCCAAGGCCACCGCCCAGGCGGTGTACGGCAGCCCGCTGGTCGGCAAGGCTTCGATCGACGCCGCAGCCAGCGCCGTGCAAAGCGCCATCGACGCCGCGCAGACCAAGGCCGACGCTGCCGCGGTCGCCGCGCTGCGCAAGCTCGTGGATGCAGCCGTCACCAACGACGGCCACTTCTACACGACAGTGACGTTCACCGCGTACACCGACGCGCTCGACGAGGTCAAGGAAGCGCTGAAGGACACGAACAACCTGTCCACAGCAGACGCCGCAAGCCTCAAGAAGGCCGTCGATGACGCTCTCGCCGCGCTGAAGGACTCCACCTACCAGCGTGAGCTCGCGACGATCGCCGTCGACAGCTTCGCCACGATCGACGAGGCCGACTACACCACGAACTCCTACGCGGCTTTCAAGGCCGCTAAGGAGGCGCTCGACACCCTGATCGCCGCCGACGGCACCAAGCCGGCCACGTTCAAGACCAAGACCGCCGAGTACACCACCGCCAAGACCGCGCTGGTGAACGTCGCCGCCCTCAAGGCCCAGATCGCGCACGAGAGCAACTACGTGGAGGCGAACTACACCGCCGACTCGTGGAAGGCGTACTCCGACGCGCTCAAGGCCGCAAAGGCGAAGCTGGTCAACGGCACCACCGATTCGGTGGCCGCCGCGCTGACCGCGCTGACCGCCGCCGAGAACGCGCTGGTGCGCACCACGACGCCGCCCGACACCACCGTGCTCGACGAGACCATCGCCGACATGGAAAAGGTTAACGGCAGCGAGTACACCACCGACAGCTACAAGGCCCTGACCGACGCCATCGCCAAGGCGAAGAGCGACAAGGTCAAGGGGGATGCCGGCCTCAACCAGCAGAACATCGACGCCATGAAGGCGGCGAAGGAGGCCCTGGTCTCCACCGTCGAACTCAAGGCGAAGGTCGCCGAAGCCGGCAAGGTCGACTCGTCCAAGTACACCACGGCCAGCTACGAGGCGCTCTCCAAGCTGCTCGCCGCGAAGGACGACACCACCTCCGACCCGGTCGTCAAGGGTCTCGACACGCTGTACAAGTCCGGCACCGTCAAGGAGCTCGCCGAGCGCGTCGCCGCCATCGACGCTGCGGTCGCCAAGCTGGATGCCCGCGCCACCGGCGTCAAGGACTACGTGGACGGCATCAAGCTCAAGGACAACGACAAGGGCTATTACACCGACGCCAGCTACAAGGCCTACTCCGACGCCTACAAGGCGCTGAAGAAGCTGGCCGCCGCCGGTGAAGGCGAAGTCGGGATTGCCGAGTTCACCGAAGCCAAGGAGGCGTTCGAAGCCGCCGAGGCCAAGCTTGCCTACAAGTCCGCTGACTACGGCAAGATCGATGACCTGCTCGCCAAGGTCCCCTCGGACCTGAGCGGCTACACCGCCGACTCGGTGGCGAAGTTCGAGGCGGCCAAGAAGGCCGTGAAGCGCGGACTGACCATCGACCAGCAGAGCAAGGTCGACGCGATGGCCGACGCGCTTGAAGCCGCCATCAAGGGCCTGACTCTCAAGTCGCAGGCACCCGGTGACAACAAGGGCGACGGAACCCAGAGCGGCACTCATAAGGGTGACGACATCTCCAAGACCGGCGCCGACGTGCAGGTGTTCGCGATCATCATCGCGCTCGCCACGTGCGCTGGCCTGGGCGCCGTGGCCTACGCCCGTCGCCGCCGTGAGGTGTGACGGCAGGCTGACTAGCCGATAACCCAAGGGGCTCCCCTCCAATCCAAGGAGGGGAGCCCCGATTTGTTGGACGCTGTGTAAATGTATCGCGGACACGCGCGATCCGCGACCGTTACGCGAACAGGTCGTTCAGCGCTTCGGCCATGGTCGGATGCGTGAACATCATGTCGCGCAGTGTACTGGCCGGCGCGCCCATATCCATCGCCAGCTTGACGATGTTGATCACCTCGTGCGATTCGGCGGCGAGCAGCATCGCGCCGAGAATGCGGTCGGTGCCGTTCTCGACGAGCGCCTTCATCATGCCCTCCGGCCGACGCATCACCTGGGCCTTGGGCACCGTGGCCACCGGCAGTCGCTTGACCACGTAATCCAGTCCCGCCGCCTTCGCCTCGCGCTCATTCAGGCCCACACGCGAATACGGCGTGTGCAGGAACGTGCTTGACGGCACGTTGCGACGGTCGCTCAGCGTGTACGGGCGTGCGGAACCGTTCAGCTGAGACCATACTACGCGGTAGTCGTCCAGCGAGATGTACGTGTGCTGCGGGCCGCCGTTCACGTCGCCCAAAGCCCAGATGCCGTCGGCGGTGGTACGCAGCAGGTCGTCGACCTTCACGGCGCCGCGTTCGGTGAGTTCCACGCCCGCCGCCTCGAGATTCAGGCCCTCGACGTTCGGCGTGCGTCCGGTGGCCACCAACACCGCGTCGGTGGACAGGCACAGACGCGCTTCGGAGCCGACGTCCGACGTGCCCCTCATCGAGACGGACAGCCTGATGCCGTCATCCGCCGATGTGATCGCCTTGGTGTCCGCGCCGAACAGGAACCTGACCCCCTGCGATTCCAGCTGTGCACGGATCGCGGCCGCCACATCCTCGTCCTCGCGTGGCAGGAACTCGTCGCTGTGCTGCAGCACGGTGACCGCCGTGCCGAAATCGGCGAACATCGAAGCGAACTCAAGTCCGATGAATCCGGCGCCGATGATCACCAGCCGTTGCGGAAGCTCGTCGACGTCCATCAGACCGGTGCTGGTGTATACGCCCGGCGTGGTGCGAATGCCGGGAATGTCCGGAATGTGCGGCGTGGCACCGGTGTTGATGAACATCATGTCCGCGGCCACGGCGACCGGTCCGTCGGCGGTGGTGATTTCCGCACTGTGGGCGCCGGTGAAGCGCGCGCGGCCGGTGATCACGGTGATGTTGCCCTGGTCGGCCAGCTTATGGTAGTTTCTGTCGCGCAACATCGCGGTGACGCGCCGCTTCTCCCTGATGGCGGCTTCGAATGCCGCTTCGCGGGTTTCGGCGGTACGGTTCGCGCCCTCTCGCCGCGCCCGATCGGCGGAGAGGATCAGTGATTTGGACGGCAGGCATCCGATATTGATGCAGGTGCCGCCGTACATGTCGGCGCTCGCTTCGGCCACGACGACAGTTCGGCCCGTTGAAGCGAGCTTTGCGGCCAATGTCTTGCCTCCCTTGCCGAATCCGATGATGAGGGCGTTCGCGGAAATCGCGGATGGAACGTCGGTGCTGCTGGTGCTGGTCATGGTGATGTCCTTACTTATGCGGATGGTGGTGCGCCCAAACCGAGGTGTATCCGTCTTTCGTCCCCTTCCTTGGCGACGATGGGACCGGTCGACGCGAGTGGGCGCACCACTGTACGCACGCGCGCCGAAGTCGGAGCCGTAGTCCTGTCCTATGCGGCTATGATACCGTCATCATATCAGATGCGGTGGGCGGAGCGAAGCGTGAATCGGACTTATCCACATGGTTATCCACACCCGAGGTGGGCCCGGTCACGGCGTTCATCCAGACGGCCCATGGGTGTAATGCGAAGGCCCTTCGCGGAAGCTGATCCGCAAAGGGCCTCGGGGTCGGTCGTTTGGTGGCTAACGGGCCGCCAGCCCGGCCATGCGTTGCGTGGATCTCATTCCCCCAATGCCTTGTCGACGACGAGCTTGGCCTCGTCGAGCACCTTGTCGAGCGCCTCGGGGGAGACGAAGGACTCGGCGTACACCTTGTAGATGTTCTCGGTGCCGGACGGGCGGGCCGCGAACCAGTTATCCTTGGTGGTGACCTTCAGGCCGCCGATCTTGGCGTGATTGCCCGGCGCCTCGGTCAGCTTGGCGGTGATGTCCTCGCCGGCCAGC
>ERZ1031808.79-NODE-79-length-18309-cov-7.145064_pt1 | contig 18309 bp, 10 predicted proteins | sample MGYA00517103_ERZ1031808 | MGnify/ENA primary metagenome ERZ1031808 (study PRJEB33719, sample SAMN04261245) | wastewater metagenome | biome: rural village; feature: human; material: feces | host: Homo sapiens | place: El Salvador | collected 2013-01-14 ...
GCAGTAACAGCCATCGGCAACCACTGCAATGCATCCTTAGTAGGCTCAGCGAACTCGATAACATATTTCTGAGACTCCTCAGCAGACTTTGTATAGGTCAACAATGTGCAAGTCTTGTCACAAAGATACTGCAAATTCCACTGAGTGAACTCAAACCAAGGAGTAGCAGTTACCTGCTTTACCTCTCCACTTGCAGAAGTACTCTGAATTTCCTCATCACCATTCTGCTTCACAAATACCACCTTATTAATAGTGATAGAAGCACCTACTTTCTTAAGAGCCAATGTCAACTTGTCAATAGACTTGCCATCATATTTATCGCCAAGTTCCAATTCTACGCTCTCCTTTGCAGGATCAACGTCTACATAATCAGCAGGATCCAAATCCCAGTTGTCCTTACCATAGCCTGGAGCCTTAACACCAATGACAAGTTTCATCTTGTTGTCACCAACCTGTGTAAGATCAGAATAGTAAACCTTAATCGCTTTATAATCTGAAGTAGAGATAGAAGCCTTGTCTGTCAAAGTAACTTCATTCCAATCTTCTGTTGCTGTTACACTCAAAGGTAAAGGACCATTAATGTCTGCAAACTTCTTGAATGCCCAGCTTGCTGCACCACCGAAATAAACAGTTTCTTCAGTTTCAGCGGCATTACCCAATGTTGCAAAAGCAAACATTGCTGCCAATACAAAAGTAAATTTTTTCATACGCTTTTAATTTTAAGTTTATTGATAATAATTGTTCATTCGTGGAACGAGAAATGTTTCTCATTTCCGCTTGCAAAAATAACAGAAAAGGCAGAAAAAAACTTTGCGGGGTGTAACAAATACTTTGCGAGAAGTACCAAATAGGTTTGATAGCCAACATTATAATGAAAATGATACACCATCAAACCTATTTGTAAACGTCTCATTTGTTATATGTTAAATATCAATTACTGAATTATCTTTTTCTGATAACATTGCCTTTATAGTTATGTTTATCGCTGCCTAGAAAGGTTGAATGTCTCGCCAAGTTTTGGGCGGATGATGACCCTTCTGTAACTGGTCAGTGCCGGAGTCCCATTGTCTGTCACTTCACAGATTATATGCAGTTCTTTTCCTGCCGCATCCTGGGGGATACGTAGAATGGCATTAGCTTTGTCTGCCTCTCTGATACTTACCGTTGAGGTGTAAGTACCCGCTTCCGGCAATATCCACCAGTGGAATGTCAGTTTATCTTTATCCGGATCCACAGATTTTGAAGCGTTTAATTGGAGTTCCTCTTCTGTTTCTGGTTCAATTATAATCGGGTTCAATCCCTTTTCACCATTTACGATGACTATCGGGTTACGGTTTCCTTTGCCGTATGCAGCCCAATCCATACGTGCCATGAAGTTGGCGAATATTGCGGGATAGAAGTATTTCTCATATTTCTCCGATATGCATCTGACTGCCGGATCTGCATTTGTGTAACATGTTGTCAGACTGTCTGGTGACAGTCCCCATCGGAAATAGCCACCCCAACCTGCCTGGCTACATACGGTCGGATCGTTTAATCCATTTGGGGTTACATGTAGGAAAGAAGGAGTGTCGCCTTCCACTCCGTATTTGTTTTTCGGATATATTTTCCCTAGATTCCCGTGATTTTGTATATGAGTTGCGTATTCGTTCCAATTCTGGCTTCCTATGGCGTTCTGCACGATCCAGGCGCTGTCGTCCCAGAAAAAGCGGATATCCTTGCCGCAAGTCTTGCGGATCCATTGATGAGAACTGAAAGCATAATCCACAGGGGGACCTCCGCATACATCTTGGTCTGTAATTGTATAAACACACAACTTATTCAGAAACTTTCTAACTTCCGTTTCGCTTCGTTCCTGCCTGACAGTCCATATCGCTTGAGCCAGTGTATTTGCACCGCCCCAAACCATAACCCATAAGGGACGGTCGTCCTTTTCGTCAACCAGGTCGATAATCATTTGGCTACCTTGTGAGCGATTCTCCTCTCCAAGTTTGCTTACGCCTAAATCTCTGCTGCCAAATGCAGTCCTGCTACGCAAATAGGCAGCACTTGGCCAATAACCCAACGTTTGTTTGCCAGCTTCCTTTTCTACTGGCAGGAAACCCTTTTGTCCGGATCGTTTCATTAGATTCGGTAGATCCTCCTCGTAGGCATTAATTACTTTCTGCATGTTTTCCATCCATTCGTCCGGATAAGATCTCCCGCAGCTGTTCCATCCTCCTGTCGCAATCAGTCCCTCTATTTCATAAAGGTCAGCATGGACCAGCAGGCGGACCATTGATTCCATGTCATCGGGTTCAACGATAGCACAGCTTCCATGCATAGTCTCCTCAGCGCGGGATACGTACAGGAAGTTAAGGAGAGTGCATCATAATGGGCAATGCACCCTCCTTGTCATCAGGAAGGTATCATTTGAACTTCCATTCGTCGAATGTGATATTGTTTCCTTTCAGGACAAAACAGAGGTCCATTGTGCCTGTCATATTCTTTTGAAGTTGGGATTCTATGAGTTTCATTTGCGGGGTACCGACTTTGATTGAAGCAATGACTTCTCCGTCCGGCATGGTTACATAAGGCACGGAATCATTTTGCAGGGACGGTTTTTCTCGGCCCCACGCATTTTGCTGATGAGATATCATACATGCAGCAATGGCCATTGATAAAATGGGGGTCTGGATATTTTTCTTTTTCATACGTATATGATTAAATTGTTTATTCGTTGCAAAATTACAAGAATAATCCGACATAGGCTTTGCGCCATATATCAAATACTTTATCAAACGTATCAAAATGCACTGGGAGGGCAGGTTTGTTACCTGCCCTCCCAGTACTGAATGATTACAAGCGTAGGGCTTGATGCCTACAAGTGACGTAAGTAATAGTGAGAAGAATGCCTTCCGCATATCTTTTGGCGGTCGCCAAAAGATATGCGATTCTAGGACTTGCAATCATTAGGAACAGGAGTTAAAGGCATTAGCTTCTGGAACAACAATCATCAACTCCTAGGGCTACAAGCAACAGATACTAGATTAAGAATTTTCACAACCCATAACATTGGGTATAAACTAAAGTTACATGGCACCCTATTAACAAGGCAAAAATAGCTCAAAAATGTCCCTAATCCAAAAAATCAGTACGAATTTTCGGATTATAATCCAAAAAAACAGTGTTATTTTTTGGATTAGCGAATATTTTCATTACCTTTGCAGAAGATTAGCTGCACTCGGCAATTTGAAAGCGAGCTTTCATTGCGCTCATTTGCATAATCTTTGCAAAAGATTTAAACATAAGAATAAAATGATAAGAAGGAAACTACAAGAAACGATAGAGGCCAGAATGTTTGGTGGTAAAGCTATTATTATAATAGGTGCCAGACAAGTAGGAAAAAGTACGCTTTTCAAAATAATACTTGAAAAACGTACGGAACCTATATTGCAATTAAACTGTGATGAGCCAGAAGTAAAAGAAATGCTATCCCAGGTGAATAGCCAAGAACTAAAATTGCTCATTGGCAAACACAAGATTGTCATGATAGACGAGGCACAAAGAGTAGAAAACATAGGGCTAACCCTAAAATTGATTACCGACAACTTCCCTGAAGTACAATTACTGGTAACAGGCTCTTCCTCATTTGAATTACAAAACAAGCTCAATGAGCCACTGACCGGCAGAAAGTTTGAGTATCATCTCTTTCCATTGTCCACTGGTGAATTACTCGAATCTCAAGGCTTACTTACAGTAAAGCAAACACTAGAGAATCGCCTCATCTATGGCTCATACCCAGATGTCATCAATCATACAAAAGATGCAAAAGACATCTTGTACAATCTGTCCAATAGTTATCTCTATAAGGACTTGCTCACCTTAGAGAGTATACGCCGACCTGCATTGCTTAGCAAGCTACTCACTGCTTTAGCACTGCAAGTTACTAGCGAAGTTTCATACAATGAGCTGGCACAGACAGTAGGTACGGACAGCAAAACCGTGGAAAAATATGTAGACTTGCTAGAAAAATGCAATATCATCTTCAAGCTAAATGGTTTTAGCAGAAACCTGCGCACAGAACTGAAACGAGCCAAGAAGTTTTACTTTTACGACAATGGTATCCGAAATGCCATATTGCAAAACTTTGCGCCTTTGGCCCTTCGACAAGATGTTGGTGCCTTGTGGGAGAACTTCGTTATCAGCGAAAGAATAAAAGCTAACCAGTATGAAGGAAGATATGTAAACAGCTATTTCTGGCGAACCAACCAACAGCAAGAGATAGACTACATCGAGGAAAGCGACGGACAGTTTACTCTCTTCGAAATGAAATGGAATCCAAAGAGAGCAAATACTCAGTTTCCTGCTTCCTTCCTAAACACATACGATGTGAAGGATAAAACAATCATCACTCCCGAGAATTGGCTAGAGCACCTATAAGAAACAAAAAAGTCCTTTCACCTTTCATCTATCTGAAATGCAAGAAGATAGATGAAAGGTGAAAGGACATCTAAACAACAAAACTATTTTTATTTTATCACAAAACCTAACTACTTCATCACAATTTTTCTACCCTTGTGAATAAAGATTCCGCTTGTAGGATGCCTAATACATCACGTCCTTCTCCGGGAAGCCAAATGAAAGATTTTGGCACGAAAACGCAAAAAGGTTGACCGTGTCATCACAACACAGCCAACCTTAACGACTAACATCTTTTTTCGGTTAATCTTTGTATGATAAACCTAAAACTAATGTCTTTTAGAGTAATTACTTGGCTTCCTTCCAATATTCTGGAGCACCAAGACCTACAGCGAAACCTGCATAGGTATGCTTGCGAAGATAGTTGAGATCCCAGAGACCAGTAGCCAAACCAGGACGCCAACCTGAATCCTTAGGAGAATCTGTAGCACACCACTGAGTGATACCATACTGCTGAGCTACAGGGATAATCTCGAAGTACTTCTGGAGAACGAAGGTGTAGAGGTCACGCATTTCCTTGTGTTGTTCCTCTGTCATATCGGCTGTCTTCACTTCTTTGCCAGCGGCATCGACATAACCCATATCAAGTTCAGAAATCTTGCAAAGCTTGCCACTTTCCTTCATCAACTCCAACATCTTGACGATATGATTTTTCTTACTTTCCTGAGTCTTAGGATCAGCATAGCAAGAGATATGCATCTGAGATGCGATACCATCAATCTTGGTCACGCCATCAGCTTCCCAATCATGAATCCACTGAATCAAACTCTTCAACTTGCCATTGTCGTCCCAATCGCTCTCCAAGTTATAATCATTGATGAAGAGTTTCAATTTCTCAGGGTCACCATTATGGGCGGCAAAACTCTTGCGAGCTGCAGCTACAGCAGTGCGAACATAATCAATGTCACCCAGGTAATCCTGCCAGTAGAAATTGTTCTGTGCATCGGCAGCAGAAACGTTGCCTCGTTTAGCTGACTGCAAGTCGAACTTGCCATCACCATCTTTATCTTCACCAGAAAGGGCCTCGTTCACAACATCCCAAGATGTAACATAACCATTAGTAGCCTCCATCATACCATCAATCCACTTGCCCATTGCATCAGTAAGAAGAGATTTCTTCTCTTCATCCGTAAGAGGAATGGAATTAGCAGACTTCATGATATAAACCTCAAAGTCATCAATATAGAGAGTACCAGCATACAATCCGATATTTAAGAGCAAACGAGAAGCACCATCACCATTACACTTAGCTGTGACATCCACTTCCTTCCAATCCTTAGTAACAGAAATGTTCTGGAAATTACCGCAACCCTTATAACCATCAGGATTCTGGAATGCAGCACTAAATGTGCCAGCAACAGTACCCTTGATCTTCATCTTCAAATGATAAGTTGTACCATTTTCGAATATAAATCCAGGTTCAAAATTAACCTGAGCATTCCAGTCTGCGCTTTTAGCTGCATCATTACCAACTTGGCAAACTCCATTCACATTCTCAGGAGTATGATCCATACCCCAACCACCTAGAGACTCCTCTCCTTCAAAATCAAGCTTAGCCACAGTTGAAGGGATTTCCATAACAGGAGTTTCCATGTGTGAAATTGTGATAGACTTCCAATAAATCTTACCAGCAAAGTCTCCATGTTGGAACATAATGCCATTATTTGCCATTTTTGGAGATACAGACAAAACAACTTTCTGATATCCTTTACCTACAGGAATCGTGAATTGTTGCTCATCTCCACCACCCCAATCACCTAACTTAAAGTGGATGTTGGCATCAGATGCGCCTTCAGCCTTACACTCGATGACTATCTTATAATCCTTACCTTGTTCAAGAGAGATTCCTTTGACAAGCCAATACTGAAGCGAATACCATGGATCTATCGGTTCAGGATTAGTAATAACCACTGCCCCATCCTTATTCCACTCAGTTTTTACTGATTCTGGAGAACCTGACCAATCATATTTTGTCAGTGTAGAGCAATCAAGCTGATAATCTGTTTTCTCTACCTTCTGACTAGGGTCTACTTGAATTTCCTTATCTGCAATAAGTTTACTAAGATACTTCTTGTTCTGCTGAGAATGCCAAGCAAGCGTATGACCATAGATGGTCAAACCTGCATCCTGTGCATTTGTAACGAAATCCTTAACAGTATTAAAGTCAAAGGTTCCATCATCTTTTACACAAGAAGCATACTTCATGGCGTTGCCTGCTGTCATCTCCTCGAAGTTGCTACCAGCCAAGCAATATACAAGCTCCTGTTTGTTGAAGTCGGGCGCAGCCAGTGCAATACCCAACTTAAAGTCGGGATTGCACTTGCCAGAAGCCTTCATGTCTTCGACATATTTCTTCAAAGGCTCATAGTTGTTAAGATACTGATATTCCTTCAAGTTCTTGGTCATATCAGTTCTGTACTCCGAGAACTTGTCATCAGCACATGATGACAAAGCCAAGAGAGCTACCAAGCCTAAACCAAAATTAATATTTTTCAATTTCATAATAATCTACCTATTATTAGATGATACTTAATTGATAATTACCGCAGCTTACTTTACGATATACTGAGTATCGAAAGTTACCACGCCATTGGTATTACCACGAGTTTGAGCTACAAACTGGTCGGTTGTCTCTACCTTGACAGCACCGAAGTCTACGGTATACTGGAGAGTCAGGATGTCACGATCCTTGTTGCCCCAAGCCAGCTTAGCGCCCTTCTCCACAAACTTACCTGTACCAGTAGCAGTTACGCCCTCTGTCTCGGAAGAAACAGTGCAAGTACCATCATTAGCAAAGGTAAGCTTCAAGTTGCAAGTATAAGACTTGAGGATATCCTTACCCTCAGCATCCTTGCCCACAACTCTCTTGACTGTGAGAGGATAGATAGCCTCTGTAAGGCTCTTGGTAGTAATCTGGCAAACCTCGTCCTTCTCAATAGTTGCACCCTCACGCTTCTCTTCTGTGGTCTGACCATTCTCAGTAATCTTATCTGTACCACGGCGCAGATAGAATCCAGCCCAAGGGTTCATGTATTTCACACAATAGAGCACATAGTTCTGAGGCAATATCTTCCACGCATCGCTATTGGTCAGCGCAGGAGTTTCACCCTCCTGGAAAGGAGTACCCGTCAAGATCTTGCCAGCACCCTTCTGATCTTTGATGATCAGAGGGATGACATAAGTATTCTTTACAGAGGCAGGATCAGCGAAGAAAGCATCGTTGAGCTTCACCTGTAATCTTCCCTGCAAGTTGCCACCATAAGAGATGGTGTTACCTGCCAAGGTGTAATACTCTGCAGGCATAGGCTTTACAGGAGATACGCCATCAGAGAAATAGAGGTTGTCACAAAGCGAATTATCTACAGCCACATCCAGTGTGATGTCCTTACCATTGTAAGCACCACCCATGGTAGACACGATGTTGATAATATGCTCGTTGTCCTTGGTATTGTCACGAGTCTCGTCATTGCCCAACACCAATACACGCTCCACGTTTTGGCGGGCGAAGTAGACTGATGTGCCACCCTCGTAGTCGTCAAACTCAGGCGTGCCGTTCTCACAAGAGCCGAAAGTCAGAGCCAAGGCTCCGAGTGCAGCCATTGAGAAATATTTATTCATCTTCATAGTTTTCATCATTATAAAATGTTAGTCGTTTGTAATTTTCCAACCTGCATTCTGCTTCAGCTGATCCCACTTGAGGATTTCAGTCTGTGGCACAGGACCGTAATACATATAGTCGTCGTATTTTCTTTCCTCTACTGTGATATCCTTGAACTGTGGAATACCAGCCTCAGTAGAAATCTCCACGCCATGAACAGCCTCATTGATAGGAGCCTTCCAGCGGCGGAGGTCATTGAAGCGCTTGTTCTCGAAGCAGAGCTCAATACGACGCTCATTGCGAATCAACTCACGCATCTTAACCTGGTCGTTAGCGCACTCATCAAGATAAGAATCATCTGTGATGCCTGCACGATGACGGATAGCCTTGATCACATCGTATGCAGAATAAGCATGTGTGCCATTGCCCTTAGGTCCCCAAGCCTCATTGGCAGCCTCAGCATAATCCAAGAAGATCTCGGTATAGCGGATATACACAGGATAGTGATACTGTGCGTTCTTGGCATTTGGATTAGGATTACAATCCTCACGAAGAAGCTTCTTCATATAGTAACCAGTACGTGTAGAGTTACCGATCTTATTCAGTCCATTGTCATTGTTGGCAGTGGTGATGTCGGTATTGATGGTTGCACTCTTATACTTGCAGCCATTATAGATAATGTAGAGATCCAAGCGTGGGTCACGATTACTATAAGGATCCAAGTCATCATAGTCACTGCGCTCATCTGTGATAGGATAACCATTGGCAGCAGGGAAAGCATCTACCAAATTCTGAGTAGGATTGATACGTCCCTTACCATAGAGAGATGGAGGGAAGTTGTCAGCCTCCTGGTTCAAACCGAGGTCCCAATCATCTGCACCATTAGTCTTATTACCACGCCAGATAATCTCCTTAGGGCATGCACCAGACTGCAAATTATTAATCTCATTAGTCTGAGCATACCAAGAATTACCTGTTTCAGACAAGCCGCTTACGCCACCTATCAAATCGAGCAAGCTGGCTGCATCATCAGCAGCACGCTTATAATCCACATTGGTACCCTTATTAAAAGCAGGGCTGGCAGCAAGGAGAGAAACCTGTGCACGGATAGCCTTGGCGATACGACCGCTCACACGACCACGCATCAGAGAACCCAATACACGGTTATAGTCCTGATAGTTGTCCACACCCATAGCAGTGTATTTTTCTGGCACAGGATCTGACTTAGTCAAATCATTGTAGTCCAAAGGCAGCAACTGCTCAGCCTGGTCCAAGTCGCTATAGATTTGATCCAAGCAAGCTTGGAATGTGGCACGTGGCTGATTGAAATCAGAAGAAGTATCCTCTGGCTTTGTCAAGTTTGGCACACCCAGGAGCTGACCATCCTCAGTCCAACCACCATGGTTCATCAAGAGATAATACATATTGAGAGCTCTCAAGGCATAAGCCTCACCCTTACGGCTCTCACAGAACATCTGCTGCGCACCCTTGTCCTTAGCCCAGTCTACCTTGTCCACTTCCTGAAGGAAGATGTTCAAGTACTGGATGCTAGCACGACAGCTAGTCCACTTGCTCATAGGGTCATTATTGGCAGCCCAAGAACCAGTAGCCATTTTCAGGTAGCTGTTAGACAAATCATTGCTTACAGCATCATCGGTTGCCACATCAGTTACACTTTTGGTATTATAAGGAAGCACGGCATAAGCATAGCCGAGAAGTCCCTGAGCATAAGTAGGCTCTTCGTAAATCTCGTCCAAGCTACGGTTGTTTTCCTGTGCAGGCTCAAAGAGATCTGAGCAAGACACCAACGAGAGTGACAATGCAGCTAATATAAATAACTTATTAATTTTCATTTCTGTATACATTTAATAATGATTAGAATGTAGCCTTCACACCTATATTATAATAGCGTGTCTGAGGAGCACTACCTATGTTCATCTCCAATAACTCACGGTTCTTAGAGATAGTGAGCAAGTTGGCACCGCTTACATAAGCAGAAAAGCCCTTAACCCAAGTCTTCTGGAAGAGCGTGCTAGGCAGGTCGTATGTAATCTGTACCTTAGCCAAGCGGAAAGCATCTGTGCTGTACATCCAGAAGTCTGATGTCTGATAGTTGTTGCTACCTGAGAGTGTGGTAAGACGTGGATAAGTAGCAGTCTCCTTGGTTGCCTTAGTCCAGCGATTGCGAACCACAGCTGAGTACTTGCCGTCACCCTTTACCCACCAGTAAGAATTGTTCTTCAAGCCATAAGCACCGAAGTTGCCAGTACCGAGGGCGAAGAATGTGAAGTTCTTCCACTTAGCAGTGAGGTTTACACCCAATGTGAATGGAGAGCCATACCAACCACCCTTGCCCAGGAACACCTGGTCGTAAGAGTCGATCTTGCCATCACCGTTTACATCCACATACTTCATATCGCCAGGCTTCACGTCACTACCCAAGCGGCTCTGGTCTGGAGAGTTCTTGATTTCTTCCTCACTCTGGAAGAAGCCAGCAAACTTATAACCCCAGATACCATCGAGAGCCTTGCCCTCACGGTTTTGGTAATCCCATGCGTTCATCTCATCACGCTTGGTAGCCTTGGTGTTATAATAAGTACCTGTTACGCCGAGCTGCAAGTCTACATCACCCACCTTCTTATTGAAGTTAGCTGCGAAGTCGAAACCGATGCGGCGATTATTGTTAAAGTTGAGCACAGGCATGAATGAAGCATCAGGATAGCCTGGCTTAAAGTGAGAAGGATAGAACGTTGGAGTAGAAATCAGATAACCCTCCATCGAGTTAACGAAGAAGCTAGCATCCAATGTTACCATCTGCTGCCACAAGGAAGTCTTGAAGTTGACAGAAAGTTCCTTACGCTTGATGAAGTCGAGATCCTTGTTGGCAGAACGCTTAGAGAATGTGTACTTGCCAGCAGAACCATCATACCATCCATAACCATCAGCTGTCTGCCAGTTGGTGTCATAGAGATAGTATCTGTTGTCATTTACTGCCAAGTCAATATCCTCGTTGATGATGCTACCAGATACACTGATCATCATATCGTCTACCACCTTGCTGTTCTTCAAGAAGTTCTCGTTCTTGAGTCTCCAACCCAATGAAAGTGAAGGAGAGAAGCCTACACGATGACCTGGAGCCAACTGTGCAGAGTGGATAGCTGCCAAGCCGAAGTCTGCATAATAAGTCTTGGCGTAATCATAAGATGCATCCAAGGCAAGATTAGCACTTGAGTTCTTATGATACTGTCCAGACTTCGACTGCTGGAAGCCAGAGGCAATCAACATCGCAGAGAGGTTATGTACCTTATTAAATGTATTGGCGTAATTGAACTGAGCAGAGAAGAGCATGGTCTGATTGTCCACACTATTAGCGATGTTCTGTACACCAGACTTCTTATCCTCACCTTCCTTCTTCAAAGCTACGATCATATCCTTGCCGTCGATGTTTGACCATGTTGGGATATAGATGGCATAGCTATTATTGAAAGATGTGGTGTAAGAGGTAGCATAGTCTACTGCGAAACGAGTCTCGAAAGACAAGCCCTGCAACAACTTGTGCAGATTGATGTTAACACCTGTATCAAACTGGAACTGGCGGCTAGTATACTTGCTCTTACCAGCAGCAAGGTAATCTGCGAAGATGTTAGAAGAGTTAGCCTGTGTACCAGCCAAGAAGTACTTGCCATCCACCAGCTTAGCCACACTCATCAAGTCCCAAGCAGCCTTGGCATTAGGAGCTATCATGTCTGTAGAGATCAATGGGCTAGCATTCTGTGGGAAGTTAGGACGCCAAGTAGCAGCTGCATTCCAATAATCACCAATAGCAGAATGTGAATCATAGAATGTGGCATTGGAGTTGACCCAAGCCTTGATGTCATCTGTGATGTTGACATCTACATTACCACGTACACTGAAACGCTGAGTGTTATTGTTCTTAGCCTCACCAAACTTCAGGAAGTCGCCCTGGCGATAATAGTTGATGTTGCTATAGAAGTGAGCACGCTTACCACCACCACTAATCTCAGCAGTAGCCTCGTAGCGACTATTCATCTTGCGAAGATAGTCAGAAGAGTACATATCGAGATTAGGATAACGATATGGGTTGGTGCCCAAGCCATGATTGTAGATATCCTCGGCAGAGTAGAGAGGAGTCAAACCGTCATTGGCACGAGCCTCGTTGTAGAGAGTCATATACTCAGCAGAGCCCAGATACTCAGGGAATGACTTAGCCACATTGAGACCAGCGTTAGCCTGCACCTCAACCTTCAAGCCATCGTTCTTGCCACGCTTGGTGGTGATGAGCACAGCACCCTTAGCTGCCTTGCTACCATAGAGCACTACAGCTTGCGCACCCTTGAGGAATGTAATCTGGTCAATCTCGCTAGGCATCACGTTGGTTGCCTCACGAGGCACACCATCTACCAATACCAAGTATCCTGCATTGTCAGCATCCATACCCCAGAGAGAGTTGCCATTCCAACCACCCACGTAGCCCTGCATGTTGTCAAGGCTATAAGTGTGGTAGTTTTTCTTCATCAATCCCTCTACATCGACTACCGAAACGCCGCCCAAGATGTCACCCTTGGCTACCTTGTGATAAGCCACATTGACCATCTCCTTGTCGGCAGCAACGGTATCGGTTTCGTTCTCAGCAGCAGTTTTGGCATCGGCAGCCATAGGAGCCAATGACACAAGACCTGCCAACAGGAACTTTGAATTATATGATTTGAATTTTGAATTCATACTATCATTCTTATTTTAGTATTACTATATAATGTTATTTTACCAACCAGGATTCTGACTAAGCTCTTGATAGAGATAAACATCCTTGATAGGCAATGGGAACCAATAGTGCTTGGCTGTGAAGTGACGAGTCAAGATCGCTTCCTGGCGGAAGTTATCCACCTTAGCATCAGCTGGGTCATTATTCTTGTAGAAATCGGCACCCTCCACACGGTCAAACTCATCAGAGTACTTTACATTGTAAGGAGCCTCGGTCAGGAGCAACCAGCGCTGCAAGTCGTTGAAACGGAAGCCCTCGAAAGCAAGTTCCACCTCACGCTCACGGCGAACCTCGTCCATGAACTTATGTGCATCAGCTACATACTCTGGAGCCACATGACCAGCGCCACAACGATCACGAAGGGTATTGATGGCATCCTCAGCAGTCTTGCTAAAGTTAGTAGCCTTGCCAGAAGCACCACCAAACGCAGCACAAGCCTCAGCATACATCAGATAGATGTCAGCCAGACGCATATATGGCAAGTAACAGTGGAATGCTGAACCCCAATCGTAGTCGCGATCCACCTCATTACATGTATGAGGCACCAACTTCTGGATGAAGTAACCTGTACGGCTGCCATTAGCCACTGGACGCATATTGCCATCTGTATACAACTGGCAGTACTGCAAGTTAGCCCACTGACCAGGAGTACCATTCAGATACTTGAAGCCATCAAACACGATGTCGTGATAGAAGCGTGGGTCACGGTTCTTATATGGATGAGTAGGATCGAAACCACCTGCTATGTTAGGAACCAACTTGCCATTCTCTACGATGTAAGCGGGCTCACCATTAGCCATACCGTAAGCAGCTATCAAGTTAGCTGTAGGCTGGTGAATCACATTGTCATGTCCAACCACTTTGTCAACCTTAGGACCAAACACCTTAGAGGTATTCCAGTTAGAGCCGTTGAAGTCTGCAGATGGACCACGGAAGATAGCCTCAATAGATCCAGGCATTTTCCAGTTCTGCTTCTTGGTATAGAAGATATCAGAGAAGCAAGAGTTAGCATCGGCAGAACGCTCATGATTGTAGATGTCCTTATATTTGAACTCTGCCAACCCATACTGTGTCTGGCCACCCTCAACCAATGTGAGCAACTCACCGAAGACCTCAGCTGCCTTCTTGGCAAACTCCTCATCATAGTCGTATGTCTTGCCATTCTTGCTAGCTCCTACCTGTGCGCCATCCTTCATCAATGGGCTGGCAGCCCAGAGATAAGTCTTGCCCAGATAACCGAGTGCCATGATCTTGTTGATACGAAGGTCGTTCTTGCCCTGTGTGGCAGCACCATCATACTCATTGTCCCAGTTGATAGGCAACAGATCGGCAGCCTTGCGATAATCAGCAGCAGCCTTCTCTGCACACTCCTGATAAGAGAGACGAGGCAAATTGAGCTCTGAATTGAGATCCAAATAGGTATCAATGTATGGCAAACCACCAAAGTACTGCATCAACTCAGTGTGCCACCATGCACGGAAGAAGTAAAGCTGACCAGCAATGAGGTCTTTCTCTGCCTTGCTAGCTACCAACTTATCGAGATTAGCCAAGCCCTGGTTAGCCTTACGAATGCAATACCAAGCATGTGGCCAAAGTGAGTGGTTGAACTTATCTGTAGATGTAGGGTTGCTGCCATCCTTGTAAAGCCAGTTACCAGTGGTCTGCCAAGCACGGAAGTTGCCCAAGTCTACCTGGTGTGTCATACGGCCATCAGCCTCTGGGTTGAAGATTTCATCATCACCCCAGTTCCAAGAAGGACACCAGTTACATTTTTCCTTATCAGGGATACAGTTGTAAATCTCCTCTACATAACCCTGAAAGTTACGGAAGTTTACAAATGCGTCATTTTCTGAGACTGTAGAATCTGCCTCCTTGTCAAGATAGTCCTGGCAAGAGTTGAGCGAGGTACCGAGAGCCAGCGAGACGCATCCCATCAACAAAAAATTCTTTATCTTATTTTTCATTTGAATGTTCATTTTAATATTACAATGAGAATTTAACACCTAAGTTGAAGCGGCGTACTGTAGGATATGCTCCAAGGAAACCGCCACCACCGAGGTTAGCCTCACGGTCATCAGGCATACGAGTCCAAAGCCAGAGGTTGTTACCATTCAAGTATACCTTGAGGTAGTTCATACCGAGAGCCTTGATCCATCCCTTGGTCCAAGTATAAGCAATCTCTACGTTCTTCAGACGGATGTATGAACCATCATAGAGGAACTGAGTACCATTGCTGTAATCAGACTGGGTAGCACCCCAACGAGGAATGATAGATTCTGGAGAAGACTCATTCTTGTCCCACCAAGTACCAGTGTCATAAACATTGTCCAACTTATTACCAAAGCTTGTCAAGGTTACGTCACGAGTTACATTGGTTACACCATAGAACTGAGCGAAAGCAGAGAAGCCCTTATACTCGATACCGATAGTGGCATTGTATGTATTCTGAGGGTTTGAGCTATAACCTACTGGAGCAGAGTCCTTGCTATCTACCACACCATCACCGTTGAAGTCTACGATGTAGTAATCGCCTACCAAGCGGTGGTTGTCGTTAGACTCATGAGCTGGAGAACCTATCAAGTCATCGATGTCGTTGATAAAGCCACGATCAATGTATGAGTGATACTGACCCATAGAGTAGCCTGCCTCCTTCTGATAGTTAGGAGTGAGCTGAGCGTCATCCTTCAAGAGCACCTTGTTCTTGGCATGGGTCATATTGAAGTTACCCCAGAGGCGGATGCCATTGGCAAATTTCTTGTTGAGCTTCAACTCCAACTCGTAACCACTGGTACGAACCTTACCCTTATTGATAGTAGGAGCTGTAGTACCAAAGTAAGATGGGATAGAGCGGTTATCACCAAAGATCAAAATGTCGTTACGACGGTCGCAGAAGAAATCGAGCGAACCGGTAATCAAACCACCCAAGAAACCATAATCAATACCGAAGTTGGTCTTCTTCACAGTCTCCCACTTCACATCTTTATTACCCAATGTATTCTGGCGATACCATGTGTAGATACTGTTGGTATGGTCAAGATCCATCACTGTGTTGCCTCCGTATGCCCACTGGTTCATGTAGAGCCAACGACGAGAAGAGTCGAATGGATCGCCCAGGTTATCATCACCAATCTCACCGTAAGATGCACGGAACTTCAACATATCAATGATGTGCTTGTCACGAAGATACTTCATGAAGTTTTCCTCAGTGATGGTCCAACCGATAGCTCCAGAATTGAAGAAGGCGAAGCGATTGTCCTTGCTAAACTTTTCTGATCCGTTGTAAGCACCGTTATACTCGATGTTGTAACGACCAGCATAGCTATAAGTAGCACGGAACGCCCAGTCCTCACGGTAAGTAGGCATCACACTACCACGCGCATTCTCCTGACGAGAGAACAAGCCCATGGCTGTAACATCATGCTGTCCGAACTTGCGAGCCCAGTTGAGCTGCAACTGATAGTAAAGATTGCGAACAGTCTGGTTGTTATCAACCGAACCACCTGAAGTACTCCAGTTAACGCCCTGTTTCCAGTCGAACTTATTGTTTGACTCATATACCTGGCCATATGTTATATTGCCAGTCTCCGGATCAACATACTTGGTCTGAGCTGTATTGTTCAAGTCATTGATACCACGGCTCGTCTCAACAAACACGTTGTCCCAAGAAACGGTACCACGCAAGTTCAAGCCCTTGGTGATGAAGTCGAGTTTCTGCTCCAAGGTAAAGTCGGTATTGATACGAGTAGTAGTAGCCTGCGCTGTACCACCGATGGCGAGATTCTGAGCAGAGTTACTTACGTTAGACGCATTTGGATAATAACCCCAAGAGCCATCGCTATACTGAGGCAAGAATACATCTGGAGCGATGTTATAAGCACCAGCCCACTGCTGACCAATCTGCCACTCGCTATTGCTCATGTTGCTCCAAGGAGCCTTGCGCACACCATTAGAACCAGATACATTTACCTTTAATGTAGTAGTTTTAGTGATAGAGAAGTCCAAGTTACTGCGCACATTGATACGATTGTATCCATAGCCAGAGTTGTAGTTACGACCATTGTCATACTCACGGAAGAGGTCACCCTCGTGTACAAAGTCGGCAGAAGCAAAATACTTCACGAAGCTTGTACCACCGCTCACATTGACATTGGCATTATATGACATGGCGCTCTTCTTGAAGAGGGCATCCTGCCAATCCACGTTAGCATAACGCTCACGCTGCTCATCCGTAGTCTGGTTACGATAGTTCTCAATAAATGATTGAGGACGGATGTAAGACCAAGATTCTGGAGAAACACCCAACTCATGCTCCACTGCCCTGTTGCGGAACATCAAGGCATCGTATGAATCATACTTGTTAGGCAACTTAGAAGGAGCCTTCAATGTAGCGTTGAAGCCTACATCAATCTTAGCCTTGCCTTCCTTACCACGCTTGGTAGTAATCAAGATGACACCATTGGCACCCTTCACACCATAAACGGCAGTGGCAGATGCATCCTTCAATACAGAGATGCTCTCTACAGAACCAATGTCTACACTACTCATAGGACGCTCGATACCATCGACTAGGACGAGAGGGTCACTGTTGTTCCAAGAACTAGCACCACGAATGATAATCTGTGGCTCCTCCTCACCAGGCATACCATTGCCCTGAACAGTTACCACACCAGGAAGGTTACCAGTTAAGGCAGCACCAATGTCGCTGACACCGGCAGCACGTTCCAGCACCTCACCTGTGGTCTGTGCAATAGAACCTACGACAGAAGCCTTCTTCTGCTGACCATAACCAACGACTACAACTTCGCCGATGGCATTGTCGTCTTCCATTGAGAGTTTGAAATCTCTCTTCTTACCAATCTTTACTTCCTTGGTCTTCATACCTACGTATGTAAATACGAGGATAGAATTCTCTGAAGGAACACTGATACTGAAATTACCATCTAAGTCGGTGACCGCACCGACGCTGGCATTACCTTTCACTTTTACAGTGGCACCTATCAGAGGCTCACCTGTACCGTCAACAAGATTACCCTTGACCTGGATCTTCTGTGCCTGAGCATTCAGGCTGCAGAAAGCTCCCACCAAGCATAAGGCTGCTGTCCGTTTCATTGTTAACACTTGTTCAATCATGTTCTATTCATTTTTGATTTATGCTTTAAAAATTTAGGCGTGCACAAAAACTGTTTATTCACGGCGGCAAAGGTATGGATTTCTTTCGAAACATACTTTGCGTGGTGTAACAGAAAGTTTATCATTTTAGAAAAACCTTGCGAGAACGTATTTTTCCATTACTTAACAGTTGTTTTATTATATAAACACCTGCAGTTGGCTTTTCAACTTCTTTTCCTTCTATATTATAATATAAGGTGGAAACCACGTCTGCCTGGGTTTCTAATTGTTTAATTCCTGTTGTATTTTGTTTCAAATACCACTCTTTATACCATTTCATACAGGCATAGCCGCAACA
>ERZ1031808.80-NODE-80-length-18229-cov-158.620942_pt1 | contig 18229 bp, 21 predicted proteins | sample MGYA00517103_ERZ1031808 | MGnify/ENA primary metagenome ERZ1031808 (study PRJEB33719, sample SAMN04261245) | wastewater metagenome | biome: rural village; feature: human; material: feces | host: Homo sapiens | place: El Salvador | collected 2013-01-14 ...
CCGGAACCGGCGACCCGGCCCCGACCATCGGGGCCTACCAAACATGGTAATGGGCTATAGGAACCTCTGTGGTGCTTCAGCAACGTCTTATCTTCGTTCCGAGCCGGCAGTGGTACGTGCTGCGCGCGATGCCGACCTTGCGTTCTGGTTCGTCCTTCGCCACCGCGGTCCCTTTCCTCTCGCCTAGCAGTTGCCGTCTCCGGTTTCTCACGACCGAGGAATCCACTCCCAGACCGGCGGCCGCCTGCCGCGACGTCATCTCGCCGGACGCGACCCTGAGCACGGCCTCGCGTTTGGGCCCGTCGGGGACCGGGCCGCGCCTGACACGGCGTTCGCCGGGCGCGAGCTCGTCGATCCACGCGGCCGGCAGCGCCTTGCTCGGATACCCCAACCGGCGCATCGTGCGGTTCGCCCGACGCCCGTGCGTCAGATAATGGTCCACTTACAGCGGCACCACCGCTACCGTGACGTTCCCTGCAGGCACATTCCAACCGAACGAATCCGTCACCGTGCACTACGATGGTGCCATCGTCGCTGACGTCCAGCAGATCGCTGCAGTATCCAAGACGTTCACTGCCAAGGCAGATGGTTCCTTGACTTTGATGTACACGTTCAAGGCCAGCCAGGCCGGCAAGACCATCGCGGTCACGGCTGTTGGCGCTGTATCCGGTACCAAGACCGCCACCATTCAGGTTCCGGCAACCGGAACCGGTGACCAGTCCGGTACCACGACTACCACCACCGCCGACACCGGTGCGGCCATCGCACCGTACGGTGTGGCCATTGCGTTGCTTGCCGCCGCGGGCATCGCCCTGTTCGCCGTCCGCAAGAGCACCACTCGTCGCTGACGTGACTGACATAATGGACGGTAGACGCTGAAGCATAGTTCGCGAATACCACTGAACCGGGAGTCGATGATTCCCGGTTTTTCCATGTTATTGCTACGGTACATAACGCACGCATATTCACGAGGAATGCTCACTGAAATATACGAGGGAATGCTCACAACACTTGAGAAGGGACGCTGTTATGCAGATCATGTATGTATGCACCGGCAATCAATGCCGTTCCGTGATGGCCGAACACTACACCCGAGCCAAGCTTGCCGACCGAGGAATTGGCTTGCAGAGCGGCAAATAGAGCCGGCAAAAAGACCGGTCAGCCATCGCGATGCTGAAATTGCATACTTCTATATTCAATACGGCTGATATCGCGGGTTCCCGTTTCCCTTTTCCTTGGCATTGGCTGAATCAGCGCTATTCGAGGAGCGCAATACGCAGGTCAAATGTTCTTCAATTATGCAATCATGCATGCATAGATTTGTATAATACGAAATTAGCCGGCTACAATTAGCGACGTAAAAAAGACACGTGACCAATACAATAAGGAGAGCAATCATGGCTTCACTGCTTCAGGGATTCGAAGAGGTTCAGCTGGTCAAGCCGGTGGGCAAGACCGTTCTGACCGTCACCGATTCCGCCATTCGTTTCAACAAAGCCACCGCTGAAGCGCTCGGATTCCCGGCGTACGTCAAGGTGCTGATCAACGACAAGACCAGGCAGATCGCCGTGACCCCGACCACCGCCAAGGCCGGCAACGCCATCAAGTTCAGCAAGCCCGAAGGCAAGCAGGCCGCTTCAGTAAGCGTCAAGGAAGCCACGCTCATTGAAGCAGTGAAGGCATACCTCACTCTGCCCGAGGCACCGGAAGGCGAAATCGCCTACCAGTCCGTCAACGGTACCGCCTACCCCGAAAGCAAGACCGTGATCTTCGACGTGGCCAACGCCACCGCCGGCACCATGAAGCGCCGCGGCCGCAAAAAGGCCGCCTGATCTCAGGTGATTATCCTTGATTGCCGTCATCGGCAGATCAGGAATTCGGCTTGTATTTCTGAATGACTTTCACGAATACGGCGTTTTATGGAAACCGGTGATGCCGACCTGAAATGGGTCGGCATCACCGGTTTCCATATATCCCGACGGTTATTCTCCGTGGTCATTATTGCGGATTGCCTACGCCGCTGTTGGGTGCGGCACCAGCATTGTCTCCTGTTCCCGTGCCGGAATTATCCGGCGTGATCTGGTTGTTCGAGCCACCGAAATTATTGGTGGAACCGCCATTGCCAGCGGTTTCGCCATTGCCGGGATCGGTCCCGTTCCCCGTGTTTCCACTGGTGCCGCCCGTGGTGTTCCCCGTGCCGGTGCCGTTGCCAGAGGTAGTGCCCCTCAGAGGCGTCCCCGACGAGGTCCAGGTCTTCGGATGGCTCATCGCCCGTATTGAAAATCACCGAATGTGGCATTGAGATCCTTGGGCTTCGCACTTCGGCCGGCATCCGGCAATGGAGCGCTCTCACCTGGGTGCGCGCATCGCCGTCATCGGAGACGGGTTGCGGTGGTTCTTGTTCACTTGCTTCACTTGCGGAAGGAATCGGCGGCATGACGGGAAGCGTTATCGAAGCGGCGCTCGGCCGTGGCGGCTGTGATGCAGCGGGCGACTGTGGGACCGGCGGCTGCAGTACAGGCGGCTGCGTCGGCTGAGGTGTGGTCGTTATACCGGCTGCGACGCGATGAAGGTTCTGCCAGCTGAGGCACGGGAGGTGTGGTCGTTACCGGCTGAGGCACGGCCGACATAGGAGACACGGCCGGCTTACGATCGATGTCGGAGATGTCAGAAAAAGAATGCTTCTTCGGTACGTAAAGTACAACTTGACTGGCAACTCATCATGCAGTTGTCTGTTCTGTTGAAGAGCTTACCCGGTGACAAGCCTATCTTCGTGGATGGCAAGGTATACAACTCAACCGCCAACGGTATTCTGGCCCGGCATTGCAAACAAGCCGGAGTACCTGTGATTTCAATACACGGATTGAGACACACCCATGCTTCACTCTTGCTATTTGCCGGCGTTCCAATTGCAAGCGTCTCTAAACGGCTTGGGCACGCAAGCATGAACACAACGCAGGAAATATATCTGCATGTCATCCGCGAATTGGAAAACAAAGACGTTGACATCGTGATGAGAGCCTTATCCACCCTTATTTAGCAAACCACAGACGCTTACGCTGATGAAGGGTGATGAGGCCGTCAAGGTAGGTCAGAACTGCACTTATTAATTCCTGCTCTTTCCTTGACGCGGGAAAAATACCATGGCGTCATGCACATCGTTTCTGTTAAGAGTTGGCACCCCACTACCGGCCTTATACCGTTTCAAGTCTATTTTTTGGCCTTTCGCTGTTTGGTGTGGTGGGTAAGGCCGTTCAGGTGGTGACGGTGTTGAGGTCGAGTTTGCCGCAGGTCAGGTAGATCATCGTGGAGAGGTGGTCCATGTTTCTGAAGCCACGGGCTCGGGTCTTGACGTGCTGGATGATGCTGTTCAGGCCTTCGAGGATCGCGTTGGTGTAACGGTTGTCGAAATACGCGAGGATGTCGTTCCAGTGCCGCCGGAATTGTCGGGCGAGGGCCTTCATCGGTTCCAGGCGGGAATGCATCATTCACGAGCACAACGCCCTGAACTCGGCCTCCGCCTCCGCGCGGCTGGCGCTGTCGGCGTGGATGTCCTGCAGGCATTCGCGCATCCCGCACGCCCTGGCGGTCTTCGACCGCCGCTTCGCCAGATTGCGCTTGACCTCCAGCTGCGAGTCCGTGAGGTTGGACTCGTTCCTGAGCCACAGGTACTTCGTGCGTTTGAGCAGCGGGTTCTCCCTGCCCTCGGCTTTCCCGGCCTTGTCGACGGCCTCGTTGGCGTGCTTGATCACATGGAACTTGTCGATGACCTTCGCGGCGTCGGGAAGCCATTGGCGGATGCCCCTGGCGAATCCCAGGCTCATGTCGCACGTCACCGGGCGCACGCGGTTGGGGTCGCCGTTGTGGTCCATGAAATCCCTTGCGAACCGTTCGATGGTATGCGCGTCCTTGCCCGGCGTCACGTTGATCACGTTGCGTTCCACCAAATCGGCGACCACGGTGATGTAGTTGTGTCCCCGCCGGCTGGTCTCGTCGATGCCGATCGCCTCCACGCCCGTGTGGCCCTCGTACAGGCGCGCCTCCCGCACGTAGTGCGTGATGAACCGCCACAGGCGGGTGTCGTGCTCGCCGACCTGTTCGGCGATGTCCGCCACAGGCTGGCTTTTCGCCAGCTCGACGACCATGGCCTCGAACAGGAGCGCGGACGCCGCTGCCCGACCTCGCCCACGGCACCGGCACCGCGCGCACGCCATGCTCGGGACACGCCACGCGAGGCACGCCCGCGTGGATGAACGCCTTGTACCGGAAGAAGTCCGGATGACGCCACGTACGTTCCATCGTGTCATACACCGGGCACGCCTCCTCGCCGCATCCCGCCTCCGGGCAGTGGAAACGTGAGCCGGGCACGAAGACGATCATGATGTGCAGCTCGCGCCTGCCGTCCTCCCCGTCGCGGAACTCAACTCCTGACACCCTCCACGGGTCGGGCAACTGCAAGGCGGCGGTGAACAACGAAGTCGTATCCATGACCACCAAACTAGCCGACCGGCATCACCGCCAATCAGCCTTTACCCACACCAAACAGCGAAAGGCCATAAATTTCAATCCACGCTCCCTGAGGGGAGCGACCGTAGGAATCAGTGAATACGCGGTGTCTCTCTTTGGCGGCGTGTTGAACGCCCTCACCATGATACCAGCTCAGGTTTTGTATCTACTGGAGTGTATTTTTTGATCCATTTTTCCGCGGTCGGCAAGCCATCTGGCGAGCGTGTTCCCGCCGGCTCCTGCCTTGATGAGTTCCAGCGCCTCGCGCCGGAACCCGTCGTCGTAGTGTTTCCTTCAATCCTCACGCATACGAAAGAACCGCACCTCCGATTATCGAATCTGAATTTCCTCAATCCAACAATCGGGGTGCGGTTCATTTTTTACCTACCACCTTCTTATATCAATCTTCAAGTGGAGAGGGAATCACTTCTTGACGGAAGAGGTCTCCGGCCACAGGGATTCATAAGGATGTCCGGTCAGTTCCTCGCAGACCAGACGCGCCTCATCGGACACATTCTTCTTATCCCCGCCGTTTTCAAGACGCTCGATTTCGCTCTTCAGTACGGCGTGCGTATCGGCATCGAGGTAGATGTGCCTGGAGAGCCACAGAGCATACGCAATCAGCATCACGGTGCCCAAGAAGAAGATGAGCGTGATACTGAAACGTACCTGAGCTGGGGTGGTCTCGTAGTTCTTCATAGTCGCGGAGTTGTAGCCTGTGAACTCCAGTAGAATGCCGGCGATCCAAGTGGCGATTGCTCCAGTGGACTTACGGAAGAAGGTCATCACGGATGCGTACAGACCGGCACGGTCGCCACGCGTCATGATGTAATCAACATCCGGCATGAACGGGAACAGGTTCCAAGGGGTGAATTCCAGCAGGGCTCGACCGCACTGGTAGACTAGCGAAGCGATGATGAAAATCCAGAACGGGTTGTGAATATTCAGCAGGTAGACCGCGATGTAGACTACCATTGCCACGATGATGCTAATATAGCTCAGGCGGAAAATGAACCTCGGGCCCTTCACCACCATGAGCTTCGTTGCGACGATGGTCACCGGAATACCGACGATGGATAGAGCTTGGAGCGTCCAAGGCCAGCTTTCTCCGGCACCGGGAATGCAGCACACGATGAAAGTCGGTAGCAAGGTGGAAAACAAATCTTTGCCGGTGAAGGACAACAGGTACACCGCAAGATGGGTGCGGAATGCCTTGTTATGGAAGGTCTCTGCGTATTCGTGAATGGAATTCTTGATGAAGTCGCTGATCTTCACCTTAGGCTGGTTTGTATGTTCCTCAATGAACTCGTCGGTAATTGGGCGTTCCCAGGTGCCGAAGGTGGAGATGGCGATGGCGATGACGAACAGGATGGTCCAAGCGATGCCTGCGACGAGGTATGCGTTGGGGTTGTTCGCCTGCTTAAGCACGGCAAGGATAATGAACACGATTGCGGTTCCGGTTGAGGAAATGACCATACGAGAACCGGACAGCACGGTACGTTCCTTGTAATCGCGAGTCATTTCCGTAGGCAGGCACTCCCACGGGACGATCAGCATGGCGATGATGATTTCCATTGCGACATAGACCGCAAGGTAGTACAGCCAGCTAGTGGACGAAATCCAGAATAGCGGGAACACACAGGTGAAGAGGATAAGACCTGTCACCAGGAAGAAATGACGGCGTCCGAACTTCTGTCCGAGCTTGGTCGTGTAGAAATTATCGGTGATGAGGCCAAGGAAAAGATTCCAGATGCAGTCCACGATACGGCCTGCTGCTGCGATGCTGCCAGCGATGACGGGATTGAAACCCTGCGCCAGTGTCAGGTAGGCGAAGATAACGCCGGAGACAATATTGTTCCAGCCGCCGCCCATCAAGTCGAGCATACCGTAGTAAATTCCGCGTTTAATGTTGATTGGATGTGCCTTGTAAGGCCAATGTAAGGCGTTCGTTGCCATTGTTTTTGTCTTTCTTTGTGCTGCACTACCGTTTTTCTCGTCATCTTTGTGAGTTTTAAACGGCTGTGCGGAAAAGGTAACAACCACAATGTATATAAGGATGTGAACGCGTGAAAAGAATTGCCTTTTTTTGCAATGAATGTCAGATTAGAACAATTTGGCATATTCTTTGTGACTGCAGGACTGTGCAGTGTACATGCTATTTTTAACGGCTGAAATAGCTCAAAGGCAGACGACCGGTTGAATTGAGGTGAACGGGTTGAACGAAACTGCCTTCGAACGTAGATTCCGTCGTGCTGATATGAAGGATTTGCCAACCATACTGAGGAATCACGAGCATGCACGTGAATTGATGGCCGCCAATGGCAATCCGACGCAATGGGGGCACACGTTCCCACGTGGAGAAGTGGTTCGTAACGACATCGCAAAGCGGCGTACCCTTTCTTCGGCGGTGGCCAGCTCGCGCTGGTAGCCACCTATCTGGCCTTGTTCTGGACGCTTTTTTGCGGAATAAACATCAGTATCGCGCAGGGAATCATCGGCACCAGCGCCATCATCAGCGCCATATCCGCGCTGATGTTCGGGGTGTTTGACGACAATCTATATCGATATCGGATAGGGCGTAGGTTCGGACGGCGTCATCTCATGTTGATGCTTATTGCGCCGTCGCTGCTCATCGGTGTATTGCTGTGGATTCCCGGATCGCCAGTGCCGCTGTACGCGTGCGTTTACGTGCTATGGGTGGTGCTGGCCTAGGCTTTTCAGGCGTGCTACAACCCGTTGCCTGGCGAAATGACGAAGGATTTCAGCCAGCGGACGAAGTTGTCGACCACCAGAATGTTCATTTCCACTTCTGCCACCACTTTCATACCACTCGCCGGAAGCTGGGCGTTGTCGATATACGGTGAGACCAAGGCGACCGCTTACATGGTAGTGGCCATAATCTCGACTTTGATGTTCTCCTGCGCCGTGGTGATTACCTGGAAACGCACGTGGGAGTTGACGCCCGATGAGGCCGGCTTTGGCGAATACGCCAACGGCACGGTGCATGAGCCGCATCTTGGACTGCGCGGTTGGATTCGCCGCGTGGCGCATGTGATGCGTGAGTATGCCACGACGTTGCGCATCCGCGAATTCCGCAAGCATCTGACGATTTTCCTGTTGGTACAGACATCCTCTGATGTCTTCGGTCAAACGTTCCTGTTTTTTTGTTTTGTATGACTAGAATAAAACGGCGGCCTTTGCGTCGCTGTTGTTGGGTTGTTCCATCGTATCGTTGCCGTTTATGCCGGCATTCGGCAAAGCGGTGGTGAGATTCGGCGTGCGAAAGCTTTATGCGTTCGGCCTTTGCCGGAATGCTGCTTGGCGTGGTTTGCCTGGCATTGGCATGGATTCTGACGGGTGTTCTGCCCGTTGCAGCATGGATGGTGCTGTCCGTTATCGCATCGTTGTGGTTCCTTGTATTCAAGGCGCTTGTCGGATACCTGCCGTGGACGGTATTGGTGTTCATGCCGGATATCGATCAGATTGTTACGCGTCGGTATCGTTCGGCCACTTTTTCCAGTGTACAGTCTTCCCTCCGACAGCTTGGTTCGGGCATCGTCACCATCGGCGTTGGAATGGTTCTCGCCATGGTCGGATTCGATTCCTCCCTTCCCCAGCAGTCGTGGAAGGCGTCGATTGGCGTGGCTGTGGTTATGTTGGGCTTTTGCACTGTCTCGATGATCGTGTGCTGGATTGTGTCGTCACGTCTGATAATCAACCAACAGACCGATCTTGATGTTTTGCATGAGGTCGAACGTTTGCGTGCCGGGGGAGACAAGGCTGATGTTGATTCCTCTGTGCGGCGTACCGTGGAGCGGCTCACCGGTCTTCCATATGAGGAATGCTGGAAATAGCATGACGAAATAAAAGCCGATGCAAAATCGCCTACGTCATTTCATATTCAGCATTTCGAAAACTATACTGCAGAAGATGCGTTTACCTAACATGAGAGGGCAGTATGTCTAGGCGCAAAACATATCCCGGAATTGTCGATGTCGCACGTGAGGCGCAGGTGTCTCCTTCAACTGTTTCGCGGACTTTCTCCCGACCTGGTTACGTCAGCAAAGCCACTGCGAAACGAATTTTCGATGCCGCGAACAGTCTCGGATACCGGTCTAAGAAGATCGTGCCCGTCACGACCCTCGAGGTCAAGCATCATCTTATTCTGCTCATTGTCTCCGATATCAGCAATCCCGCGTTCGCGCAACTCATCCGCTGTATCCAGCATGAGTGCATGCGCGAGAACTACGGTCTGCTCATCGCCGACACGGAGGAGACCAAAATAAACGAGCGCGATAGTCTCCACGACTTCAACAATGTGGACGGCGTCGTGCTGGCGTCTTCCCGATTGAGTGACACCATGATTCGAAAATTCGCGCAACATCACAAAGTGGTCATGGTCAACCGCGAGGTGCGTGGCATACCATCCGTAATACCGGATTACTCGTCCAGCTTCGAATCCATGGTCGACCGTCTCATCGCGCTCGGCCATACCAGCATCACTTATCTCACCGGGCCGGAAGCCTCTTGGGCGGAAGGCATGCGCTGGCGCACGCTATTCGACGTGTGCAAAAGGAAGAACATGCCTTTGAAACGTCTTCCGGGCAAGTACCCGACTCTCCAAGCCGGTCAGGAGGCGTTCCGGAAGTTCATGAAGCAGCCCAGTTCCACTGCGATAATTACCTACAATGATCTGCAGGCAATGGGGTTCATCACCTCGGCGAGGCAGCACCACGTGGAAATCCCTGGGCGTTTTTCGGTGATCGGCATCGACGACACCCCGAATTGCACGCTTATTTCCCCCTCGCTCAGCAGCATACACATCGACCGTCGCGAGGCGGGAAAAACCGCGACCGCCATCTTGTTCGGCATGGTGAACGGCCGGAATCAATCGAACGCGGGCAAACAGGGCCTTTGGGAAATACCTACCAGCTTCATAGAACGGGATAGTATCGGTATTCCGCTTGCGGATTGTTAGCCCATAGCTTTCAATCTCGCCGGGGTCCGGTGCTGCCACGTGTGATGAAACGAGAGTCCAGCATAATCGGTTTCAGCAATCGATGGAGGTTTCCTCCGCGCAGTCGACTGACCAATTCATCCACCGCCATTTTCCCTATCGTCGCACGATCGATATGAATCGTCGACAATGTCGGATTGACGATTCCGCTGATGGGAATGTCGTCGATTCCCACAACAGACACCTTTTCGGGGATTTCCATTCCGCATTCCTCCAGCGCGGCCATGAAGCCGACGGCCATGATGTCGTTATAGGCGATCACCGCAGATGTGGCATGTTGCGAGAATTGTGGGAGACAGGCGAATCCTCCGCTGTAGGTGGGAGCGGAACATGGTATGCAGTTCAAAGCGATATCATTCTGTCGGCATATGCTGACCAGCGTCTCCTTCCTGACCATATTCTGCCATGAATCCGTTGGCCCTGATAAATAGGTTAGGGACTCATGCCCCAGGGAGCGCAACTCATGGACGGCCTGTTCCAGACCCGTACGAGTATCCGCAATCACCGATTTGATGCCTTGTACCGCCCGGTTGATAAGCACCAAGGATTTTATCTTCGCCATCTTCTTGATATTCGCGTCGGACAATCGCGACGAGACGAGTATGACGCCGGCAACGTACGCCTCCATCAGGCCCAACATAATACGTTCGATCGAGCTCATCTCTTGCGAGTCGATGATCATTATCGAATATCCGTACTTCCGACACTGCTGCTGGATGCTCTTCACGAATTCCGCGTATACCGGGTTTCCAACGTCGTTGATCACCACGGCGATCAATTTGCTGGACTCGTCATGCGCGTATGCAGAACCTTTGCGCGGCACATAGCCGATTTCCTCCGCCACACGGTATATGGTCCTCAATGTATCGGCGTTGACGCGCTCAGGATGAGAAAAGGCTCGAGACACCGTGGCAACGGATATCCGAGCGGCTTTGGACACATCGCTCAGGCTAACGCGATGATGTGCCGGAAACTTATCATCCACAATTTCCCTTCCGATGATTTATCCCTTCACTTCGGTAGGGGGCTGCGTGATTATCTCCAAGAAAACGTCCGCAGCCCCTTATCCATAAAAGAAAACCGCATCTCGATTATCATCCGAATTTCTTCAGTCCGATAATCGGGGTACGGTAAAAGCGTCAGCTTTTTATTTCCCTTTTACATCAGGCCTGCTGCTCTTCCGGGCGGTTCTGCTCAGCCCACAGCTTGTGGAAGACGCCGGGCGTATCCACGCGACCATAGGTGTGAGCTCCGAAGAAGTCACGCTGTGCCTGGGTCAGTGCAGTAGGCAGACACTTCGAACGCAGTCCGTCGTAGTACGCCAAGGAGCTGGAGAAGACAGGCGTCGGAATGCCTGCGTCGATGGCCGCCTTGATGACTCGACGCCAAGACTCCTGCGCGTCGGCAAGGAACTTGGCGAAGTACGGATCGAGCGCCAGTGCCGCCGGATGGCCGTTGGTGTAGGCGTCGGTAATGCGGTTGAGGAACTTCGCACGAATGATGCAGCCTCCACGCCAGATCTTGGCGACGGCTCCCAGGTCGATGTTCCAGCCATACTGCTTGGCGCCATCCTCGATCTCGTTGAGTCCCTGAGAATAGGCGATGATCTTGGAAGCGAGCAATGCGCGACGCACGTCTTCGATGAAGGTCGCCTGGTCCCCCACGGTGATGGCATTGTTGGGGCCTGCAGGCGCGCTGTCCTGCGCGGCTTGCCTCAGCTCAGGATGGCTCGACAGTGCACGCGCGAACACAGCCTCTCCGATGCCGGTGACAGGGGAACCGAACTCCAGTGCGGTCTGCACCGTCCACGTACCAGTGCCCTTCATACCTGCGCGATCGACGACGACATCGACGAACGGCTTGCCGGTACGCTCGTCCTTCTCATGAAGGATATCGGCGGTGATCTCAATCAGATAGGAATCAAGATCGCCCTTGTTCCAATCGGCGAACACATCGCCAATCGCCTCGGGGGAAAGTCCCAGACCGCGACGCAGAATGTCGTAGGCTTCGCCGATGACCTGCATGTCGGCGTATTCGATGCCGTTGTGCACCATCTTGACGAAATGTCCGGCGCCATCGGTGCCGATATGCGTGACGCAAGGCTCACCGTCGACCTTGGCAGCGATGGATTCAAGAATCGGACCAAGGGTCTTCCACGATTCGGCGGTGCCTCCCGGCATAAGGGAAGGACCGTTCAGAGCGCCTTCCTCGCCACCGGACACGCCGCAACCGACGAAGTGGAATCCAGCGGCGCGCACTTCCTTCTCACGCTTGATGGTGTCCTTGAAGTAGGAGTTTCCACCGTCGACGATGATATCGCCAGGCTCGAAGGCCTCTTCGAGCTGCTTGATCACGGCATCGGTCGGAGCTCCGGCCTTGACCATGATGATGGCGGTACGAGGACGTTGCAGGGAAGCGGCGAATTCCTCCATGGTCTTAGCAGGAATGAAATTGCCTTCGGTGCCGTGCTCGGCCAGCAGCTTTTCAGTACGCGAGTAATGGCGATTGAACAGTGCCACGGTGTTGCCGTGGTGGGCGAGATTGCGGGCCAGGTTGCTGCCCATTGCAGCGAGACCGATAACGCCGATGTTAGCTTGTGCTGTCATGATTGTATCCCCTTGCTGTTGCCGTTCGTTCAAATGAATGATATTGCTGAGAGCCAATCCCAATTGACTCAATGCCTCGTGGCATAGCACCTCTGGAGGCAAGTTGGAAATGAGCCGTATGCCGTGCTCATCAGCCTCGAGAGGCTCCAAAGTGTCAATCTGCGATTGCAGAAGCTCGACGGGCATGAAATGCTCACGCTGCGTCATACGTTCGGCGATATCGGTTTTATCGAGATCAAGCTCGACGAAAACGACTTGTGCGTTCGCCTCTCGTAGGATGTCGCGATATGCGCGTTTCAACGCGGAACAAGTGACGATGGTGTTGGCTCCCTTGCCTGCCTGCTCGGTGATCCAATCGCGTAGGCTGCGAAGCCAGGGCCAACGGTCCTCATCGGTCAGTGGATGACCAGAGGCCATTTTGTCGATATTGGCTTGGGGATGGAAATCGTCGGCTTCGGCATATGGCCATCCCAATTCGTTTACGAGTTCCTGAGCCATGGTCGTTTTACCGGTGCCTGTCACACCCATGACGATCAGACTGACGGGTTCGGCATTGGAATCAAGCATGGATTCTCCTTGAATGGAAAGGGCGATCAGACCCGAATACGTTCCAATCGCCCGATAATGAACCGGTGGCTAAATCACCACTCGTGCATGGTGCCGTCAAGCAGGCGGTCAACGGGGAGCGGAGCCGGCTGGTACGGATACTTCGCCGCAAGCTTCTCGTCGAAGTCGACGCCCAGCCCCGGCTTGTTGCCCGGGTGCAGATATCCATCCTTGAAGGTGTACGAAGTGTGGAACACCTCGAGAGTCTCCTCGGAATGCTTCATGTACTCCTGGATGCCGAAGTTCGGAATCGCTAGGTCAAGGTGCAGGTTCGCAGCCATGCCGACCGGGGAAACGTCGGTCGGACCGTGGAAGCCAGACTTGACACCAAAGAGCTCGGCGAAGGCCATGAGCTTCTTCATGTGGGTCAGACCACCGGTGTGGGTGACGGCGGAACGCACGTAGTCGATGAGCTGTTCCTTGATCAGGGTGATGTAATCGCTCCACGAGTTGATAATCTCGCCGATGGCGATAGGCGTGGTGGTGTGCTCACGCACGATGCGCAGGAATTCTTGATTCTCCTCGGCCGGAGTGGAGTCTTCCATCCAGAACAGGTCGTACGGCTCGAGCGACTTGCCGAAGCGAGCTGCCTGAATCGGGCTCAGACGGTGGTGGGAATCGTGCAGCAAGATGAGGTCCTTGCCGTACTTGTTACGAACTTCCTCGAACACTCCCGGAAGCGTGTTGAGGTAGGTGCGTGCGTCCCAAACCTCTTCGACCGGCACCGTGGTACGGCGGGCAGGCTCGTAGTCGTAACGCAGGCCCTTCTCGCCGTCGCCCTGCTGGGAGTTAGCGGAACCGGCGACACCGTAGGTGGACGGAATGCCCGGCAGAGCGAACTGAATACGGGTGGCCTTGAAGCCCATGTCGCGGTACATGTCGATGGAATCGAACAGGCTCGGGAAGTCCACACCGGAAGCGTGGGCGTAGGTCAGAATGCCGGTGCGGGAAGCGCCGCCCAGCAGCTCGTAAACCGGGACGCCGGCCTTCTTGGCCTTGATGTCCCACAGTGCCACATCCACAGCGGAGATGGCGGCCATGGTCACCGGTCCACGCTTCCAGTAAGCACCCTTGTACAGGTACTGCCAGATGTCCTCGATGTTGTCCTCATTCTTGCCGATAAGGCTCGGAGCGATGGTCTCTAGGTACTTCGCGGCGACGAGCTCACGTCCGTTCAGCGTGGCGTCACCAAGTCCAACGACGCCGTCAGTAGTGGTGATGCGGAAAACGACGAAATTACGTCCCGGGCTGGTCACGAAGACTTCAGCTTTTTCGATTGCCATGGTTATTCCTTCCTGTTATGACGCGGCGCGTCCGCGTCATAATCCCCACCTACGGCGAGGAAACTTATGCTATCGGTTATTTGATTATGTTTATGGTTGTGGTCACGCGGCTGTCGCCGAAGACAGCTCGTTGACGAGTTCGCTCACCTTGTTGGTGAAAGTGGCGTTGGCGCCAAGATCCTTGTCCAGGTAGGACACGGCTGGGGTGACGTCATCGTTGACGGCAAGTTTCCTCACCTCGTCGAGATTCACGTCCTTGGCCTCCGTGTTTCCAAATCGACGCAGGAAGACGATCCATGCGGCGACAGCACGTGCCGGAGCCGTGATGTCGCGACCGTCCGCAAGCGCGTGCTTGGCGACAGGCACGATTCGTACCGGCAGCTTTTGCGAACCATCGGTGGCGATTTGGAAAAGGTGATGGTGAATGCGCGGATTGGAGAATCGCTCCAACAGCTTGGCACGGTAGTCGTCACTGGAGACGGACAGGTATGATCCGGCCAGATCCCACCATTCATTCACCCATGCCCGCAGCTGCGGGTCAGCGATGGCCTCGGCCACCGACTCATGACCGAACAGCGGGCCGACATAGGCGAGAGTGGAATGCGAACCATTGAGCATCCACAGTTTGCGCTGCTCGTAGGGCTCCACATCATCCGTGATAACGGCACCGGCCTTGTCCCATGCAGGACGTCCCTTCGGGAAGTCGCCTCGGATGACCCATTCGAGGAACGGTTCCGTGCGCACCGGCGCCACGTCGTACCATCCCTTGTCCTGTGCCACGGTCTGCAGTTCGGCGTCGGTGGTGGCCGGCGTGATGCGGTCGACCATCGAAGTGGCCCATGCCACGTTGTCGCGAGTCCATTCCAGCAAGGTGGGGTCCACGGCCTCAATGGCCTGCTCGACGACGCGACGGAACGCGGCTCCGTTGCCTGCGAGGTTGTCGCAGGGAAGGATAGTGATCGCTCCGGCGTTTGCCGCGCGACGCGCCTCCAGCCCGGCCACAATGCGTGCAGGCACGGTGGCAAGTTCGGACACGTTCACATCGTTACGCAGTTTGGCGAGGTCCTCCGACACGTCGGTGTCGTTGACGTCTAGATCACCGTGGGCGTTCCTTTTGTATCCAGCTTCGGTAACCGTGGAGGTGACGATGGACACGTTCGGATCCGCGAAGTACTTGTGCAGCGCCGCCATGTCGCCGCCCTCATGCATCGATGAAATCGAAGAGATGACTTCGAACGAATCGCCTTCCGGTGCCGAGGTGATCAGCGTGTAGACGTTGTCCTGAGGGGCCAGCTTGTCGACCATTCGGCGAGAACGTCCGGTGAAACCGGCGATGCCCCACTGCGCGGTGTCCGGCGCATGTTCCGTGTACCAGGCTTGATGCGCCCTGGTGAAATTGCCGATACCAAGATGGATGATGCGCACCGGCGCTGCGGCGCGGCCGTGCTCTGCGCGGTTCAATCTGGGCAATGACGTGAAATCATGTGTATCAGTCATATTTACTCCCTGAAATCAATAAAAGGTCGTTCGAGTCAGAGCTTGAACACGTCAGAAGGCTGACCGTCCACGGAACGAATGGCGATCTGCTCGCCTTCCTCATAACTCAACCGGTGGTCGGCGACCAGACCGGAGATGTAACGTGCGGTCAGACGACGGTTCATGTCGTGGCGGGCGGGGATGGAGCACAGCGCACGGGTGTCATCGATGAATCCCGACAGCTTGGCGAAACCAGCGTACGGAACGACATCCTCGTAGTAGCGCAGAATCGGCTCAGGCGCATCCAGGAACCACCACGGGGCTCCGATGTACAGCGCCGGGTAGTATGCCGCCATTGGAGCGAGCTCGCGGGAGTATGCGGTCTCATCCATGGTGAATGCCACAAGGTGGAAATCAGGATTCTCGCCGTATTCGTTGAGCATGGGGCGCAGCCAGTGAGCCCAATCAGCCGGCATCGGGCAATCCGCTCCACAGTCCGGACCGTAGTTGACGAGCTGCTTGCGGTAGTGGTTGCGCATCACGCCGGGGTGCAAGGTCATTACCAGACCGTCGTCCTGTGCGAGCTTTGCCTGGTCGTTGAGCAGATGGGCGTGCAGCTTGCGTGCCTCATCGGAAGTCAGGCTGCCACTACGAGCCTTGGTGTACAAGCGAATCGCCACATCATCCGACAGGCGTGTGGTGTCGCCGGACCAATTGACTTCGTCAAGCGAAGGATCCACACCGTAATCGGCGGCGACTGCGCCATGCTGCTTGAAGAACAGACGACGACGGCGCATGGCCTCTACGAATCCTTCATAAGTGGCGGTGCTTACGCCAGCCGATTCACCCAGCTGGTCGCAGAGCTGAGCCCAATCCACACGATCGACCGCAAGGTAGCGATCCGGACGGAAACACGGTGCAAGACGCGCCGGGAAATTGGCGTCGGCGCGCACCTTATCGTGCAGGACCAGGTCATCGGTGGGGTCATCGGTGGTGGAGATGAAGCCGATGTTGAAACGCTTCACAAGCTTGCGGGTGGTGAAATCGTCGGAGGCAAGGAGCTCGTTGAGCTCATCGTAGATGCTGTCTGCGGTGTCTTCACTGAGTGGCTTGTTGATGCCGAACACATTGGACAGCGAATCCTCCATCCAGTAACGCATCGGCGTGCCAGCATAGGCATACCAGTACTTTCCAAGGAGGCGGAAGGCGTTGCGAGATTGTTCTTCGGTGAAGTTCTTCTGGCCCACACCCAGCTCGCTGAAAGGAACACTATGTCCGTGCATGATACGGGTCACGTAGTGATCAGGAGTGATGAATAGATCGGTGGGGTTCTTGAAATGCTTGTCTTCCGCGAACCAGTCGATAGGGACGTGTCCGTGAGGGGAGATGATGGGACGATCCTTGATTGCCTCGTACAGTCGACGTGCGATTAAACGTTGTTCCGGATCCGTTGGGAATAGGCGATCTTCATTGAGCGCGGATACCATTGTAACTACTCCTTAAAATAGAGGCTTATTCACAGATGCTGGATGATGGCTTTCGCCAATTCCTGATATTGCGATTCGTCGAGGTGGACGCGATCGGGGTTCATTGCGAACACCGTCTTCCACTCAAAGCCGTCCCGATACTTGGGGCACAGGTGGAAGTGCAGGTGGTGCCCGTCGTCTCCGTAGGCGCCGTAGTTGATTTTGTCCGGGTGGAAGGCCGCGTGCAAGGCTTTTGCCACATGGTTCACGTCATTCAGGAAAGCCTCACGTTCCTCATCGGATAGGTCCACGATTTCAGAAACATGATGTTTCGAGGCAACAATGACACGTCCCTCATGACTTTGTTCCTTGAACAGCACAAGCTTCGAAGCTGGCAGTTCGGCAATTATGATGCCGAACGCGTCCAAGGCCTCGCCTTCATCGCAGTAGGCGCAAAGTTGTTTCTCTGGCTCTGGCATATCTCGTCCTTTGAGAGTTGCTGCAACGATGTGGCTGTTGGCCACATTGCTGTGTTCGTTTGCAAGTTCTTTTTCAATATATGCGTGGGTCGGAGTGATCAGTGCCGTTTTGCATTTATTTGCTCGAGTTCTAAATAGGGCCTATAGGAACTTTTGTGGTGCTTATGATCGAGGTCTGGCCTTGTACGAGTGGGCGTGTCAGCATGTCTTTTTCCCCGCGTGGAAGATGATGCGCCCCGGTGGTGGGCTGGATGGTGTGAGAACGCCATCCAGCAAAGCGAAGAAATGCCCGGTATGCGGGCGTGCGGTGAAGAGGAACGGACGGACCGGCAAGGGCTGTGTGTGATCGAATAAAGGTGTTCACTGTCGGCACTTGTTCCTGAACACCCTGAGCGTTCAATTTGGACGGTGTCGGCGGTGATGGCGCCGGTGGAATGAGAACACCGGCATCGTCCGGTTCCTTGATGGATTCCCGAGTGCCCGTCAACCAAACTGATGGTTCTCGGGAGGAAAGGAAATGACGGCACCGGTGTGTGTCCGACGGCGTATCAGGCAGCTCGACCGCCAAGGCTTGAGCCACAGGGAGATATCGCGGAAACTCGGCGTATCGCGCACGACCGTGGTCGAGTACGCCAACCACGGGGATTACTCTCCCAAGCCCCTTGGCTCGGGGCATGCGGGCAGGTCGCTGGTCGACGCGGGGTATTCGGCCGTCGTGGACGGGTGGTGTGTTTTGATGCTCCTATACATTGTCAAGCGTTTGGGTGTGTTGTTTTGGGTTGGTTGTCGA
>ERZ1031808.85-NODE-85-length-17741-cov-3.902465_pt1 | contig 17741 bp, 16 predicted proteins | sample MGYA00517103_ERZ1031808 | MGnify/ENA primary metagenome ERZ1031808 (study PRJEB33719, sample SAMN04261245) | wastewater metagenome | biome: rural village; feature: human; material: feces | host: Homo sapiens | place: El Salvador | collected 2013-01-14 ...
ATTGCTGCGCAGCCCATTCCGCCGCCTACGCACAGGGTTGCAAGTCCCTTGTGTGCATCTCTCTTCTGCATCTCATACAGAAGGGTAACCAGAATTCTTGCGCCGGAGCATCCTACCGGATGTCCGAGAGCAATGCCGCCGCCGTTCACGTTGAGCTTCTCGGGATCAAAGCCAAGGTCATGTGCAACTGCCAGAGACTGTGCTGCAAAGGCCTCATTTGCCTCGTAAAGGTCAAAATCTTCAATTTTATAGCCAGCCTTATCCATTACCTTGCGGGTTGCGTAAATCGGTCCTACGCCCATGATGGAAGGATCTACGCCGGCAAGCTCTCCGGCAATCCAGGTTGCCATCGGAGTTACGCCGAGCTCCTTCGCCTTCTCTTCGCTCATTACGATCATGGCTGCTGCGCCGTCATTGATTCCGGACGAATTACCTGCGGTCACGATTCCGTCCTTCTTGAAGGCAGGCTTCAGCTTCGCAAGAGCCTCAAGCGTTGTTCCCGGGCGATTTCCCTCATCGGTATCAAAAACAATCGTTCCCTTCTTCGTCTTGATTTCAACCGGTACGATTTCATCCTTGAATCTTCCGGACTCAATTGCCTTCTCTGCCTTGTTCTGAGAGCTGAGAGCAAACTCATCCAGCTGCTCACGTGTCAGTCCCCACTGCTCTGCAACGTTCTCCGCCGTAATTCCCATGTGATAGCCGCCGAATGCATCCGTCAGAGCGTCGCGGATCATTGCATCCTCAACAACACCGGAGTTCATTCTGTATCCGAATCTTGCCTTCGGAAGAAGGTAAGGTGCAGCATCCATATTCTCCATGCCGCCGGCTACGATGATGTCCTTGTCGCCCATGGCAATGAGCTTGGCTGCAAGGTTCACGCAGTGAAGGCCGGAGCCGCACAGAACGTTAATGGTCGTTGCAGGAACCTCTACCGGAATGCCTGCGTTTACTGCTGCCTGTCTCGCCGGGTTCTGGCCGTTGCCTGCCTGGATAACATCGCCCATGTAGACCTCATCCACCTGCTCCGGCTTTACTCCGGAACGGCGAAGAGCCTCTTTGATGACAATTGTTCCAAGATCTGCTGCCGGAATGTCCTTCAGAGTTCCGCCAAATTTGCCGATAGCCGTTCTGCAGGCGCCGGCGATTACAACTTTTCTAAGTGCCATTGATCTTACCCTCCACAATGATTGTTTGCAGTTTTTCTGCTTTTCTTATTATAAAACTTTACATGTGCAAATTACATGCACAGATCCGCAAATTCTCCGCCGTCCGCTTTCAGCAGGTCCAAGGGCGCAAGACAGATCTGGCAGCCGATTTTTCCTCCGCTGACATACATTCTCTCCAGTCCCTCTGCGGACGCGTCAACTCTGGTCACAAAAGCCTTCTTCATGCCGATTGAGGTGCATCCGCCGCGCACATAACCCGTCAGCTGGAACAGATCCTTTACATGAATCATTTCCACAGATTTTACCCCGACGGATTTCGCGCATTTCTTCAGATCCAGCTCTTTTTCGATCGGGATCACAAAAACATAATGCTCCCGGTCATTTCCGACCGTAACCAGTGTTTTGTACACCTGCTCATGAGGAAGTCCCAGCTTGTCTGCCGTCTGAATTCCATCCACAAAGTCGTCCGGCTCATAGGATTCATGCGTGTAGCTGATCTTCAAGCGATCCAGAATACGCATTGCATTTGTTTTTACTTCTTTTTCTTTCTTCGCCATTGTATTGCCTTCCATTCCGCTGCAGGGACGAATCTCACTTTCCGCAGAGCCTGCTGATCAGCATCGGAATTGCCTGTTCGAAGTTCACTCCGTAAAAGACCCGTTCCCGATCCTCTACGGTCTTTCGGATACACTCCAGTGTGAAATCCACCGCAAGCTTCTGCGCGTCCTCCAGGGGCTTTCCCAGCGTCAGTGCGCCGGACAGGACGCTGGCAAAAATATCTCCCGTTCCGTGCATGCTTTCAGGAAGCCTCTCGTTCAGGTACGTTCTGCAAACTTGATGACCCTTCTCTTTATGAAGAGACATCACGCCGATTCCATCTGCCCTCTGAAATCCTGTGATAATCACATCGCTGCAGCCAAGCTTCCCAAGGTCCTTCAGAACCTCTTCCCAGAAGGTCTCATCCGCATCGCTCCGATACTCTCTTCCCGTAAGAAGGCAGGCTTCCGTCAGATTCGGAACAATCACATCTGCCGAAGCGCACAGCTTCTTCATTGCCTCTGCAAAATCCGGCGTAAATCCCTTATAGAGCTTTCCGTGATCCGCCATCACCGGATCCACAATCTGAAGGCAGTCTGCATGTTTCCGAAATTTCTCTCCCAGGTCCCGGACCAGCTCCACCTGACGGACGGATCCCAGATATCCGCTCTCGATCGTATCGAATCTGATGCCTTCCTGTTCCCAGGCTTTCGCAATCCCGGGAATTTCATCCGTGAGATCCCGGAAGGTAAAATGAGAAAACGCCGTATGCGCAGAAAGAAGCGCCGTCGGAAGAGGGCAGGCTTCTACACCCATGGCCGAAATGATCGGCAGCGCCACCGTCAGCGAGCATTTCCCTACACAGGAGATATCCTGCACAGTCAGTAATCTTTTCATGGATTCGTTCTGTTCCTTTTGCGTGAAATGTAAAAGCGGGCTGCAGATGCAGCCCGCCTCGTTTGGTCATATTCTTACTGAATTATGCACCTGCTTTTGCAGCAATAGCAGCCTTCAGCTTCTCAGTCAGAAGCGGAACAACCTTGTTCAGATCGCCGACAATGCCGTAATCTGCAACGTCGAAGATCGGAGCGTTCTCATCCTTGTTGATCGCGATGATGATATCAGACTCTTCCATACCTGCAACATGCTGGATTGCACCGGAAATACCGATTGCAAAATATACGTGAGGGCGAACCGTCTTGCCGGTCTGTCCAACCTGAAGATCCTTCGGCTTCCAGCCGGAATCTACAACTGCGCGGGAGCAGGAAACGGTTCCGTGCAGAACCTCTGCAAGATCATCCAGAAGCTTGAAGTTCTCAGGGCTGCCAACTCCGCGGCCGCCGGAGACAAGGATCTTTGCTGCCTGAATGTCAGCAACAGAAGATACTTCCTTAACGATCTTGAGAATCTCGGTGTAGCAGTTGTCCGGAACAAATCCAGGGTTGAACTCGACAACCTCTGCCTTGCGGCTGTTGTCGGGAGTCAGCTTCTGCATAACGCCGGGGCGAACGGTTGCCATCTGAGGACGATAGTCCGGGCAGGCAATCGTAGCGATGGTGTTGCCGCCGAATGCAGGACGGGTCATCAGCAGCTGCTTATGCTTCTGCTCCTGTCCGGGAACAGCGATCAGCGGGAAATCACCGATTTCAAGCTGTGTGCAGTCAGCAGTAAGTCCGGTGTGAACTCTTGCCGATACGCGAGGGCCAAGGTCACGGCCGATTGCCGTAGCACCAACCAGAAGGATCTCCGGCTTGAACTCATTCACAACCGATGCCAGAGCGTGTGCATAGGGCTCTGTGCGATAATCCTTCAGCTCAGGATCATCCACAACGATAACACGATCTGCGCCGTAAGCTGCCAGCTCGTCTGCAAGATCCTTTACGCCGGATCCGATCAGAACTGCCGTAACGGTCTTGTCATCCAGATCCTTTGCCAGATCATTGGCTTTGCCCAGAAGCTCCAAAGCAATGGGGCTGATCTTGTTATCAACCTGCTGAGCAAAGATAAATACTCCTTTGTAATCCTCTAATGCCATTGTTTCTTCCTCCTGTTAGATCACGTGCTTCTCGTTCAGTACGTTTACGATATAATCAGCTGCCTCTTCAGGTGAATCCGGAACAACCTTCACACCCTTGCCCTTGGCAACCTTATCAGAAGCCTTGGCGATCACAGTCGGGGAACCAACCTTACCGATGTTGGAATCTTCCACATCCTTCAGGTCTTTTCTTCCCCATACAGTAACTTCCTTCTGGAATGCATCAAATACTCCGCCGGGAGTCATATAGCGAGGCTCGTTCAGCTCTGCCAGGCAGGTAACCAGGCAGGGCATCTTTGCCTTGACAATGTGATATCCGTCATCATACTGACGCTTAACGGTAACGGTCTTCTCCGCCTCATCCACAGAGAGCTCCTCTGCGTAGGAGATCAGCGGCAGATGAAGGTGCTCGGAGATCTGAGGGCCAACCTGTGCGGTATCACCATCGATAGCCTGACGGCCGGTGATGATCAGATCGTAATCCAGATTTCTGAGTGCTCCTGCGATGGTCTGGGAGGTAGCCCAGGTATCTGCGCCGCCGAGAACACGGTCAGTAACCAGAACACCCTTGTCTGCGCCCATTGCGAAGGCTTCGCGAAGAACTGCATCTGCCTTCGGAAGGCCCATGGTCAGAACGGTAACCTCTGCGCCGTACTGATCCTTTAAACGAAGCGCTGCTTCCAGGCCTGCCTTGTCATCCGGGTTCATGATGGCAAGCATAGCTGCTCTGTCCAGCGTTCCATCGGGTTTGAACTTAACGCCACCCTTTGTATCGGGAACCTGCTTTACGCAAACTACTACTTTCATATGTTTTCTCCTTATAGTCAGAATCGAATTACTTCAGAAGATCTCCGGAAATAACCATGCGCTGAACTTCAGATGTTCCTTCGTAGATCTCAGTGATCTTCGCATCACGCATCATACGCTCAACTTCGTACTCCTTGATGTAGCCGTAGCCGCCGAAGAGCTGTACGCACTTGGTTGTAACTTCCATTGCCGTCTCTGCAGCAAAGAGCTTCGCCTTTGCAGCCTCTACGGAGTAGCGGTCTTTGTTCTTCTTCGCATCAGCAGCCTGGTATACGAGAAGCTTTGCAGCCTCAATCTGAGTAGCCATATTGGCAAGCTGGAACTGTGTGTTCTGGAACTGTGCGATGGATCTTCCGAACTGCTTTCTCTCCTTGACATAAGCGATGGTGCGGTCAAGAGCGCCCTCAGCAAGTCCGAGTGCCTGTGCAGCGATTCCGATACGGCCGCCGTCCAGAGTGTGCATGGCGATCGGGAAGCCCTTTCCTCTTGCGCCGAGAAGGTTCTCAGCCGGAATGTGCATATCTTGGAAAATCAGCTCATAGGTGGAAGAGCCATGGATACCCATCTTGTTCTCCTTGGTTCCGAAGGTGAATCCAGGTGTGTTCTTCTCAACGATAAACGCGGAGAACTTCTTCTGCTTTCTGCCTCTCTTGTCCTCGACAATGTCGGTATAAGCAATGATGATGTAGATGTCTGCTTCCTTACCGTTGGTGATGAAGCACTTGGAACCGTTCAGGATCCATTCCTTTCCGTCTTCGGAAAGAACTGCCTTGGTCTGAACACCCTGTGCGTCTGTGCCGGCGCCGGGCTCCGTCAGACCGAATGCACCAAGGAGCTTGCCCTGTGCAAGCGGAATCAGATACTTCTGCTTCTGCTCTTCGGTACCAAAGGTCATGATCGGATCGCAGCACAGAGAGGTGTGCGCGGATACGATAACAGAGGTGGTTCCGCATACCTTGGCGAGCTCCTCGACACACATTACATAGGTCAGAGGGTCGCAGCCCTGTCCGCCGTATTCCTTCGGAATCGGGATGCCCATGAAGCCAAGCTTCTGCATCTTGGAAACGGTCTCACGAGGGAACTCGTGGGTATCGTCGACCTCGATTGCAAGGGGCTTTACTTCCTTCTCAGCAAAATCCTTGAACAGAGATCTTGCCATTTCATGTTCTTTGCTTAACTGAAAGTCCATGTTGTACTCTCCTTTTACACATTAATATGTTTCAATCCCCGCCCTGTGCGGCAGATGGAGGAATCCGTCCGCCGCAGTCAGGCAGGGGCAGAAATAACGTTCCGGAAACCCTTCGGATTACTTTCTGTCCGTAGGAACCTTCTGGCCATCGCTGTAATCGTAGAAGCCGATGCCGGTCTTGCAGCCAAGCTTCTTTGCGCGAACCATCTTGCGAAGGAGCGGGCTTGCTGCGTACTTGGAATCATGAGTCTCGCTGTAGATAACATCCATGATTGCAAGAACAATGTCCAGTCCGATATAGTCGCCGAGTTCAAGCGGTCCCATCGGGTGATTGCAGCCAAGCTTCATAGCGGTATCAATGCCCTCGATATCGGAAACGCCTGCTGCGTATACGCAGATGCCTTCGTTGATCATCGGAACCAGGATACGGTTTACAACGAAACCTGCAGCCTCATTGACCTCAACAGGGGTCTTGCCAAGCTTCTCGGAGATCTCCTTAACCTTTGCCACAACGTCGTCCGGAGTGTTGGCGCCCTTGATGACCTCGATCAGCTTCATAACAGGAGCCGGATTGAAGAAGTGCATACCAACGACGGGCTTGGAAAGGCCTGCGCCGATCTCGGTGATGGACAGGGAAGAGGTGTTGGAAGCGAAGATGCAGTCCGGATTCTTAACGATCTCGTCCTGAAGCTTCTTAAAGGTCTCATGCTTCAGATCCATCTTCTCAAGAACTGCCTCAACAACCAGATCAGGATCTACGGCGATGTCAGAAAGGCCGGTTACGATCTTGCCCAGAAGAGCATCCTCTGCAGCCTGCTCCATCTTGCCCTTTGCTACTCTCTTATCCAGAGCCTTCTTGATCTTGGCCTTGCCGCCATCTGCGAACTCCTGCTTGATGTCGCAAAGATAAACCTTCTCAACTGCATCGCTCTGAGCAAAAGCCTGCGCAATGCCGGATCCCATGGTACCTGCACCAATGACTGCTACTTTCATTTGAATTTCCTCCTCAACTGAGTTTTATCATGACAAGATGCCCGGTGTAATCCCGGGCACCTGGTGTCTTCTTTATTTGTTCTGGAATGCGACGTGCTTCACCTTGGCAGGATCGTCCTTCTTGCGGAGGAAGTTCGCCATGCCTTCCTTCTGATCCTCGGACTCGAAGCAGGAGCCGAACAGCTTCTCCTCGGTCACAAGAGCATCATCCATCTCCTGCTGAATGCCGGTGTTGATGGCTTCCTTGCATGCACGAACTGCAATCGGAGCATTTCCTGCGATCACCGAAGCCAGCTTCTTCGCAGTGGGAAGGAGCTCTTCCTGCGGAACAACCTGGTTTACAAGTCCGATGCGGAATGCCTCATCTGCCTTGATGTTGCGGGCTGTGTAGATCAGCTGCTTCGCCATTCCGGGTCCGATCAGGCGAGCCAGTCTCTGTGTGCCGCCAAAGCCCGGAGTGATGCCAAGGCCAACCTCAGGCTGACCAAATACTGCGTTCTCTGCACAGATGCGGAAATCGCAGCTCATTGCGATCTCATTGCCGCCGCCGAGAGCAAAGCCGTTGATGGCTGCAATGACCGGAATCGGAAGCGTCTCGATTCTGCGGAACAGATCATTTCCCTTCTTGCCGAATGCCTCGCCCTCTTCCTTGGTCAGAGTGGACATCTCTCCGATGTCTGCTCCTGCAACGAAGGACTTGTCGCCTGCGCCGGTGAGAATCAGGCAGCGGACTGCGTTCAGATCCACGCCGTCAATGACTGCAGCAAGATCATCCAGAACCTGAGAATTCAGTGCGTTCAGAGCCTGCGGACGATTGATGGTGATCACACCTACCGCGCCCTCTACTTCATAATTTACAAAACCCATTGGAAGCCTTCCTTTCACTATTAAACAGTTGCTGTCAGCTGCTGTTTATGCCTCGTACTTCTCAACAACCGTTGCACAGCCCATTCCGCCGCCGATGCAGAGGGTTGCAAGTCCGCGCTTCGCATCGCGGTCCTTCATTGCATACAGGAGTGTGGTCAGGATACGTGCGCCGGATGCGCCTACCGGATGTCCGATTGCGATTGCACCGCCGTTGACATTCAGCTTGTTCATATCAAAGCCAAGATCCTTGCCGACTGCAACAGACTGTGCGGCAAAAGCCTCGTTTGCTTCATAAAGATCGAAATCATCAATGGTCAGGCCGGTCTTCTTCAGAACCTTTCTGGTTGCTGCGACAGGGCCTACACCCATGATGGAGGGATCTACGCCGCCAAGAGCGCCTGCTGTCCAGACTGCCATGGGAGTTACGCCGAGCTCCTTCGCCTTGGACTCGCTCATCACAACGATTGCTGCAGCGCCGTCGTTGATTCCGGATGCGTTTCCTGCCGTGGTTACACCGTCAGGATTGATTGCACGAAGCTTCGCAATGTCTGCTGCGGTCTGTCTGCCGCGAGGGCCTTCATCCGTATCGAAAACAATCGTCTGCTTCTTCTGCTTGATTTCAACAGGGACGATCTCTTCCTTGAACTTGCCAGCTTCCTGTGCCTCAGCGGTCTTCGTCTGAGAGCATGCTGCGAACTCATCCAGCTCTTCTCTGGTAAGTCCCCACTGCTTTGCTACGTTATCAGCAGTCTGAATCATGTGATAGTTGTTGAATGCATCCCACAGAGCATCGTTGACCATGCAGTCAACAACCGTTCCGTTGTTCATGCGATATCCGAAACGAGCCTTCGTAAGTGCGTAGGGAGCCATCGACATATTCTCGGTACCGCCTGCTACGACGATGTCAGCCTCGCCGGCCTTGATCAGATCTGCAGCAAGATTTACTGCATACAGTCCGGATCCGCATACAACGTTCAGAGTCACTGCAGGAGTCTCTACCGGCAGTCCTGCCTTGAGAGAGCACTGTCTTGCAACGTTCTGTCCCTGTGCTGCCTGAATGACGCAGCCCATAAATACCTGATCCACATCCTCCGGCTTGATTCCTGCACGCTTTACGGCTTCCTTAATGACGATTGCACCCAGCTCTGCTGCGGGGGTCGTGGAAAGTGCGCCGCCCATCTTGCCTACCGCAGTGCGGCAAGCGCTTGCAATAACAACTCTGTCTGCCATATTCATCCTTTCCGCCGCAGCCTTTTGTGCGCGGCCATCAGATTGTTAATTTTTTATCACACCATCAGAAATTATAGCATAGCACCCTGTTTTTTTCAATTCTGAATAGTTCTGAAATTGATGGTGAAAAACTGTATGTTTTGACTGCCCGGCCGATCAAAGGTCCGGCTCGATCAGTCCGTAGGTGCCGCCCTTTCTCTTATAAACAACGTTCAGCTGTTCCGTCTCGGCGTTGCAGAACATATAGAAGCTGTGTCCGAGAAGCTCCATCTGTACGCAGGCATCCTCCGGATACATCGGCTTCATGTCAAACTGCTTGCGGCGGCAGATCTGAATCTCCTCCTCCGCCATATATTCACGATCCAGAAACTCTCTCCGGAAGTCATTGTCACTGTCCTGATGGCGGTCCACAATCTTATTCTTGTACTTCTTGAGCTGACGTTCAATCACCTCCTCCACCAGATCAATGCTGATGTACATATCGTTGCTCGACTGCTCGGACCGGATGATTCCTCCCTGAACAGGTATCGTCACCTCAATCTTCTGACGGTCCTTTTCTACGCTCAGTGTGACGCGCACCTCTGTGTCCGGAGCAAAGAAACGATCCAGTTTGTCCAGCTTGCCTCGAATCGCAGTGTCCAGCCCCGATGTAACCTCAATGTTCTTTCCGACAATGGTGTACTTCATACGCAGTTTCCTTTCCGCCGGGATGGATCATAATGTCCGGTATTCTTCCCCCGGCTGTATGATTCCATTATTTTACCATACCGGTTTACCGATAGCGCTCCTCTTCTGTGCAATTCCGACAAATAATTTTCAAACACCCCCTAAGACCAAAGGCAGGTCCCGAATGCAAAAAGACGCCGGGCCTTCGCCCGACGTCCTTCTGTTCCGATGTTTCGGATATCAATTGAATATTCTTCGGATGGCAACAATGTTGCGGTAGGTTGCCGTTCCGGTTGTAATGCCGTACCTGGGGTTCGATGCGTGTACAATCTGGTTGTTGCCAAGGTAGATCGCGACATGACCGGAGTACAGAATCAGATCGCCCGGCTGTGCCTCTGCCAGGGAATTCACAGCTGTTCCGCTGTGCTCCTGAGAGCCCGTGTAATGCGGAAGACTTACACCGAAGTTTGCGTACACCGCCATGGTAAAGCCGGAGCAGTCTGTTCCGTTTGTCAGGCTGGAGCCGCCCCACACATAGGGATTGCCGACAAACTGCAGAGCATAATTTGCAACTGCCTGTCCGGATGCACTGCCGGAGCCGCTGCCTCCCGTATATGTATTCAAAGCTCCCGAGCCGCCGGATTTCTTCTTGCTTCCCGAAGTGCCCGCCGTGCCGGCCGCTGCCTTCGAGGCAGCCTTCGCCGCTTCCTCTTCTGCCTTTCTGGACGCCTCAGCTGCTGCTTCCTCAGCCTCCTCCTGTGCTCTGGAGACCGCCTCCGGATAAACATCCTCCACGTCCGCAAAGTCCGCGGAAATGTAGCCTTCTCCATCTTCTGTATTGACCTTGTACCAGCCGTCTGTTTCTTCCAGAATATCCAGCGTCTGGCCCTGTCCGATCAATGTAATAACGTCGGAATCCGCCTGAGCAGCCGCACGCACGCGAAGGGTCTCCGTCGTAACAACCGCCTTCTTCGTCGTCACGGAATCCGCAAGCTGCTGTGCCGTATCTCCGGTCGCAACATATTCCTCGCGAATATATCCGGTGACATCTCCGGACCGGACACGTGCCCAGCCGTTTCCGGTGCGCCCAAGAACCTTGGCCACAGAACCGTTATAGAGCTTGCCCACGATATCAGATTCCTCATCGGCATCGGCGCGGACATTGATATAATCATTGACCTGGGCCACGACGATCTCATTGCCGTTCGAATCCGTCGCCATGCCGGTCTCGCCGTAAGCCTCTGAATCCGTTCCACTCTCCGCTTCCTCTTTTTCGGAGGCCTCCGGATCCGTATCCGATGCAGCCGTGCCATCCTCTCCGGAAGCATTTTCGGAAGTATCTTCCGAAGCACCCTCCGCAGAATTGTTTCCCTCCTGTGAGGAAGCAAGCAGCGCTTCCGCCTCTCCCGCGCTGATCACGCCCTGATCCAGCTTCATCTGTGCTTCTCTTCGGTCCACCATTTGTGCAAGCTGAACCGCAATGTTCGCATCCGATACCACCGTCACCGCTGTTGCGGACAGAATCGTTGCGGTCGCACTGTCGATCCGGATTCCCTGCGTCTCCGAAACCGCATTGACCACTGCCTGTTCACGGGCCTGTACCGGAGTCAGCTGTGTCTCTGCGATGGAGCGGTTGTCTTCCTCATCCGTGGTATCTTCAGAGGCATCTTCTGCCTCATCCGACCCTTCCCCCGCCGACGCATTCTCTGCCGCCGATGCCTGGATCGTAAGTCCGTTCTTCTCATCTTTTCGAATCACGGAGATCAGTCCGTTGTCATACAGGTTATCCTCCACATTTCGAAGAGATACCTTCTTCGCCGCAAACGCATAGGAAAAGCCTGCTCCCGGCAGCATGACAGGAGCGTGCTCTTCTTCCTCCGAAGCCATTTCCGTCTGCGCTGCCAGAACCTGCTGCGGCATGCCCGCTCCGATCATTGCTCCGCCAAGCGCCAGTGCACACAGCCCGGCCGCAAATCTTCTATGTATTCTTTTCATTTTTCCTGTGATCAAAATTCCCGTTGTCCCCTTCATCCACCGCAGCGGATGTACGCACCAGAAGTGCCAATTGTTACAAGTTTGTTACATTATTTATGATGTCAGCGGATCCTGTCAAGAGCCCTTCCGCATGGATTCTTCACAATCCTTCACTATTTTACATATTTTCCGGCTTTGTCAACACGATTTTCCCAAAATCCCGGTCTACGATTCACTGCAATCCTGTTCTATAATCATCCACATGAAAACAAGAACTGTATCTGAACTGAATGCCGCCTACGGTTTCACGCCTCTTCCGCACGGTCTTTCTTCTGCAGAAAGACCGTTTGCTGCGGCGGCCGAATTTTCTGATCCGGAGGTCATGGTATTGAATCTGCTTCTTCTGAGATTTCCTGCATATTGCGCGGGCTTTCCCCGCAGTGAGCTTTTCAAAGAAATCCATGGAGAAATCGGAAACGGACCGGTTCTGTCTCTTCGCCGGGCAAACCGTTTTCTTCGGAAAACGCAGCTTCCGGGCCGGCTGATCCGAATGCCCCGATCCCAATTTCCCGGCTGTCGTGCGGAATACCATGTACTTCTCCTTGCAGCGGCTCCCCTTGACTGGCACTGGGTGCTTGCCATTCCGGATTCCGGGAAGAATCCGCCTGCCCCGGATGCAGCCATCCCCGTTATCACCGGCTGGGATCCGGACCGTCCATACCTCTGGAATCCGGAAGGTCCCTCCCGCCTTCTGGCCGCCTGGAGACTGGATTCGGACTAACAGATACAAAAAACGGACAGGTCTTCCATCAGACCTGTCCGAAAACGCCATATTCTCTTATTCCATTACAATCTTCCGGCATACATCGGGCTTGTTGGTGATGATTGCCTCGACGCCCATGTCTCTGCACAGCTTCATGTACACCTCGTCGTTTACCGTCCAGACATGTGTTTCCAGCCCGTATTCATGAGCTGTCTTCACATATTCCGGATCCTGAAGAAAATAAAGTGCCGGATGCAGCGCATTGACCTTTGCCTTTTCCTTCGCATAGGGAGCCACATCAAGCCATCCGTCCGAGTACAGAAGTCCTGTATTGACATCCGGCTTCAGATTCCGAAGATGAACCAGTGTCTCATGATTGAAGGAGGAATACATCACCTTCTCTTCCATGCCCATTCTGGCTGTCAGGTCCAGAACCTTCTCCTCAATTCCGCTGTAACGGAAGACGCCTGTCTTGAATTCCACATTGATCGTAAGGCCCGTTGGCTTCAGAAGCTCATAGACCTCCTCCAGTGTCGGAATCTGCACCTTTGTATACTCGGGATGTACCCGATTGAAATTCATCTGCCGAAGCTCGGCAAAGGTATGATCCTTCACATAGCCGGTTCCGTCGCTGACCCGCTCGATCGACTCGTCATGTGTCACAACAAGCTCACCGTCCGATGTCAGCTGCACATCCAGCTCGACCCCATCTGCGTGCATTTCTGCCGCCTTTTCAAACGCGGGAAGCGTATTCTCCGGCGCATACGCGGAAGCTCCGCGATGTGCCCATACCAATGTTCTCATCTCTGCTCCTTCGGACCGTTCCGAAAACGGTCTCCTTCCATTATCCGCTTAATTATTTGCCGCTTCCTGTCTGGTGCTTACCACAAACAGGATCAGACCAATCACAAAGAAAACCGCAATGACGCCGACACCGTTGTTGACGCTTCCTGTCATCTGCGACACCAGTCCCATCAGCATCGTGCCGATCACCGAAGCACCCTTTCCGCAGATGTCATAGAAGCCGAAAAATTCTCCGGAACGTTCTGCCGGAATGATCTTGGCAAAATAAGAACGGGACAGCGCCTGAATTCCGCCCTGGAACATTCCGACAAAAATTGCCAGTACCCAGAACTGCCAGCTTGCACTCATAAAGTAAGCAAAAATCGCGATGCCCGTGTAAGCTGCAATGGCAATCATGATCAGCTTCTCCGACATGCCCTTCTGCGAAAGCTTTCCAAACAGGATCGCAAACGGGAAGGCAACAAACTGCGTCACAAGAAGCGCAAGCAGCATATCGGTCGATCCCAGCCCGAGTGCAGAGCCGTAGGCCGTCGACATATCAATGATGGTGTAAACGCCATCGATATAGAAAAAGAACGCCAGCAGGAAAAAGAAAACCTTTTTATTCTTCGCAATGTCCCGGAGGCTGACGCCGAGCTGCTGCAGAATATTCTTCTTTTCCTCTTCGCCTGTAAGGAAATACTTCTGCTGATAGCTGCGAAGAATCGGAACCGACACTCCCATCCACCATACCGCTGTAATGACGAGTGCAAGAGAAAGTGCCGTCATCTGCGAAAGGCCGATTTTGTCGCTGTTCAGAACCAGCAGAAGGCAGGCAATGAACGGAACGCAGCTTCCGATGTAGCCCCAGGCATAGCCCTGAGAGGAAACATTGTCCATCCGCTCTTCCGTGGTAATATCGCCAAGCGTCGAATCATAGACAACAAGACTCAGGGAGTATACGGATTTTACAATGCAGAAGACGATCAGGAACATCAGCCATTCCTTCACAAAGCCAAGCGCCGCACACCCGATTGCTCCCAGGACAATGGTTGCCGCAAAGATGGCTTTCTTTTTCTTCCCCTTGTCCGCCGCAGCACCGAGGAGCGGTCCGAGGAAGGCAACAATCAAAGTGGAAATGGAAATGGCATAGCCCCAGTAGGCCAGATAATTGACCTCAGAAAGCCCCGCCTGTTTGCCCAGCTGATTGAAGTAAATCGGTATGATGGTGGAAACCATCATCGTGAAAGCCGAATTGGCCACGTCATACAGGATCCACTTCTTTTCCAGTGATGTAAGCTTAGACTTCATAATTCTCTAATCCCCCATCTTCCTTCTGTGCGTTTTCCAAAGTCAGGAAAACGCCATCCGGTCCGAAACCTCTCCGCCTGCTTCCTCAAATTTCTGAAGAAGATCCTGCACCTGCAGCTTCTTCTTCTCCTCGCCGGAAACATCAGACGGTTTCCATGCTCAATGGCATCGTGCATGTTATGCGTAACCATCAGCGTTGTCAGTCTGTTCTCTCCGACGATCCGGTCGGTTGCTTCCAGAACCTTCGCCGCCGTCTTCGGATCAAGCGCCGCCGTATGCTCGTCCAGAAGCAGAACCTTCGGCTTCTTCATGGTCGCCATCAGAAGAGTCAGGGCCTGTCTCTGTCCTCCGGAAAGAAGTCCGACCTTGGAGCTCATGCGATCCTCCAGTCCCAGATCCAGCTTCTTCAGAAGCTCCCGGTACTCGCCCTCTTCCTTTTTCCCGACACCCCAGCGAAGCGTTCTTCTCTGACCACGGCGTGCAGCCAGTGCCATATTCTCATCAATCTGCATATCTCCGGCAGTTCCTGTCATCGGATCCTGGAACACTCTTCCGAAGTAAGCCGCTCTCTTGAATTCGGGCAGTGCAGACACATCTTCACCGCCAATCAGAATCTGTCCGGAGTCCACCGGCCAGACACCGGCAACCGCATTCATCACGGTTGACTTGCCCGCTCCGTTTCCTCCGATGACCGTACAGAAATCTCCGTCGTTGAGCTTCAGGCTCACGTTAACCAGTGCCTTCTTCTCATTGATGGTACCGGCATTGAATGTTTTCGAAATACTTCTCAGCTCCAGCATGATCAGTTCTCCTTTCCTTCTCCGGCAGAACCGTTTGCTCTGCTGTTGCGCTTCGCAAGTGCATGGAAGGAGCTCTTGCGCATTTCCTTCAGATACGGAACAGCAAGGAAGATCGCTACCACAATTGCCGTCAGAAGCTTCATATCGTCCGCCGGGAACTTCAGCCAGAGAACGAATACATAGACAAAATAATAGATGACCGCACCAATCACAACGAAGGTGAGCCGCAGAATAAAGCCAAGGCGCTTCCCGAGGATTGCTTCGCCGATCACTTCTCCGATGATCACGGCCGCAAGTCCGATGACGATGGAGCCCTGTCCCATTTTGACATCCGCAAAGCCCTGATACTCGGAAAGAATACCTCCGGAGAGTGCAACCAGTCCGTTGGAAACCGCAAGAGCAACAATCTTCATGCGCCCCGTGTTGATGCCCTGTGCCCGGCTCATGTGCGGGTTAATGCCCGTCGCACGGATGGCACTTCCCATTTCGGTTCCGAGGAACCAGTAGAAAACGCCGATAATCACGACATCCACGATCATGGTCAGTGCAATGGTCTGTCCCAGATAGCGGATATTCGAGGTAAAATGAACGGTCACGCTGCCGGCGGGGACCGCCTGATTTGCCTTTCCCATGATGTTCAGGTTGATGGAATACAGGGAAATCTGTGTCAGGATTCCGGCCAGAATGTCCGGAATTCCGAGGCAAACATGAAGGACTCCCGTAATCAGACCTGCCGCAACACCTGCCAGAAATGCGATCGGAAGAACCGCTTCCGGGCTCCATCCGTTCAGAATCAGCATGACGGCCACCGCGCCGCCTGTTGCAAAGGATCCATCCACCGAAAGATCTGCAAAATTCAGCACGCGGAACGTCAGATACACGCCAAGCGCCATGATGCCCCAGATCAGTCCCTGTGCCAGACCTCCCGGTGCAGCATTCCACAATGCCGTAGGATTCAGTGATGCAAAATATGCTGCCATTTGAATACTCCCTCCATCTGTAGCTTTCTGATACCGAAAAACAGCGCAGGCACTTCGTCGCGCCTGCGCTGCCCGTTATTCGATTATATCGCAATCCTTGAAAGATTTCATTACATTAACCCGGCAAAGTAAATTATTCGCCGTCCGGAATTGCCACGTAATCCTCCGGCATGGTCATGCCAAGAGCCTCTGCATAAGAAGCATTGTACTCCTTGGTCGTTGCCGCTGCCTTCTCGATTGCCATCGCGGAAATATCTTCTCCCTCGGAAAGGATCCGGATCGCCTGCTGACCGGTCGTATATCCAAGATCATAGTAGCTGATGGAGAGCGTTGCCAGTCCGCCTGCCTTGCACATATTCTCTTCGCCGCAGATGATCGGAATTCCTGCAGGCTCTGTGACGTTGGAAACAATCGTCATATTGGAGGCTGCGGTGTTGTCCGTCGGGATGTACATCGCATCGCAGTCAGAAACCGCGCTGTTTACAACCGACTGCAGATCGTTGGAATCTGCGAAGGTGTACTCCTGGTAAGCAATTCCATCTTCGTCAAGATATTTCTCAATCTCGGTAGCCTGGAACTTGGAGTTTGCCTCTGCCGAGCAATAGAGAATTGCAACCTTTTTCACATCCGGAACCAGCTCGACAATCATCTTCTCCTGCTGATCCAGAGGAGCCAGATCCGAGGTACCGGATACGTTCATTCCTGTGGCGCCTGTGAAATCCGTAAGATTCAGTGCTGCGCCATAGTCCGTCACGGAGGTTCCGAGAATCGGGATATCGGTCGTTGCCGCTACTGCAGCCTGCAGAGCAGGAGTTGCATTGGCAAGAATCAGATCATAGTCATTGTTCACAAAGCCCGTCACAATGGTAGAGCAGGTAGCGGAATCACCCTGAGCATTCTGATAATCAATGGTGACGTTGTCGCCGTACTTCTCCTTCAGCGCATCCTCAAAGCCCTGCGTAGCCGCGTCCAGCGCATCGTGCTGAACGAGCTGGCAGATGCCGACGGTAAACTTCTGATCTGAGCTCTCCCCGGCTGCATCAGCAGTTGTCTCTGCCGCTGCGTCTGTGGTTTCTGCTGCCGCGTCCGTGGTTGTCTCTGCTGCGGTATTCTGTGTGTCTGCTGCCTGGCTGCCGCAGCCGGCCATTGCAAGCATTGTGCCTGCAAGAACAAATGCAAGAAGCTTCTTTTTCATAATTGATCTCCCTTCGCGTTTCAATCCATCCGGATTGATTTATTACATTAAAGCGCAGACGCGTTGGTGTGTCAAATCATTTTTGAAGCTTCCTGCATTTTTCTGATTGCGTATGCTGTTTTCCACGGATTTTGGCCGGATCCTACGCTCCTGCCGCATCCAGCTTCTTATGATGTTCCTCCTTCACCCGGTACAGTGTCTGATCCGCCGCCTCAATCAGGTCCTTCTGCTTCATTCCCTCCTGCCATTCCGCAATGCCGATGGAAAGGGACATTTGATATTTTTTCTCCGACCAGGAGCTGAAATAATCAAGCTGATTCTGAATTTCCCTGCAAAGCGCCTGGATCTCTTCTATATCCTCCGCCTCTGCGACCACCATAAATTCATCGCCGCCGTAGCGGGCCAGGTATGGTCTTCTGGTCATGTTCTGTGCGGCGCTCTT
>ERZ1031808.91-NODE-91-length-17400-cov-4.969847_pt1 | contig 17400 bp, 12 predicted proteins | sample MGYA00517103_ERZ1031808 | MGnify/ENA primary metagenome ERZ1031808 (study PRJEB33719, sample SAMN04261245) | wastewater metagenome | biome: rural village; feature: human; material: feces | host: Homo sapiens | place: El Salvador | collected 2013-01-14 ...
ATATACTTTGTATAATAGCAATGTAAATTGAGTTATTGCACTTATTTTAAAAAACACCGAGGTGACAAAAACAGGAAATGCGAGGACGGGACAATGACGATGCATACGAGGACAGATACGTTTTTTGAGCGGTGCGTTACCGCTTTTTTGTCACGCCTTGATTTCTTGGGTTCGCCCGGCAATTTAACAGATTTATTATGCTTTAAGGCAGAGCGCGTTTGCGTTCTGCCTTTTTTTTGTACCCCTGTGACGGAAAGACTCGCAGTTTTGCCCGCAGCAAGGCGCAAGGGCGCCGGCTCGGAAGAATAATCTGCCTTTGATTTCGCGGTTGAAAAGTTCTTAGATTGAGGAGGTGCTTTGCCGATTTCGTTTTGACTGCGGTTTATATAGAGGGCTGTGTCAATAACCCTAATATGCGGGTGAGACATCGAAACAATGAATTGCTAAAAGGCAAGAAGAAACATATTTTGAGAGGTGATATTTATGAAGAAGAGAAAAGTCGGCAAGATGGTGTCGCTGCTCGTTGCCACAATACTCCTTGCAACGGCAATGATTCCTGCTGCCGGTGTGCTTGCGGAAAGCATTGAGGCCGCAGCTAATCGAAATGCTGTGATATCGGTAACCACCCTTGATGCTCTGCACGCACACATTAAAAGTGCGACCAATGCGAACGGATATTCAGACAAAAAGCCAATCCAGCTCAGGCTTGATGCGGATATCGAGATTCCGCTGTTCTATTGCCTGGTTGTGAAGGGCACCGACAAAACCACATACGAAGCACAGGGCGGCATTGCGATTACGGCGAGAGCCTGGATAGGCTATGCGGCGGGAGATTTTCGCGTAGACGGTATACCGAGAAGCTATGACAATACCGTTATCACGATTCCCGAGGGAGCATATGTTTCCCTTGACCTCAACGGTCATGCCCTGAAGATGAGCGATGACTACAAGACCCGCGGCAATGGGCTTGACGGAAAAATCCCGGACCCAGAGGATACCTCTAAGCCGCTGACGACAAGCACCGGCGCCGGCAATAAATTCCCGATAGGCAAGGTTATCGACGCCACTCAGACGGCTCCTGTCATTACCGTTAAAGGACAGCTTACCGTCAAGGACACATCAAGCGGTCAGACAGGCTCCATTTCCGGCGGAACGGGCAGCTATCTTGACGCTTTTAGCATTGACAACGGTCATGACGGCAGACTCCCGTATAAAACCGGCGATGGAAAATCCGTATATGCTTTAAAGGTCAGAGACAATGTGCGAACATTGAGACTTGAAAAGGCTCCCGCGATGAACACCGTCGGCGGCGGAGGCGTTCTTGTCAGAGGACCCAATGCGGTCTTTAACTTTGAAGGCGGCAACATCCGCGATAACTTTGTATGGATCGGAGAAAACTACGAGCTGTATACCGCGTCAAACGACGGCTATGTCCGCTATAGCGAGGGCGGCGGCGTCTGCGTTAGAAATGGAGCGACCTTCAATATGTCCGGCGGAAGGATTTCCAATAATGTCGCGCGTGCTTACCACGGAAACAAGGCGGACGGAACACGCGCCCGCGGCGGCGGTGTCTTTGTTGACAACAACTGCGTCATGAACTTTACCGGCGGAAGGATAGAGAATAACTCCACCTACTCAAGACAGACGAAGAGCGGAAGCGGAGAAGACATCCCCAAAAGTAACGGCGGCGGCATTTTTGTCCATAGGGGCGGCGTGCTCAATATGTGCGGACCCGACAACATTCAGGACATGAGCGATCTGGACAACTTCCCGATAATTGCAAACAATATGTGCGGAACATATTTGCCCAACGGCGGTTGGGGAGATGCATCGGGTGCGGGTCTTTTTGTCCGCGGAACCGCAAACCTCAGACATGCGGTTATCACCGGCAACAGCTTCTCGCGTTTCCAGCAGGCGGACTACACGAAGGAATCAAGATTTGTGGTCGAGACTGTTCTGCGGGATCCGGATACCGGCAAGGTCATCTATGTCAACCCGAACAATACGAACGAAACTATCAACCCCGACACAGGCGAGCCCTATGAGGCGGGCGATACCATAAACGGCGCAAGAGTTACACCGAAAACCAGTAAAAGCACAAGCACAAACGATACCTGGCTCTACGGCGTTTATACCTCGGCGAAAGACCGCAAGGTTTTCACCAACGGAGCGGGAGTTTTTATTGACGGCAGAGAAGCCGAGACGGCGCTGAATATCGGCGAGCAGGTCTGGATTTACGATAACTGGGATCTTGTTTCCACAAACTTCGTTAATGATTGCATATCCCAGGACGATGTCTGCCTGACCTTGGATGCCGCCAGTAATTATGTCCACAAGGACTCCTTTATCTCTCTTGCAGCTCCGGCGCATGAGTCGAAGATCGGCGTCAATGTCATAGGCGGTCAGAAAGACCGGCCTGTCGGAATAAAGGCAAAGCTTCCCACTCAAGGCACAAAGGCTTATTCCGGCTTCGTCAGCGTTTTCGGCGATTATCGCGGAAACTACACTCCGCAGCAGACCGATGTCCAGTTCTTCTGGGATAACGGCGCTAACGGCGGCACAGTCAACAATCCGGCGCCGGACTATGCGGTTATCTACAGTCCCACGAAGACCACGGTGAACACTAACAGCTCGCTTTCCGGCGCGGTATATGAAACGCCCACTTATCTTCTCTTCGGCGCTAAAACAAATGCATATGCCAACGGACAGTATAAGGGCTATGTTATGAAGAACTATAACGAGGCCGATATTCACTATTATGCGCACACCGATTATGACGGAGAACATAAGAATATCAATTGGAGACTCAATCGCAACAGCACTCCTCTTACATTTGAAAAGGGAAACACCGTTCCCTTTATCGCGCCACTCAACAGACCTAATTACGACCTCTATAAGAGCGGCTGGATCGGCGCCCTCAAGAACAAGGACGGCAATTTCATCTCCACAGCAGGCGAGACCTCTGTGGCTTACAACGTGAGCACCGGCGAGGAGTATACCGACCTCTACTTCAAGGGCTGGGAGTTCTATGCCCCTTACGGTCACAGAACCATTCCCCCGCTTAATTTCATGAATCCTTTGACCCCGGGTGACGCAGATAACGATCCGAACGATCCCAAGTTCCGGCACTCCTTTACGGCAGACAACCTTCTGACCTGGAACGACAACGAGCTGCATCAGTCCGTTCCGGCCTATACCGCAAGGTGGTATACCAGGTCCGAGCTTGCCGCCGCAAGACAGGATATTTCCGTCACCAAGGGAGCGCTCCTTATCGGCAAAGACGGCAAGGTTTATATCAGGGTTGCGGCGCTTCTCGGCGGTTACATGACCGACCTTCAGAATGTTCAGCCCAGCAGGCATACCGCAGCCGACGGCACTGAGCTTTATTTCAACAAGCCCACCTTCGTCGCTTCCTATACCAACGCCACCCCCACCCTTGAGGGCGGCTATAAGACCACGACTCAGAACGGTACTCCGTTCGAGGCTCGTATAACCAAGAAGCTTATCAGCAACGCCACCAACAAGAAGGTCACCCTTGATACCTGGAACTATGTCCCCGGCAACAACAGCGCCTTCGCCGGCGACGCATGGACTCAGTGGAACGTCGGAAAGAACCACCACAACAAGTTCGGCGATCCCAGCTTCCTCGGCATTATGTGGGTCGATATCGATACCGGCATTATATATAATTCCGAGACTCAGACTTATACGGGCGACACCTCCAAGGTTATCTATGTAACGCCCTGCGTCGAGGTCACCGATTTTTCCGGCAACACTCACTACAGCTACTATTACGGCGAGTCCAGAGCTTACAGCGTCGATCAGCTTATCGCGGCCGATAATAATTAAAGGGGGGAGAGGTATAATGAAAAACAAGAATTACGAGAAGCCTCTTGCAGAGATTATCTGCTTTGACCTTGCTGCTGTCAGAATGGGCATCGGTCTTGATTCCCAGCATATAGACACTGCAAGAGAGGCACAGAGAACAAAAGGAAAAGCAGATGTCGGCGATCTGGATAACTGAGAAAGGAGCAGAATAAAATGAAGAAAACACTCAAAAGAGTTCTTGCCGTTATACTTGTGCTTGCTCTTAGCTTGACTGCGCTTGCGGCTGTTGCTTCCGCTGCTCCGGCAGTCGAGAAGGCCGAATCTGCAAGCGTCGGCAGCGCAATCGGCAGCTTCTTCAAGAAGATTGCAAATGCAATTAAGGGCATCATCGACAAGATAGTCGGCGGCATTAAGCCCGAGCCCAAGCCGGAGCCCGATACTACGGCTCCCGCAGAGCCAAACGCTCCGGCAGAGGATTCCGGATTCGAGTTTGTCCGGGATTCCGGCAAGCTCGAGCATGTAGGCGATTTCCACTAATGGAGTTCACTGCAAAAATTGCAGATTTAACGGTAGGTATTTCCTGCAAACACAGCCTCGTTGAGACTATGTGCAGGGAGTACCTCACCGAGGCTGCCCCTATGTTTTGCGTAAGGGCTTCCGAAGAACACAAGGAGAAGCTCAGAAATTATTTTCCGGGCTTCTCCGAAGTCTTTTCCGACGATTATCTTGAAGTGCTCGCCATAAGCGAATGCATTTACGATGAGATTTTCAATTATGATGCCGCGGTTTTTCATGCGGCGCTGATTTCCTTTGACGGCCGCGGGGTTGCCTTTGCAGCGCCCAGCGGTATCGGAAAAAGCACGCATATAAAGCTTTGGAGCCGTTTGTTCGGCGATAGGGTCGAATGCGTCAACGGCGACAAGCCGCTTTTCCTTTTCCGTGACGGAAGGCTTTTCGGCGCAGGCACCCCATGGTGCGGAAAAGAAAAATGGGGCTGCAACAAAACGGTACCCGTCGAAGCCCTGTGCTTTATAGAAAGAGCCCTTGTCAACAGCATAGAAAAAATTGAGGATAACGGCGAAAAGATGCGGCGAATGTTTTATCAGCTGACGATTCCCGAGGATCGCGGCGAGCTGAGACAGAAATATCTCGACTTTGCAGATAAGCTGATAAATACCGTTCCGTTCTATCTTCTGCGCTGCAACATGGAGTTAAGCGCCGCGCAGACGGCGCACGACGGAATCTTCGGAGACGAATAGGGCGGTTAGGAGCAAACAACAGAGCCGCAATTTGCAGCAGACAATGCAAATTGCGGCTTTGATTTTAAGTTTATTTTTACAGATAGGGACAAAGAAAAAGTTTTCGTATCGAATGCGGCAGTCCCGCATATTTTTATCCGTCAGTCCTCTTTTTTGTCCTTTTCCTCTTTCTCTTCCTCCGGCTCTTCGACCGTTACCGAAATCTCCATAACTCTGCGCTGCTCTACGTCGGTGACGAGGACGGAAAGATTTTTGTATTTAAACGTGTCGCCGACCTCGGCCATTTTGCCGAGCTGCTCGAGCACCCAGCCGCCTACGGACACCGATTCGGAATCCTCGTCCTCTTCGAGGTCGAAATATTCAAACATCTTGTCGAGCTGCGCGCTGCCGAGTATCTTCACCGTGCCGTCGGGCTGCGGCGAAAACTCCTCGACTACCTCGTCGTTCTCATCCCATATCTCGCCGACAAGCTCTTCGAGTATGTCCTCCATGGTGACTATTCCGAGCGTGCCGCCGAATTCGTCCGCGACAACCGCCATATGCGTCTTTTTCTGCTGCATGAGCTTTAGCAGCTCGCTTATCTGCATCTGCTTTGCTATGTAGACGGTCTTTTTGATTATCGAGGATATCGGCTGCTTCCCGGTGAGCACATATTTGTTGAAGTCTCTGATGTGAATAAAGCCGATTATATCGTCCGTGTCGTCGGAATATACGGGCAGGCGCGAGAAGCCGGAGTCGTTGAACACCGAGGCTATCTTTTCAACGCTGTCATCCTTTGAGACGGCGATAACGTCAACGCGCGGGGTCAGAATATCGCCGACGGGGCACTCGTAAAAGGAGATGGCCGAGCGGATAAGGTCGCTCTCGTCCTCGTCAAGCCCGCCGCCGGACTCCGCCTCGTCAACGATGTTCAAAAGCTCGTCTCCGGTTATCGTGTCGTCCTTTTTGAATTTGAAAATCTTGCTCAGAAGCTTTTTCCAGAGCATGAAGAACGCCACAACGGGGGTCAAAATGACCGTAATCGCCTTTAAAAACGGCGTTGCGAACATGGCGTATCTTTCGGGCATCTCTTTGGCTACCGTTTTCGGTGTGACCTCGCCGAAGATGAGCAGAAGGACGGTCATGATTATTGTCGAGACCGTCGGACCGCGGCTCTCGTTTATGAGCTTGATGAAAAGCACCGTCGCCACGGACGAGGCCGTGATATTTACTATATTGTTTCCTACAAGGACGGTGGAGAGCAGCTTGTCGTAGTTCTCGCCCATCTTGTATGCGTTGGCGGCCTTCTTGTTGCCGTCGTCCGCCATGGTCTTGAGTCTTATTCTGTTGAGGGAAGTGAACGCGGTTTCGGATGCCGAGAAAAACGCCGAAAACAGTATGAGAAGTACAAGGCAAATTATCTGCACCCAACTTCGGGTATCCAAAAAAATTCCTCCAGTGCGGTTTGCCGCATATATATATTCATAACTATAGCACAAACTTTTCGTTTGTTCAAGAAAAAACCGCATTCGGCGGAATGCGGCTTTTGTTATTACAGAGCTATCATGTCGCGCAGCTCCGAGGCGAGGTCTGCGGCGAGGCGCGTGCCGTTTATCAGGGCGCGCTTGGGCAGCTTCGAGATAAAGCCGTCGTCCTCGAGAGTGACGTCACCCGTGTAGTTTATGTCATGCAGCGCCTGCGCTATCGCTTTCCAGTCGAGCTTGCAGGTGAAGGGCGGCATATGCAGATCCTCCATATAGTTGTTGTCGTGGACGTGCAGAGCCGTGAGCCTCCTATGCCCGAGCGCTCTTATCGCGTGCGCCGCGTCGTCGCCGACAAGGCCGCTGTGGCCGAGGTCGAGGCAGACCGTGAAATATCTCGGGTCGAGCGCGTCATAGTATTCGGCGAGCTGTTCGCCGTAGCTGCACACATTTGCGAGCATGACATGGCGGCGGTCGTCGTGGCCGAACATATTCTCGAGCGCTATTTTTATCCCGAACTCCTCGCAAAGGGGCTTGAGTGAATTATAGAAATCAATGTTGAACTGCTTTTGATCCACCCCGTCCGGACAGGCGGTCGGATGGACGATTATCTGCTCTGCGCCTATTTTGCCTGCGACGCGGATAGAGAGCTTCAGCTTTTCGTAGACAAAATTATTGTATTCCTCGTTGCCGAATCGGTAGCTCGGGAACGGGGCGTGCGCCTGATTGAACGGGAGGGAATATTTTTCGCTCGTCTGCCTGAGCGTGCCGACAAGCTCATCCTCGCTCATAAGCCCGAGCTCGCTCTCGCGCGAGCTGTTCATATAGAACATGGAGAAGTCGAGCGCGTCAAAGCCCGCATCCCTGAATATTTTCATGCCCTCGTCAATGCCGAAAGCGGGAAAAATGACATCCGTCTGAGTTGATATTTTCAATATGCACACCGCCTTGTAATTTTTTCAGTAACATTATAGCAGAGAGTTTTCGGATATACAATATCAATGTACTAAATATGGTATAGCAAAACTCGGGATATGTGATATAATCTTTATGTGAAATCTGTTTGACGGAGGGATAAAATGCTGCGACTGATTCTTTCGCCCTCGGTGGGCGGTACCGCGGGGTATCTCTATGACGCCGTGGCGGCGCTCGCATCGTCGGGCGGCGAGGCGGTGCTGATAGTGCCCGAACAGTATTCCTTTGCCGCGGAGCGTATAGTGCTCGAGCGGCTCGGGACTGCCGACGCTCAGCGCGTCGAGGTGCTGAGCTTTACGCGCCTTGCTAATACCGTGTTTAATTCTGTCGGCTGGGACAAGGGCAAGCGTCTCAACGAGGCGGGGAAAATACTTCTTATGAGCCGCGCCCTCGAGCAGTGCGCCGATAAGCTGACGGTTTATGCCCGCAGCGCGGACAGCCCCGCCGTGGTGCGCGAGCTGCTCGTGCTCAGCGAGGAATTCTGTCAATGTGCGATATCCTCCGAGGATATCGTCAGCGCCATGAACAACATGGAAGAGGGACTTTTAAAGGACAAGCTCGGCGACATTTCACTGGTTTTTTCGGTCTATGACTCGTTTGTTTCGGACGGCTGGCTTGACGACAGTCGTATGCTGACCCGCCTCAAGGACAAGCTCGCGGAGAGTGGGTATTTCAAAAACAAAACGGTGTTTTTCGACTCCTTCCGCGGCTTTACCGCGCAGGAGTTCGGTATTATCGGAAAAATACTCACTCAAGCGGACGATGTCTGTGTCGCGCTGAACGCGCCCGACCTTACGGATGTCGGCAGCGACGATATATTTTATCATACGAAGAACACCGCGAAGAAGCTTATTAAAATCGCAAACAGCGTCGACGTGCCTTGCGCAAAACCTGTCACCGTCAATGAGCCGAACAGCAACGCCGCGCTCGATGCTCTCGCAAAGGATTTCCTGAGCCCCGAGGCGGACGTGTTCGAGGGCGAGTGCGGGAGCATAGCGGTGGTCGCGGCGCCCGATATCCGCAGCGAGTGCGCCTTTATCGCGGCGCAGATAAAGAAAATGCTTCGAACCGGCGAATACCGCAGCCGCGATATTGCCGTTATAGTGCGTGACGACAAGTCCTATATCCGCCCGATGATGACCGCCCTTGCGAAATGCGGCGTGCCCGTGTTTGAGGACAGGCGGCAGCCCGTTATTAATCAGCCGCTGATGACGCTCGTCCGCGCCGCGCTGAAGATAGCCGACACGGGCTTTGATACGGACAGCGTCCTGCGCGCTCTGAAAACCGGACTCTGCCCGCTTGAGGCGGACGAAGTCTCGGACATTGAAAATTATACTTACCTCTGGCAGATAAACGGCTCGGGTTGGCTGAAAAAATGGGAGTCGAGTCCCGACGGCTTCGGCGAGATGACCGAAAGCGCCTCGGCGGAGCTCGAAAGGCTGAACGCCCTGCGCGAAAAAGCGGTTGAGCCGTTTGCGAGGTTCAGAAGCAAGCTTAAAAATAACGACGGCGAGGGCTGCGCAAAGGCTGTGTTTGAGCTGCTGTGCGAGCTCGACACGGCGCAGAGGCTCAAGGAGCTTGCGATTTATCTTGAGGATTCGGGCGAGAGCGTGCTCGCACTCGAGACGGAGCGGCTCTGGGATACCCTCTGTTCGCTGCTCGATGTCGCGGCGCAGACGCTCGGCGGCACTCCCGTAAAGGCGGCGCGCTTCGCCCGTCTTTTTGACCTCATGCTCTCCACCGTCACCCTCGGCGAGATACCGCATTCCTTGGAGGAGGTGACTATAGGCTCGGCGCAGAGGATAAGACCCATAGCGCCCAAGGCCGTGTTTGTCCTCGGAGCAAATGCGGGAAAGCTGCCGCTGAATCCGACTCAGGGCGGAATGATCAACGCCGACGAGCGCGAACGTCTCGCGCAGGCGGGCATGGAGACCGCGATATACGGCGAGGACAGAGTGGCCGAGGAGCGCTTCATAGCCTACACCGCGTGCTGCTGCGCAAAGGAGAAGCTGGCGGTCAGCTTCCCGTCTAAGAGTGCGCAGGGCGAGGAGCTCAGCGAGTCGGAAATAGTCACCTTTATCCACGAGCACTTCCCGCTTGCAAGCCGGACGGACACCATGACTGCCGACAAGCTCGACCTCGTTGAGGGAAAAGCCCCGGCATTTGAGCTGACGGCGGCACTGATGCGCCGCGGCGGCGAGCTCTACGAGTCGCTGAGAAAATATTTTGCGCAGGACGCCGACTATTCGGGCAGACTCGCGTCGCTCGACGGAGCTGCCGCCGAGCGAACGTTCAATATAGACAGCCGCGAGACGGCTTCGCGCCTTTTCGGCATGAATATGAATATCTCGCCCTCGAGAGCCGAGACCTATTACCGCTGCCCGTTCTCCTACTACTGCCGCTACGGACTCAAGCTCAAGGAGAACAAGAGCGCGACCTTCGACCCGCTTCAAAAGGGCACGGTCATACATTTTGTGCTCGAACGTCTGCTCCGCGAATTTACCGCGCAGGAGCTCTGCGAGCTCGACGACGGCGAGCGCTATGAAAAAATAGGCGAGTATTTAAACGCCTATCTCGAACGCTACCTTGACCGCTCGCAGAGGTCAAAGAGATTCCTCTATCTCTATGAGCGGCTCGCGCGCAGCATAGACGCAGTCGCCGCAAGGCTTGCGGACGAGTTCAGAAACAGCGACTTTTATCCCGTTGACCTCGAGCTCGACATATCGCATGACGGCGCGGTCAAGCCCTACAAGCTGAAGATGCCCTCCGGCGGATATATCAACATCTCCGGCAAGGTGGACAGGGTAGACTTCGCAACTGTAGACGGAGAGGCGTATATAAGAGTTATAGATTACAAGTCGTCGGGCAAGATTTTCGCCGTTTCCGATGTTATTAACGGCCTTAATATGCAGATGCTTATCTATCTTTTCACGCTTGTGAATAACGGAAAAGCGCTCTACGGTGACGCAGCGCCGGCGGGTGTGCTCTATATGCCTGCAAAGGCGTCCGCCTTTACAGCCGAGCGCGGCAAAGACCTCAGTAAACAGGGCGGCCCGAAAGACAAAAAGATGCAGGGCTTCGTGCTCAAAAACGCGGGTGTCATAGTCGCCATGGAGCATGACGGAAACGGCGTGTATATCCCCGCAAGTATAGACAAGGACGGCAAAATAAAGGGAAACGCAATGGAGCTCTTCGAGCTCTCGGCGCTCTGGGACAAAGTCGACGAAAACCTTGTGAGCATGGGCGAAGAGCTGCATAACGGCTCTATTCCCGCGCTTCCCGCGCAGGGGAATCGCTACAACGATATATGCTCGAAATGCGAGTATTGGAACATCTGCACGCATGAGAGCAATATGCCCGTAAGAGAATTAAACGACAAGCTTGAGCTCAGAGAGGAGGCGGAGAAATGGGAATTAACTGGACGACTGACCAGAAACACGCGATAGAGTGCCGTAAAGGCTCTGTGCTTGTCAGCGCGGCAGCCGGTTCAGGCAAGACCGCGGTGCTCGTCGAGCGCGTTATCCGTCGCCTGACGGACAAAGAAAATCCCTGCTCGGCGGAGGATCTGCTGATAGTCACCTTCACCCGCGCCGCCACAGCGCAGATGCGCGAGAAGATAGGCGCGGCGATACTCAAGCGCCTCTCGGAGAATCCGGCGGACAAGCATCTGCGCCGCCAATATATGCTCCTGCCCTTTGCGAAGATATGTACTATTGACAGCTTCTGCAACGACCTTGTGCGCGAAAATTTTCACTCGCTCGGCATATCTCCGGACTACTCCGTGCTCGATAACGAGACGGCGGTCATAATGAAAAACGACGTCTGTGAGGCAATGCTCGAGCGGGCATATGAGGAGGATACCGACGGCAGCTTTTTGCAGCTCAGCGATATGATTTCCACCGGCAGCAGCGACGACGCCTTCGCGCAGCTGATACTAAGAATGTATGATATATCGACCGCGTATCCGTTCCCGGAGCTGTGGCTCGACTCGCTTATAGAGGAGTATGCCGACAGTGACATAGACAGCAGCCGCTGGGGGGATATTATAAAGGAATATATCTCCGATATGCTCAACTACTGCATATCCTCAAGCTCGGAAATGCTGGAGCTCATGACCTCCGACGAGACGGTGCTCTCGGCATACGGCGAGGCGGTGTGCAGCGACATCAATATGTATAAGGAGCTTTTGGAACGGCTTCACACCGACTGGGACGATACGCTTGAGGCATTCGGAAGCGTTAAATATATGAGCCTCGGCCGTGTGCCCAAGGGCTATGACAGCGAGGCGAAAAATGCGGTCACGACCGCGCGCAAAAAGCTCAAGGATCTTATCAAAAAAGTTCCGGATATTATGTGCGTCTCGTCGGCGGAGCACGCCGAGGATGTGCGGCTGCTGAGCGGCCCGGTGACGAAACTCATAGGGCTCGTCAAGCAGTTCGGCAGGGAGTATTCCGCGGAGAAGGACAGGCTCAACTGCGCGGACTTTTCGGATATCCTGCACCGGGCGCTCAATCTGCTCGCGGTCTCCGACGGCAGGGGCGGCTATAAAAAGACCGACCTTGCGCGTGAGCTTTCCGAACATTATGTTGAAATACTCGTTGACGAGTATCAGGATATAAACGAGGCGCAGGATTTGATATTCAGAGCCCTGTCCGCCGATGAGAATAACCTTTTCACAGTCGGCGACGTCAAGCAGAGCATATACAGATTCCGCCAGGCGATGCCGGAGATTTTCCTGCGCCGCCGCGCCTTGACCAACAGCTTTGAGAGCGGAAAATATCCCATGGGCATCACCCTCGGCTCGAATTTCAGAAGCCGCAGGGGAGTTACCTCTTGCGTCAATTATATCTTCCGTCAGCTCATGAGCGTAGGAGCGGGCGAGCTCGAATATGACGACTCCGAGGCTCTCAATGCGGCGGCGGAGTACCCCGAGCGCGATATCCCGGACTGCGAGCTGCATATAGTGACGGACTCGGGCAACAGAGCCGATACGCTAAAGGCGCAGGCGGATTATATCGCGGACTATATCGGGAAAACCGTCCAAAGCGGCTCGATTACTCTGACAAAGGACGGCGCCTTGCGCCCCGCGACCTACGGCGATTTCTGCATTCTTCTGCGCACGGCAAAGAATGTTTCTCAGGCGTATGTCAACGCACTCGCCGAGCGCGGCATACCGGCCTTTTCTCCCGATACGGGCGGCTTTTTCGAGGCCGCCGAGATAAGCTTTATACTCTCTCTCCTGCGTGTGCTCGACAATCCCGTGCAGGACATACCGCTCGCGGCTGTCATGCTCTCTCCGTTGTTCGGCTTCAGCGCGGGCGAGCTTGCGGATATCCGCGCCTCGGCGAAAGAGCGGCTCGGAGCGGGCGAGACGGAACCGCTCTACCGCAGCGTTGCAGCGGCGGCGGGCGAGGGCAGCGAAAGGGCTGCGGCATTTCTTAAAAAAATCGATTCCCTGCGCAGGCTGTCACTGACGCTCAGCGCGGGCGAGCTTGTCCGCAGAGTGTGCGAGGAGACGGGCTTCGACGCCGTTGTCAGCGCCATGCCGGACGGCGAACGCCGCAGGCTAAACGTGAGCCTGCTCTGCGATTATGCCGAAAAATACGAGGCGGCGGGAAATTTCGGACTCAGCGGCTTTATCCGTTTTATAGATAAGGTTGCGCGCACGAGCGGTGACCTTGCTACGGCGGCGCGCCCGTCCGAAAACGCGGATATAGTGCGAATAATGACCGTCCACCAGAGCAAGGGACTCGAATTTCCCATATGCATTCTCGCCGATATGCAGCATAAGTTCAACGAGCGGGACAACAGCGATTCGGTGCTCATAAACTCCTACGCGGGTCTCGGCATGAAGCGGCGCACGGAGGACGGCATAAGCCTCTATGACACCGCCCCGCGCCGTGCGGCGGTCATCATGTCGGAGCGCATGGGGCGCAGCGAGGAATTGCGCGTGCTCTATGTTGCGCTGACGAGAGCGAAGGAAAATCTTATTATGGTAACTTCGGTTCCGAATCCGGAAAAGAGCTTGGCGAAGGTTGCGGTCGAGTGCGGAATAGGGGAGAAAGCGAACCCGTTTGCGGTGCTGAGAATGAATAATTTCTCCGATCTGGTGCTCACGGCGCTAATGCGCCACCCGTCCGCGGAGGAGCTGAGAAAGCTCGCGGGCATAGATGTGCCCGTGCTCAATTCCGATAAAGATAAGTTTAAGCTAAAGGTTGCGGTGAGCGATTCGCAGTCCGTTTTAAAAAAGGAAGAGGAGAGGAGCGAGCGACACGCAGAGCCTGTTTTCTATGACGAAGTCCGCGCCCGACTCGACTATTCCGACCCTCGCTCGGTGCTCTCGTCCGTGCCCGCGAAGCGCGCCGCATCGGACGGCTCGGAGCGCGGCATAAACCGCGAATACTTCGCCTCGTCGCGCCCCGCGTTTATGAGTGCGGGCGGACTGACTCCGGCTCAGCGCGGCACAGCCACGCATAAATTTATGCAGTTTTCTAACTACGCTGCGGCGCGGGATAATATAAGCGCAGAGCTCGACAGGCTTGTTGAGAGCGGTTTCCTCTCGAAGGACGAGGGCAAGGCCGTGAATGTCGGCGCGGTAAGGCGGTTCTTTGCGTCGCCGCTCGCGGGGCGTATATTCGCCTCCGACAGCGTGATGCGCGAGAAAAAGTTTGCGGCGCTGTTTTCGGCGGACTTCTTCTATCCCGAGCTCAAAGACGGTGCGGCGGAGGAAAAAATTGTCGTCCAGGGCATCGCCGACTGCGTTTTTGTCGAGGACGGAAAGCTGGTCATTGTCGATTACAAGACCGACACGGGAATCAACGCCGAGGAGCTGCTCGAACGGTATTCCGCTCAGCTTGAAATATACCGCGAGGCGCTCTCACAGGCGCTCGAAATGCCCGTCAAGGAGACGCTTCTGTACTCTTTTTATATAAATTCGGCGGTTAAAGTCGAAACGGATTAAAAAATATGAAAAAAGGGCTTGCATTTTTGCCCCGTGTATGATAAAATTTCGTTTGCTAAGCTTAAAGATAAAGTTATATGCAGATAATCCGAAAGAGGTGACAATAATGAAGGAAGGAATCCATCCTAAGTACGAGCCCACAGAGGTCCGTTGCGCTTGCGGCGAGGTCATCCATACCTCATCCACAAAGAAAGATCTCCGTGTCGATATTTGCTCGAAGTGCCATCCGTTCTTCACCGGCAAGCAGAAGCTCGTCGATACCGGCGGACGCGTTGACCGCTTCAAGAAGCGCTTCAACATGACCGAGGAGAAGAAATAATTATCCCGTGTGAAATAATGAGCTGCCTTACGGCGGCTCATTTTTCTATGCTTTTTATGCAACGTCTGTTGCGGTATCCAAGCATTGTTAACAATATATTTCTTCAAAAGACTTGTCAAATACTCTCTGCGGCGTTATAATATTTGTAATTATTTTGTAATCTTTTTAAGGAGGCGGAGCAATGTCTAAGAATAAAAAAGGCAGTGCAGCCAATCCTGATTTGAACAGCTCGAAGCCGCCGATAAAGGACGGGAGCGAGTCTGAAAACAGAATAAATGAAATCGAGAAATACGATTTTTTTGAGAAGATAGACGTTGACAGCGACTATGACGATATCCTTGCCACATACGAAAAGACTCTCGACAGGCGCACAAGAGCGGCCATGAAGAAGGCGGGAGGTCAGGTTGACGGGGATGACTCGGACTCTGCCGAGGACGAAAATGTCATGATTGAGGCGGACGAAATCGAAACAGAAACAGACTCCGCCGAAGAGCCCGAGGCGCAGCAGAGCGAAGAGGGCAAGCCGTCGAAGAAAAAGGCGAAGGCTCAAAAGGGCGATGCCTCGGCAGCGCTGTATGCCGCAATAACGGCGCTCGGACTTGCCGTCGGCACTTCCTTTAAAAAGCTGCTCACGGGACCCAAGAAGCTCGGCAGAACAATTGTCGGATTTTTCGGGTATATTTTCCGTTTCCTTTGGCTCGGCTTCAAGAAGTTCGTCTATATTATTTCGCACACGTTCGTAGACCAGGTCAAGGACTTCCGACGCGATGTGCGCTCCGCCATGCGCTATATCAAGCGCAGCAGGCATAACCCGAAAACTCTGTTTCCGATTCTCGGGCACTATGTAAAAAAAGCCTTCGCTACCCATACTCAGATGTTTAGGACCATAGCGAATGTCGTTCTGCCTGTGGCTGCGGTGCTCGCATTTGTGATTACCGTCAACTATTGGAGCAGCGTTACGTTTGCGCTCAAGGTCAGCTATGACAACAAGGAGCTCGGCTATATCTCCGACGAGTCGGTTTATAACGAGGCTCAGAGCGCGGCGAAAGAGAGAATGACCACGACAAAGTCAGATTTCTCCGTTGAGCTTGAGGAACCGAGCTATGAGCTCTCGCTTGTGAGTCTCAATAAGCTTGTAGATTCTTCGATACTCTGCGACAGAATAATCGAAAATTCCGAGAACAATGTCACAAACGCCTGCGGAATTTATATCGACGATGATTTCATCTGCTCGGTCAAGAACGAGACGGACGCTTCGAGCGTGTTCAACGCGATTCTCGACAAGCATCAGGTGACGGACAGCAACAGCTTTGTCGATTTCGTAGAGAAGGTCGAGTATGTTCAGGGTCTCTATCCCGATGACCCGAAGACCATGTGGGATGCGTCAAAGCTCAAAAAGCAGCTTGAACAGACCAAGGTGGCGAAAAAGACATACACCGTCAAGGACGGAGACACCATATACGGCATAGCGGTTGCAAACGGCCTTACGGAAAAGCAGTTTATGGCGCTTAACCCCGACATAGGCGAATATATACATACCGGCGATGTGCTGACGGTTGCGAACGAGGTCAACTATGTCCGCGTCAAGGTTATGAAAACCGAGACGAGGAAAGTCGAGGTTGATTATGATGTCGAAAAGACCAACGACGCCTCGATGTTCAAGGGCACCAGCCGCGTCACCCGCAAGGGTGTAACGGGCGAGGATACCGTGACCGAGCTCGTGACATATATCGACGGGCAGCGTGTATCGTCGCAGGAGATTTCCCGCGTCAGGACGAGAGAGCCCGTGACCGAGAAGAAGCTCATAGGCACGAGATCGACGCGCGTCAGCGGCGGTTATAATATCCAGGTTTCCGGGCGCGGATTTGTGTGGCCCGCACCGGCGTGCACATATGTCAGCTCGCCTTACGGCTGGAGAACCCTGCGCGGTTACAGCGACTTCCACACAGGCGTTGATCTCACTCTTCCCGGCGGCGGCTCGACGGGAGCGGTAATAGTCGCGTCCCTCGACGGAACGGTCGAGAGCGTGCGCCGAAGCAATTCGGGCTACGGTCACTGCATCGTCATCAACCACGGCGGCGGAGTCAAGACAAGATACGCCCACTGCCTCGCAGGCTCTATCTCCGTCAGCGTCGGACAGCGTGTCAGCGCGGGACAGGCGATAGCGCGAGTCGGCAGCACCGGCAACGTCACCGGACCGCATCTCCATTTCGAGATAATCATAAACGGCAGCACGGTCAACCCGCTTCCGTATATCAGATAAAATATCCCTGCGCAAAGCGCACGGAGTCATAAAAGCAAATCCTGCCCAAGGAATCCCGAGGGCAGGATTTTTTGTGCTCTGCGAATTTAAGAAAGCCGTAAATCACTGCAAAACCTGCGGGCGGATAATATCCGCCCTCACACGATTATGTCAATTTACAATATTAAATTTGTTTGCTTAATGGCGGTTTTTTACCCCAATAACCCCCGATTTATCAATCTTCCCCAATATCCGCAGACGTGCGTTCGACGGTGCGTCGGTATAATCTCAAACTCAAAAAGGACACCGGAAATTAATTCCGATGTCCTTTCAGTCTGTCGAAAAAGTCTGTCATT
>ERZ1031808.93-NODE-93-length-17256-cov-5.608220_pt1 | contig 17256 bp, 9 predicted proteins | sample MGYA00517103_ERZ1031808 | MGnify/ENA primary metagenome ERZ1031808 (study PRJEB33719, sample SAMN04261245) | wastewater metagenome | biome: rural village; feature: human; material: feces | host: Homo sapiens | place: El Salvador | collected 2013-01-14 ...
TTTATGCAACAGCTTGTGACTGTCTACTTTGTAGGGGTCGGCGACTCGACGCACCGCTGCCGCCGCAGGCGGCACAGTGGGCAAGCCTCAAGCGGAGAGCGTATTACACGACACGGATGAATAAATAGACTTTTCGGTGACGCTAACGCGTCAAAGGGTCGTCGAGTCGCCGACCCCTACAGGGTCAATGAGAAACAAAGCAGTCTATGCAAAGAGACAAATCCGTGCAATAACCCCTCAGCCTCAGCTCCCCTGCTGGGGAGCCATAATCGCAACCGCTCCGCAGCGCCCTGTTTGTCAATCTCTTAAATTATCTCATAAGGCTTCACGCTATATACAAGAAAAGTCCCGACAGGTATCACACTGTCGGGACTGAATTTATTTTACGGACACTTGATATTTTATCGGTCTTCTTTTTTGCGCTTTGCGGTGCATCCGATAACGAATGCCGCGCCCGCGAAGGTTATAAGCATAACGGGAGCCGCCGCGCCGGTGTCGGGAACCTTGCTGTCGCTGCCGGGCTTATTGGTCTCGGGCTTCGTCGAGGGGACTATCGGGCTCGCGGGATCGGAGGGATCGAGCGGCTCGCTCGGATTCGACGGGTCTGAGGGCTCTTCCGGCTTCTCGGGCTTTCCGGGCCAATGGGGCAGACCGGGGATTTCGGGAAGCTCGGGCAGGTCGGGAAGACCGGGCTTCTCGGGCTTTTCGGGATTCTCGGGAACGTCCTTCTCTGACTTCGAGAGCGCGAAGGAGTCGATTCTCTTTGCGCCGCCGTCCGCTTCGTCGTCGAGCATATATGCGTCGAAGTAGAGCTTGCTGCCGTCAACGGTTATTGCGGAGAACACCGCGTTGTCCGCATCGTAGATAGCCTCGGCTCTCGGGAAGAGCTTGTCGGTATCCTTGACGTCCTTTGTCCGGTAGCTCTTGACGCCCGCGCACGCGCTGATAACATAGACGGTGCCTTCGGGGTTGAGCTTGACGGTGTAATCTCTGCCGCCGAAGCTTATCTTCTGCTCCTCAGCCTTGACGATCTTGTTGTTGTCCATAATGTCGGTACGCAGATAGACGTGGTCGTGACCCTGGAGAACGACGTCGATTCCGAGGTCGGGCAGGAGTCCGCACAGCTGCTTGCGCATCGCCTTGACATCCTTGTCGTCATAGTGCGAGCCGTTGGAATAGAGCGCCTTATGGAGGACGACTATCTTCCACTGGGCATTGCTCGCCGCGGCGTCCGCCTTGAGCCATGCGAGCTGATTGTCGCTGAGTGCCTTGGAGTCGCTGAGATTGTTGGTGTTGAGGACGATGAAGTGAGCGTTGTTGTAATCATAGGAATAGAACACGCCGCTCTCTCTGTCCTGATCGACTGTCTTGGGCAGGACAAAGTTCTGGTCGAGCATATATCCGCTCTTCTCGTGGTTGCCCGCTGCGGGCATGATAGCGGTGCTCTTGATATTCTCGGAGGCATTGAAGAACCACTGCCACTGCTTGAAGTGCTTGGTATAATCTACCTGGTCGCCCGCGCTGGCAAAGAACTTGCCCTCGGGGAAGAGCTTGAGCGCGGTATCGACTACCTTGCCCCATGTGCCGTACTGAATGGCGTTCTGCGACTGCTCGTCGCTGACATGGAAGAAGGTGAAGGAGTCGGAATTGTCCGCCGTCTCGATTATACCCGTGCCGCTCCACCAGCCGCGCTTTGCGTCGCCGACTCTGTAGCAGTATTTGGTGCCGGGCTTGAGACCGGTTATTGTCGCCGTGTGGCGGTTGACGTTGAAGCCGAAGGAGATGAAGCCGATAATGCCGAGGTCAACGCCGGGATACTCTCTCTTGACGAGATCGGAGGTCGTATTGACCTTGACTCCCTCGGGGAGCTTATCCGTGAAGGTCGGGGTCTCCGAATATTCGGCTATCTGAATGTCGGAATTTTTAAGGCTGTATTTCGTGTACCAGTTGATGCTTCTCTCGGTCGATGCGTCGCCGGTGAAAGTCGTGCCGATATTCGAGGGCAGGCGCATATTGTCAACCGTGACCTCGGGCTCGACGGGGCCGTCATAGACGAGCTTTACGTTGAGGTCGGACTTCACGTCGGGGTTGGTGTCCTCAACGAGGCTGCGAAGCATTCTGCCTATAGTGTAGCCGAGGCTGTCATACTGGCTCTGGGTCATATACTCGTCCATAACGACGGTGTTGAGTATATTGCGTATGCTGCTGTACTTCTCGGGCAGGAGGTTGAGGACGCTGTAAATAACGTTCTCGTAGCTCGGGTTGCCGCGGAAGATTATATTCATGAAGATGTCGGTCATAACGCCCATGGGGCTTGTGACCGTGCCGGCGGGGAAGAGCTTGCCGGGATTGAACTTGAGGGTGGAGAGGATCTCTCCCTCGATAACGTCGTCAAGCAGGGTGTCGATAAGGAAGTTCAAAAACTCCTTGGCGCCGTCTCTGTTCTCAAAGTAGTCGAGAACATCGTTCATGAACTTGTCGTCGCTGATATCCTCGTTGGCGTTGTAAAGAGTGTAAAGAACGGTGTAAGCGGCATCCTCAAAGGTGCCCTTCTCGTTCTTGCTCTCCATGCCCATAGCCTCATAGAACTTTGTGCATTTATAATCAGAGACCTGATAGTTGAGAGCCTTTGTGACTACGCCGTCAATGACCTCCATAACACGGTCGGGGTCGTTGATATAGGCCTCGTCTACCTGAGCGCAGAGATCCTTGATGAAGCTCATAATGTTGCTGCTGACCGTAAATATCTCGACGCTGCCTACCTCGAAGCCGTTTGTGCCGAGCGCGTCGATAATTATCTTCTCAAGGTCGATTCCCGACGCCTCAAGGAAAGCATAGAGTCCGCCGGCCTTTTGGATATTACTGAAAATTCCGGAGAGCGCGTCCTCGACCATGGTTGAGGCGAAGTTGCGTATATCGCCGGGGCCGTAGGTCTTGAAGAAGGAGTAGCTGTCCTTAAAGGGCTGAGCATAGGTCTTTGAAGTGCCGTTGGGGAAGTTTACGACAATGGGTCCGTCCTCGTCAATGTCGTGGGACTTGACGTCGCAAACGGTCTTGCCGTCTGTGGTATTGTCAAAGGTGACGGTTCTGAACTTGTTCGGGAAGCCCGAAAGGGATGTGGTCTCGATATCATAGAGAGTCTCGCCGTTGTCGTTGGTGTGGGCGGCGATATCGGGGGTATGAAGATGTCCGCTGAAGGTGAAGTGCATTCCCGCGTCGGCAAGAGCCTCGGTGCGCTCCATCCAATCGTCGAGCACGAAGGCATAGAACAGCTCGTCCTCTATCGTCATGTGCGGGACAAAGTTGTGGTGAGCCATGCCTATGACGGTCTCGCCGTTCTTCTTTGCCTTTTCGCACTGCTTGAGAGCCCACTCCATAAGCTCGGGAGTGAGGCAGCCGGAGGTCTCATGAACATCGTTGCCCTTTGCGGTGGCATCTGCCGAATATTTGCAGGAATCAAGCACGAGAAGTCTGTAGCCGCCCTTGAGTCTGACCGCGAACGAGAGACTGCCCGCCTTGCCGCTCGAGGGAGTGAAAACATCCTCTTTTTCGTCCGTTACAAGGTCGCGGCCGAGATTCTTGTATATCTCGCGGAAAGCCTCGGGAGTGGTTATCTCCGCGGACTCCTTGACGCCGTTTTTGAATGTAACGCCGTTATAGTTGTTGATGTCGTGGTTGCCGTTTACAACGATGACCTGTATTCCGCTCTCCTTTTCAAAGGCTTCGAGCTTTGCGGCAAGAGCCTTGTGACCCGCCAGCTCACCGTTGAAGGTCAGGTCGCCGGGGATGAATACGTAGTCGCTCTTCTCGGCAACAGCCTTCTTGAGCGCTGCGTCGATAAGGGCGTTGACTTCGTTGTGCTGACGGGAACCTTTGTCGTTCCATTCGTTGTAGGCTTCGCTGAATCCGTTTTCCGTATCCCCTGTTCCTTTTTCGGAATCAGCAAAATAGTGAATGTCGGAGATCGAGGTGACTCTGAGCGTGCCCTTTTCATGGGCAAAAGCACCGAGAACTCCGGTAGGGACGGCGGCAAGTATGAGCGTCATGCAGACTATAACCGCGATGATGCGGCTTGCCAGTCTTCCTCTGTTTTTCATTTCGTTTCCTCCTTTTTCTGATTTTATTTAAAATAAAAAACGAAACTTCTTAATTTTCCGGACTGTCATTATCTTCGGCTATGCCGAGATATGCGTCCGCTTCGGCGGAGTCCATGCTCTCTATTCCCTTGAGCTTGCCCGTCATAATGCGGTTTCTGTCCTGCGCGGCGACAAGCGTGCGCCCCGCCTCGTCTATCTTTTTCTTCGCCTTGTCGAGCACCTCGCCGAACTTCTCATACTGCGCCTTGGCAACGGAGAGCAGGCGGCGAACCTCGTTCGCCTTCTCGTTTATCGCCACGGCCTTGAAGCCCATGGAGAGGGAGTTGAGAAGCGCGGTTATCGTGGTCGGCCCCGCTATCATGATGTTGTATTCGCGCTGGATGCGCTCGGCGATGCCCTTGGGAGAGGACGCGATTTCCGCATAGAGCCCCTCCGTGGCCAGATACATTATGGCAAAAGGCGTGGTGGTCGGAACGTTTATATATTTTGTGATGAGCTTTGCCTCGCCCAGCACTCTGTCCTCAAGAGCCTTGCGCGCCGCGGCAACCTCGTCGGCGTCCGCGCCGTCGGCTGCGGTGCACAGGCGCACATAGTCCTCCAGGGGGAACTTCGAGTCAACGGGGAGATATGCGTCCGCTCCGCCGTCTCCGGCGGGGATGCGTATGGCAAACTCGACGCGCTCGCTGCTGCCCGGGCGGGAGGAGAAGTTTTTCACATACATATTGGGAATAGTCTGGTCGAGAATGCCCTCGAGCTGAACCTCCGCCCAAGTGCCGCGAGCCTTGACGTTTGTCAGCACTCGGTTGAGATTCGTGACGTTCGTGGTGACGCCGGTCGAGAGCTCCTTCATCTCGCCGAGCGACTTATAGACGTTTTCAAGCTGCTCGGAGACGGTCTTAAACGAGCTGTCGAGGCGGGTCGTGAGAGTCGCGGAGAGCTTTTCATCGACGGTCGCTCGCATTTCGTCGAGCTTTTTCTCGTTGCTCTGCTGCATTTTCTCTATCGACTCTGCAATAATTCTCGACTGCCTGTCGTTTTGTTCTATGTTGTTGCGGCGGATAGTGTCGAGCGATTTCGAGAACATATCCGTCAGCTGCTGCTGATGCTTGAAATTGGCCTCGGTCATCAGCGCAAGGCGCTCGTTCATCTTGTCGAGCGATTCGGTGAGCTCCGAGCGCATATCCTTCTGGTTACCCGCGCTCTCTCTGCGGCTGCGCTCAAACTCGTCGCGCAGCTGACCCTCGAGGGAGCTTATCTTGCTCTCGAGCTCCTTTATCTGCCCGTCTCCGGCGGAGAGGCGGCCGAGCTTCGTTATGACAATAACGAGCAAAACGGCGCACAGTGCCGCGAGCGCGGCGGCGATATATATAGCAGCATTCATAATTTAATTCTCCGAAATCTGTAAGATATGATTAAGAATTGTAACAGATTTTTTAAAAAATTGCAACAATTAGACAGATATATTTAACAATAAAAATTTTTTGAGTAAAATTGAGCCCGCAAAAGATAATCTTTGCAAGAAACGGTTGATAACAGGTGTGATTTTATGCTACTATATAATGTATCGGGCGCGTATGCCCGTCCCGAAAAAAATTATGCCTCATACCGCCCGCAAAGTTTGTCCGAATATGCCGACGGAGCTTATATACGGAGGAAAACCATGAAAATTTTCAAGAGAGCCGTTTCGATAATTCTTGCGTTAGCGCTGCTTTTTGCCCTGGCCGCCTGCGGTAATGACGGGTCGGGCGCGGCGCTGAGCTATCCGATAGAGTCCCAGCCCGAGTGCCTTGACCCGCAGATAGCGCAGGGCGCGGAGGCCAAGACCGTTGTGCTCAACTGCTTCGAGGGGCTTGTCCGCAAGGACTCCGAGGGGAAGATCTCCCCCGCCGCGGCGAAGAGCTGGAGCTATGACAGCGCCTCTCTCACTTATACTTTTAAGCTTCGCGAGGACGCCCGCTGGGTCATAATGAAAAAGGCATATAAGTCGATTCTCGGCGACGATATAGACAATACTTTCGATTCCCGCGTCACGGCGGCGGATTTCGTCTTTGCGCTGAAGCGCGCCGTGAACCCCGCGACGGGTGCGCCCGAGGCGATGAGCCTCGGCGTGATAAAGAACGCGAAGAGCATAATAAACGGAAAGCTCTCCCCCGATAAACTCGGCGTCAGTGCTGTCGGCGACTTCGAGCTGCGTATAACGCTCGAGCACGCGACCGACGAGGCGGCGTTTCTCGACCTGCTGACAAAGGCCGTGTGTATGCCCTGCAACGAGACGTTCTTCAACGCGACCAAGGGCCGCTACGGGCTCGACTACTCGACCCTTATGTGCAACGGGCCGTTCTATCTCTCATACTGGCTGCACGACTCCGCCCTGACCATAAAAAATAACGACGACTACACGGGACCTTTCCCGGCAAAGCCCGCGAGCGTGTCGCTTGTAATCGACAGCGACGGCAATCAGAAATTAAAATACCTGCTCGACGGCACCTACTGCGCCGCTCAGCTCGGCACCGTCGCGCCCGATTCGTCCTCTCTCACGGTTACAAAGAACTACGACACCGTCTGGGCGCTGTGCTTCAACTGCTCCGACGCGTCCCTCTCAAACGCGGCGCTGCGCCGCGCACTCTGCACGGCGGTGGACATTTCGTCTCTGACGCTCGGCAGCGAGGATATGCAAAAGACATATTCCGTCATTCCGCCCTCCTGCTCCGTGGGCGAGGGTGCGGATTTAAGCAGCGAGCCCGTGAGCATACTCGGCCACGACATGAACAGAGCCGCCGCATATTGGGAGAACGCAAAGAAAAATATAACGGGCAAAATAAACCTCGAGATAATCTGCCTGCCGGAGCACGAAAACGCCATGCGCCGCATGATCCAGGGCTGGCAGAAAATATTCGGCCTGAGCGTCAATTTCACCGTCGCCGCGCTCGACTCGGCGGAGCTCTCCTCAAGAGTGCAGGACGGCGACTATCAGATAGCCCTCGCCTCCATGTCGTCGGGCATAACCGACGCCGCGGGCTTTCTCTCGACGCTTTCCTCGCAGGGGACGAACAATATTGTCCGTCTCAGGGACTCGCAGTTTGACTCGGCGGTAAAGGAACTCAAGGCTTTAAGCGGCTCGGAGCTCGTCAAGGCGTGCCGCGGCGCGGAGGGCAGACTCCTCTCGACGGGCGCGGTGCTCCCGCTGTTCATAACCCCGAGCTATTTTGCGACCGCCAAGGGCGTTGAAGGCCTGAGCGTCGACCCCGAAAGCTCGGCGGTGGATTTTGTTTTCGTAACGGCAAAGGACTGACATAAAAATGAAAAAATCAAGCAAGCTCAAATATATTTTACCGAAGAATCGGACGGTGCGCACTGTGCTCGCCGTCTTTTTCTGGTTTTCTGCGGCGATGTGCGCCGCCTGCATATTCTGGCTTTCGAGCAATGACGGCAACCGTTCGCAGGACATGAGCGACAACGTGCTCGGCTTTCTCGGAAAGCTGCTCGGCCCGATTCTCAACAGCTTTATCGTGCGCAAATTCGCGCATTTCTTTGAATATGCCGCTCTCGGATTTGTTTTAGGCTGCGCGCTGTTTTTGACCCGCAGGCGGTTTTCGCCCGTTCCCGCGGTGATTTGCAGCGCCGTCTATTCGGTGAGCGACGAAATCCACCAGTATTTTGTTCCGGGACGCGCGTGCCGCCTTTTCGATGTCGGAGTCGATGTGTTCGGAGCGCTGACGGGAACGCTCGTGCTCGCACTCATAATTCTTGTTGTGAACTCCGTCGCTCTGCTCGGAAAGGAAAAATATCCCGCGTAAAAATTTAGCGTTTCTATTGTCGTTTTACTGCAGTATATGATATAATAAAGTCTATATAGAGACTTTTGGCGAAGAGGTATATTTAATGGAACATAAAGAGGGGCTCATAGTCGGGCGCAACGCAGTGCTTCAGGCGCTCGAGAGCGGCAGAACGATAGACAGCGTGACCGTGGCGCAGGGTCAGCGCGGCGGCCAGGCGGGCAAGATAATAGACATCTGCCGCGAGCGCAAAATCCCCGTCAAGTTTGCCGACGCGCGCAAGCTCGACCGCCTCTGCGACGGTGCGGCGCATCAGGGCGTTGCGGCGTTTGCCGCGGCTCACGAATATGCCGAACTGGACGATATCTTCGCCCTCGCGCAGAGCCGAAACGAGAGCCCGTTTATTGTCGTGTGCGACTCCCTCGAGGATCCGCACAATCTCGGCGCTATACTCAGAAGCGCGGAGGCCGCCGGAGTGCACGGGGTCATTATCCCGAAAAGAAACTCCGTGACCCTCAACTACACCGTTGCCAAGACCTCGGCGGGCGCGATAGAATATGTCCCCGTAGTCAAGGTCGCCAATCTCCCCGCCGTTATCGACGAGCTCAAGGCTCGCGGCGTCTGGATTTTCGGCGCGGATATGGACGGCACGGATTACACCTCCCTCGACTACAGCGGTAGCATAGCCCTCGTCATAGGCTCGGAGGGCAAGGGAATCGGCCGACTCGTGCGCGAAAAATGCGATTTCATAGCCTCTATGCCGATGCGCGGCAAAATAAATTCTCTCAACGCCTCCGTCGCGGCGGGAATCCTGATGTTCGAAGCGGCGAAACACAGAAACTGACTTTTATCCGATTTTTTATATATTGGGGTGAGATGAGTGGAAAACAAATCTTCCGACAGACAGGGCAAGATTTCCCTTGATAAAATTGTCCGCGAGATAGCGGAGCTTGAGTCGAGCCGCGGCGAGCCGGATAAAATCTGGTCGCTCAGCGACATAGACGAGCTGATTGCAAGCACAAACGCCGTCTCCCCGGTGCCTGCCGACGAGGACGACGCCGAGCTTTTGACGAGCATTCAATATTACGAGGACGCATACTCCGACGACAAAGCGTTGGGGTACGAGCCCGTGCGCGAGCCCGAGCCCGAGCCGGAGTATGAACCCGAAGAAACCGCCGAGCCTGAGCAGGGGGCAGACGAGCCCGATGTTGATATCTCCGACAAGACGGAGGACGAAGTGCCCGCAGAGCCGGAGGAAGCAAACGAAGCTCCCGCAGAAGCCGAACCGGCGGACGAAATGCCCGCAGAAGAAGCGGTGCCCGAGGAAGCGGTCGAAGCTCCCGCAGAAGAAGAGGACGAAGCTCCTGCTGAAGATGCAGTGTCCGAAAAAACGGACAGCATTCCCGTTGAAGTCGAGGCTCCCGAAGAAGAACCCGACGGCACTCCCGCGGAGGACGCGGACGAAGCCCTCGCCGAGGACGGCGAAGAGATATACTCCGATTCAAAATTCGAGCTGTCGGTCGCAGAGAGCGACGGCAACAGCGATACGGATACAGACGAAAACCGCGAAGCCGAGCGGGAGAAGGTTGTTCCTCTCAACGGCGAAGATGAGACCCCGCAGGACGGCGCGGAAGAGAAAAAGCCGACTGTCGAGGAGCTTTTCGGTGCGCCGGCGGCAAGATATTTCGGCGAGCCCGCCGAGGAGACGGAGGACGACTCCGAAAACGAGGAGCGCGCCGTACCCGGACTTTTTGACGATACCGTTGTGTTCGGTCCGATGAAAACGCTCTCGGAGCCGACACGGAAGGACGGCGACGAATACAAGACAAAGCTTATTTCCGCCATAGGCTCGGCGAACGCGCCGCAGAGCTCCGAGACGATAGAGAAGCCCGGAGTTATCTTAAAGCGCGGCCCGCTCTCCGAGACGTCGGGGCTTGAGCCCCTGCCGAAGGTCATTCCCGCGGAGGACTTTGTCGGCTCGGAGAATGACACCGCTTCCTCCATAGAGGATCAGCCCTTCACTAACCCCGCCGCAGAAAATCGCCCTGAGGAGGAGCAGATGATGCTCAGCGGCTTCGGCGAAGAACCGGAGACCGAAAAAATAGACGAGGACGAGCTGCGGGACGAGCTGAGCAAAAAAAGAGCGGAGAAGAAGAAAAAATTCGTTCTGCTGAGCAATCTCGACGAAAACGAGCCGCAGCAGGAGGAGTCTCGCCCCGAAGAAAAAGCGGAGGAGCCCGAGGAGCAGCCCAAAAAGAAGAAAAAGCGCTCCGAGAAAGCGCCGCTCGAATACGAAAAGCCCGAACAGCGCGGGCGCATATATAACAGCCTTAAAAACGCGGCCACGCAGCTCAAGACCTCGGCCATAGGGCTCTGTGTTATAGAGGGCGTCGCGCTGCTGCTGCTCCTGGTTCCTAAGATTCTCGAGTGGGCGGCGATAGACGCTCCCGCGTTTGACCGCGGCGGCGCGGGACTCGCGGCGGCGAATCTCGTTCTTCTGCTCGCGTCGTTCTATCTCGCTTTTCCGTGCATTCTCTCCGGCATGAAGGCGCTCGCCAAGGGTCGCGTGACCGGCGGCGCGGCAGGCGGAATTACGTTTATACTCGCGCTCGTTCAGACGGTGCTCTCGTTCTTCAACAAATCGCCCGAGGGAGCTTCCGGTGTGTTCTACTGCGCGGCGGCTGTATTCGCCCTGCTCATGACCGCCGAAAACGGCAGCCGCGGCTCGGCGCGCGTTATGCAGAATTTCCTTTTCTGCACCGCAAAGCGCAAGTCGGGGCTCTACGGCATAAGAGCCATAGAGAGCGAAAAGGATGCCTTTGAGGTCGGACGCTCTCTTAAAATGGGCAACCCCGACATTCTGTATTCCGGCAAGGTAAAGTTCCCCGCCGAGTTCATTAAAAATTCCGAGGCGAATTCGCCTGCGGACAGCTGCGTAAAGCGCAGCCTGATAATCTCTTCGGCAGTCTCCGTGCTGCTCGCCGTGATATCGGGCATAATAACAAGGGATTTCTTCCAGGCATTCGGCGTGCTCACCGGCGCGTTCTGCCTGACCTCACCCTGCGCCATAGAGCTCGCGCTGATGATTCCCCTCTATCTTGAAAACAGAAAGCTCAACTCGGAGGGCGGAATGATAGCGGGCTACGACGCCGCCGTAGAATGCTCCGAGGCGGTCGCCGCCGCAGTCGACAGCGCAGACCTCTTCGACCGCGCCGCGTGCGAAATGCACGGAATGAAGGATTTCCACACCGTGCGCATAGACGACGTTCTGCTCTACGCGGTTGCAATAGTCCTGAAGTCCGGCGGCCCGCTGACCGATGTCTTTAACCGCATTATCGGCGGCTCGACAGAGCTTCTGCCGCCCGTGCGCGATATGATATACGAGGACAGGCTCGGTCTCTCCGCAACTATATACAATCAGCGCGTGCTGCTCGGCAATCGGAACCTGCTCACGCATCACAATATCGAGGTTCCGCTCAAGTCCGACGAGGACAAGGTCAAGCGCAACGGACGCAAGATTCTCTACATAGCCATAGACTCCCAGGTGGCGGCGATGTTCGTCTTTAACTACGCCGAGGACGCCTCTCTCAAGGAGTCGCTCAACGAGATGGCGGACAACGGCTTCAGCCTTGTCGTTCGCACGGATGACCCGAATGTCACCGACGAGCTTATCGCCGCGCGCTTCGGCATAGCGCAGAAGGATATCAAAATGACGTTCTCCCACGGCGCGCGCATATTCAGCGCATACAGAGACAGCGTTGTTGACTCCGCGCCCGCAAAGGTCATGCACGACGGCTCCGCCCGCTCTTACTTCAAGAGCATAGCGGCCTGCGGCAGGCTTGCAAACTTCGCCTCGCGCTGGGCGGTGTTCGCCCTTATAATGCAGGCGGTTGTGGCGGCGGGAGCGATACTCTGCGTCGCGCTCAAGGCGTTCGCGTTCGTGTCGCCGCTGACGGCGGTAACAGTCCAGTGCGCAACAGTGCTTTTCAGCGTGATACTCGAAAAATTCAAGAAATAACTAACGGGGGGCTGCGCCGCAAGGTGTCAGCCCCTTTCCGAAAGGGACGGGGGATATGCAGGAAAAGCTCGGCAAAACAAAGACAGACCTGAACGGCAAAACCGTGCTCGTGACGGGCGCGGCGGGATTCATCGGCTCTTTTCTCTCAAAACGCCTGCTCACGGAGTTTGAAGATATCCGCGTCATAGGCTTCGACAGCGTCAACGACTACTATGATGTCCGCCTGAAGGAATCGCGGCTCGAAGAGCTCCGCCGGTATGAGAACTTCACTTTTATCAAGGCGAATCTCGCGGACAAGAGCAAAGTCGGGGAGGTCTTTTGCGAATATGCCCCGCAGATCGTCGTTAATTTGGCGGCACAGGCGGGGGTGCGCTATTCAATCGAAAATCCCGACGCCTATATCGAGTCGAATCTCATCGGCTTTTATAATATCCTCGAGGCGTGCCGCCACTCCTATGACAGCGGCAGAACCCCGGTCGAGCATCTGGTATATGCCTCAAGCTCGTCGGTCTACGGCGGCAACAAAAAAGTGCCCTACAGCACCGACGACAAGGCGGACAGCCCCGTCAGCCTCTATGCCGCAACAAAGAAGTCGAACGAGCTCATGGCTCACGCCTACTCGAAGCTCTATAATATCCCCTCGACGGGACTCAGATTTTTTACGGTCTACGGCCCTGCGGGTCGCCCCGACATGGCATATTTCGGCTTCACGGACAAGCTCCTGCGCGGCGAGACGATAAGCATTTTTAACTTCGGAAACTGCAAGCGGGACTTTACTTATATAGACGACATAGTAGAGGGCGTGGTTCGCATTATGCAGGGCGCGCCGGAGCGCAAAAACGGCGAGGACGGTCTGCCCGTGCCGCCGTATGCGGTCTACAATATCGGCAACCGCAGCCCCGAAAATCTGCTCGACTTCGTCGAGATTCTGAGCAGCGAGCTTATCGCGGCGGGCGTTTTGCCGCAAGACTACGACTTCGAGGCGCACAAAAAGCTCGTTCCCATGCAGCCGGGCGACGTGCCCGTGACCTATGCGGACACAGAGCCGCTCGAGCGCGACTACGGCTACAAGCCCTCGACTGACCTTCGAACCGGGCTTCGCAATTTTGCCCGCTGGTACAAGGAGTTCTACAAGGTCTGATTTATATGTTTATTTATAATGTATCCCCCGCAGATGCGGGACGAAAAAATCCTACCTGCGCTTTTTTTCGCGGGTAGGATTTTGTAATATAAGCTTTAAGCTTTATCTCCAGATATTTGTCCAGAACATGCTCTCGATGCCCGCAAAGGTGATAAGCTGAGCCATGTTCACATAGATGCAGGCGACTGTCGAGACGGTGAATATCAAATCGACGAGCTTTTTCGTGCTCTTCGACTTTATGCTCTTATAGAGCGTGAACGCAATGACCAGAGCGCCGATGACCATCGGCCACGAGATATCCGCGTTGTAGCGCACAGCATAGCCGCTCTCCCACGAGGAGAAGATTATCACGAGCGGCATGAGTATGCAGGTCACGCCGATGAGAAGTGCGGGCAATACGCGCTTTTTCTTCTCGACGCGCTTCAGAGCCTTGCCCGCGAACAAATAGGCGAACATCGGCAGCGCGCGGTATATCAGACCGACGGAGATGAGGTTCCTGCCCGCGTTGTCGATAAACATATAGCCGTTCAAGCCGAAGGCCTCCACCGAGGACGCGAGATGAGTAAAGGACTTGGGCGTGAAGTGCGGCATATTCAGCAGATAGGCATACATATTGATAAGCACATATCTCCAGTGGAACTCCGAGTGGGTGAAGTCGTTTATCGTCAGAGAATACTGTATGCCGAAGTCGAGCGGGTTGTCAAAGCGCAGATAGTTATATATCATCTGCCCCATGGCGATAATGCCCAGCGGGACGAGGGCGACTGCCGCATACTTGAAGAACGTGCGGGTCTTCTGCTTCTTTTCGAGCCCGTCGAGAGCTTTTTTCAGTCCGCCCGCGAAGAAGAACAGCGCGGCGATGCAATAGACCGCAAGGGTCGGGCGGCAGAGCACGGCATAGCCCAGGAAGAACGAGGCAAAGCCGAGACGGACATAGGAAAGCTTCCCGTCCCAGAGTATATTTGAGCTTATGAGCAGATACGCGCCTATCGCCACGTTCATAAAGCCGGCGGCGATAGCCAGCTCATAGAAGAGCGGGCGCGCCGTGGAGAACATGATTCCTGAGGACATCTGCAGGGTTATCAGCCCTGCGAGCACCGTATTTGTCGGCAGCTCACGGAATTTTTTCTCTATAACCGCGAGATAAATCTTCGTCAGGAAGATTATTCCGACTAACGCGAACATGAGCGTCGCCCAGCCGCAGGGGAAATAGTATCCCGTTATCAGATGATACGGCAGGAACAGCGCAAGCACCGGGCCTATGCCGTAATATGAGTAGTATTTTCCGTTATACAGGCAGTGATCCCACAGGAAATTCTCCTGAGTAACTTCCGTGTTGCGCTTCGGGCTGTCATAGGGATTTTCGAGCGAGAGCAGCTTGTCGTTCGGCTCCTCGAGCAGATGCACCTGATGATGCTCGAACGCGTCAACAAGCTCCTTTGATATCTGATTGCCCTCGTGCGAGGTGAAGCTGAAATAGGTGTTTGACCAGCCCTTTGCCACGCTCGTGAACGTGAAGAACACCGCGAGTGCCATGGTGACAGCGGTTATTGCCGCCGCCCAACGGGTGCAGCTCAGTTTATTGTCCGAAAACTTTTTGCGTGCTCCGGCGGGATTCGCAATCAGGTAGATAATAAAGCCCGCGACTGTCGCTATGAGCAAATAGGTCAAAACCGTTCCGACTATGTGACGGGCGCTTGCGGTTTGGTTGAGAGTTATGTTCTTGATTGCCACGTAGCCGTCGCCGTCGACGGATATGTTGAACCTGAGGCGCGACACGTCACCCGAGAAGCTGCAGGTCATAATATTGTCGGAATCTCCGTCCATCTCGAGCTTAGCAAGGCCTTGGCGGTAATACGAGGTGGTCGAATCCGAGAAATCGACGCGGACGGTGCTCTTGTCCACATTGTCGTCAAGCTCGACATCGAAGCCGATAGAGCCGACCCGCGCGTCTATGTCCGTGAACTCGAGCTCCGAGTACCCCATGCCGACGGTTACGGTGCCGTCCAAGTCGCTGTAGACAAAATTGCTGCCCTGCGCACGGGAGAGGTCGAGCTTTTGCTCCTTATAGCCGCCGATAAGTCTGTTGAGCGGAGTAAAATTCATCACAAACAGGCTGACCGCCGTCACTATAACAAACAGCACAGCCATGCATATAGAAAGCTTTTTCAGAAATCTTCTGTTTTCTCTGTCCATAAGCACCTCACGAAGCTTGATTTTTTAGCGGTTTAATTATACCCCATTTGCGGCAAAAGTTCAAGTTTAATTGCCAATTAAAAAATATGAACCGCAATCCACATTTTCTGCGAATTGCGGCTCTTTTTTATTTTCGGTTCAATTAATACTTGACGTTGGTTATCTCAAGATAGTTGTCGAGAACCGCATTGCCGGAGAACTTGCTGCCGAGCACCTTGCCGGAGCCTGTGATAAGGACGTGCATATACTGATAGAGATCTACCATATGATTGGTCTTGGGGTTGTAGGTGAGCACTGCGGTGCAGTCATAGTACTTGAGCGAATACTCAACATCCTTGACGACCTTCGTGACGTTGGGGTCGTTCTGGAGGGTGTTGTCGATATCGGCCTTTGCAAGGGGGCTGAACATCGTTCCGGTGAAGCCCTTGGAGATAACGCCCGTCTTGGGATCGCAGGGCTCGGGGTTGATGTCCGCCTTGAGGACTATCGTTATCTTGTAGTTGCCGTTCGGGAGAATGTCGCACCTTGCGCTCTTTATCTTGCTGACGTCGGTCAGGGTGCAGCCCTTTGTGGGATGCTGGTAGATCGGGAACCACTTCATGTCGGTGCCCTTCGGGTTGTTCTCGTGCTTCTTGCCCTTGGCATCCTTTTCGCTGGTCATGAACAGACCCGCAACGGGGAGGAGCATATTGATGACGGTACCGTCGAAGTTTCTCTTCTCCTTGGGCAGAACCTGCCACTCGGACTTCTCATAGCCGACCTTGCTGCTCTTCGCGAGGTTGAGGACGTCTCTGTAGGCCGCGAGAATTTCCGCATGGCTCTCGGGCTTGCCGTTCGAGGGCTTCGCGGAGTTGTCGGCAACAGCCTCTGTCTCTGCGGCGGTGCTGTCCTCTTTGCCGGAAGAAGCCTCTGTCTCGTCGACAACTGCATTTGAGGGATCCTCGGGAAGCATATCGTCTCCGACGACCTCGCCTAAAGCGGCGGGCTCGTTTGCGCCGGTGGTGTCATCGTTATTCTTATCTTTCTTGCAGGCCGCGAAGCTTGCGGTCATGACAATTGCGAGCATAAGCGCCACAATTCTCTTGAGATTCTTTGTCATTATTAATTTTCTCCTTGCTTACGAGTAATCGATTAATCGGTATGTAATCAGTATTTGAAATCGGAATAGGTGACTGTCGTTGTTCCTGTTGCGGTGGGCTTTCCGGCTAAACCGAGGTCAACGTTGACATAAATATCGAACTTGATGTTGATATTCACAAGGCGGCCGGTCGCGGCGTCGACGGTTGCGGTAAGCACGGCTCCCGAATACTTCTCAGTAACCTTGGCGTTGCCGAAGACCTCGTCTATGGCGTCATAGATAACGCTCGCTCTCTTGTGGTCGTAGTAGTGCTTATCCTTGTCGCCCACGCAGATGCCGCTCTTGTCGAGGGGTGCGTTGCAGGTGGCGGTGCCCTTAGCGGCATAGGAGTTGCCGTTTTTGATGTTGATTGTTATGACGTAGTTCGCGCCGTTCTGCTTGCAGGAGGCGTCAGAAACGTCGCGCGTGCCGAGGGTCGAGGCTCTGAGATAATACTTGTTCGGCTCGGTTGACCACTGACCCTTTGTGACCGTCTCATTGTAGGCATTCTTTTCGCCGATGCCAATGAAGCCGTAGATAACGCTCTTGAACTGCTCGACGATCACGTTGGACTCTATCTTTTCGTTTCCGGTCTCTCTGTGCTTTTTGAAGCCGACTCTGCCGTCGAAGGCTGCCTTCGTGGCGGCATTGTAGTAGATGAGGATTGCCGCCGTGCCGGAGGGCATTTTGCTGCCGGCCGGGGGCGCTGCGGGAGTCTTGCCGCTGTCGGCGGGCTTAGTCTCGACTACCTTGCCGGAGTCGTCGGTAACAGTCTCGGCCTCGGTGGATTCCGCAGAAGGATCCTCAGTGGAGGCGTCTGCGGGGAGAGTTTCGTCGCCGGTGCTGCCGCCGACATCCGAGCTCTCGGAGGGAGCGGTTGAGTCGCCGTTGTCTTTGTCCTTCTTGCAGGC
>ERZ1031808.100-NODE-100-length-16708-cov-3.679397_pt1 | contig 16708 bp, 14 predicted proteins | sample MGYA00517103_ERZ1031808 | MGnify/ENA primary metagenome ERZ1031808 (study PRJEB33719, sample SAMN04261245) | wastewater metagenome | biome: rural village; feature: human; material: feces | host: Homo sapiens | place: El Salvador | collected 2013-01-14 ...
GAGATATATTTAATTCTTTTTAAAATAACGTAAAACAGCTTGACAAATGCCGCTTTTTATTGTATTATATTCGTGCACTTTATCAGGTAAAAGCTTTAAAGCACAAAAACAACAGGAAGCGGGAAATTTTAGGATGGAAAACGCCACAGTCTGGATAACTATCGCGGTATATGTTGCGGTTATGATGATAATCGGAATTGTATCGGGACGCAAATCGAAGAGCATAGCCGACTTGACCGTCGGCGGAAGAAACGCCGGAGCTTGGCTTTCGGCGCTTTCTTACGGCACCGCATACTTTTCGGCAGTCATGTTTGTCGGCTACGCCGGCGGTACGGGACTCAACTACGGTCTCTGGGGCATAGCCGCGGGAATAGGCAACGCGGTGTTCGGCTCATGGCTCGCGTGGCGAGTGCTCGCCCGAAGAACGCGCGATGTTTCAAACAGGCTGAAGATAAAAACCATGCCTCAGTTTTTTGAGCTGAGATACAACAGCCGCGCAATGAAAATATTCGCCTGCATGGTCATATTTATTTTTATGATTCCGTATTCGGCCTCGGTCTATAAGGGTCTCGCCTCGGTTGCGGAGGTTCTGCTCGGGATAGACGACAAAATATGCATGATAATTATAGCGGTGCTCGCAGCCGTTCTGCTGCTGCTCGGAGGATATCTCGTTCAGGCGCGCGCGGATTTTGTTCAGGGCATTGTTATGATGTTCGGTATAACGCTGCTTATAATCTTTGTTATCCGCTGCGACAGAGTCGGCGGAATCGAGGGGCTCAGAGAATACGCTCACTCGGCGCAGGGGCTTCCCAAGCTCGGAGTTAAGGCTGCAGCGTCGCTCATCGCAACCGTTCTCATGACCAGCTTCGGCACATGGGGACTGCCGCAGATGATACAGAAATATTTCGGCATAAAAGACGACAAGCAGGCAAAGCGCGGCATAGTTATATCCACATTTTTCGCCCTGCTCGTTGCGGGAGGCGGATATTTTATCGGCTCGCTCTGCCACAGATTCTTTACTGCCGACGAAATAGCTTCGTTCAAAAAGCCCGTTCAGGACTACATTGTTCCCAATATGCTCAAGGTTGCAAACCTCCCGAACATTCTGCTCGGAATCGTGCTTGTGCTGCTCATAGCCGCATCGGTTTCAACCCTTTGCTCCATAACGCTTACAGCAAGCTCCACCTTCTCCATGGACTTTGTAAAGAGCGTGCTGAAGCCCGAGATGAAAGAGAAAAAAGTTACCGCGCTCACGAAAATTCTCTGCGTCGTTTTCATTATCTGCTCCTATGTCGTCGCCAACACCGACACGCCCATACTCGACATGATGAGCTACTCATGGGGAATTATTTCCGGCTCTTTCCTTGCACCGTATGTTGTTGCGCTGTTTTGGAAGCGCATGAACAGGCAGGGGGCATGGGCGGCGATGATAGGAGGCTTCTGCGTTGCGATTATTCCCGCAATCTGCAAGCTGCTCACAGCGTTCGGACTCGAAAATGTCACAGCGGTATCTCTCGCGGGTTTCGGTCCGCTTTTCGCGTGCATAGCTATGCTCCTTTCCCTCGCGCTCTGCTTCATCGTCAGCGCGATAACGGGCAAAGAGGATGAGAATATTACCGAATTATTTTACAACGGTATTGTCGAAAAAGAGTAACAGTGGTATAATTTATAATAATTCGCGTACCCTGTCGAAACATAAAAGAGGGAGATTTCAAGATGTTTTTTCAAAAGGAAATCGAAACAATGAAGCGCAGTGAATTGGAAGCACTGCAGCTCGAAAGACTGAAATGGACGGTTGACTATTGCTATAAAAATGTACCGTTCTATACAAAAAAGCTTGATGAGGCGGGCGTTACCGCCGACAAAATCAAGAGTCTCAGCGATATAAAATATATACCGCCGACTACAAAAGCCGACTTGCGCGACAACTATCCCTTCGGTCTGTTTGCAAGGCCTATGAAGGATATGGTGCGTATTCACGCTTCTTCCGGAACGACCGGAAAGCCCACCGTTGTCGGCTACACCAAGCATGATCTTGACATCTGGTCGGACTGCGTTGCGCGTATCGCCGCGGCGGCGGGTGCCACCGATGAGGATATAGTTCAGATTTCGTTCGGCTACGGTATGTTCACCGGCGCGCTCGGACTTCACTACGGACTTGAAAAGCTCGGCGCTACCGTTATTCCCAATTCGAGCGGAAACACCGAAAAGGCGCTGATGTATATGCGTGATTTCGGCACCACCGCCCTTGTCGCAACCCCGTCATATGCTCTTTATATGTGCGAAGTTGCAAAAGAGCTCGACTATCCTATGAGCGACTATAAGCTTCGCCTCGGCTTGCTCGGCTCCGAGGGCTGCACGCCCGAGATGAGAACTCAGATAGAAAACGGCTGGGGACTTTTCGCTACAGATAACTACGGCATGAGCGAGCTCATGGGACCCGGTGTATCCGGCGAATGCGAGGAGCGCGACGGTCTCCACTTCTGCGAGGATTATTTCTATCCCGAAATAGTCAACCCCGAAACACTCGAGCCTCTCGGAGAGGGAGAAACGGGCGAGCTGCTCGTAACCACGCTGACTAAAGAGGGCATTCCTCTTCTCAGATACAGAACCCGCGACATTACAAGGCTCAACTATTCTCCCTGCAAATGCGGAAGAACAGGAGTCAGAATGGACAAGGTCAAGGGCAGGAGCGACGATATGCTCAAGATCCGCGGCGTAAATGTATTCCCGTCGCAGATCGAGAGCGTGCTCATAGGCACAGAGCAGATAGGCGCAAACTATCAGCTCGTCGTGCGCCGTGAGGGCTTTGCCGATACCCTTGAAGTCCGCGTTGAGCTCATCGACGCATCTCTGCTTGAGAGCTACGGCGAGATTGAACGCCTTCAGAAAAAGATAATCCACAATCTCCAGACTACCCTCGGCATACAGTGCAAGGTCAGTCTCCTCGAACCCAAAACGCTCGAGAGATTTGTAGGCAAGGCACACAGAGTTGTCGACTTGAGAAACGAGAAGAAATAAACCCGGAGGCAAAGAATGAGAAAGTTATTTTTAGGAAACGAGGCCGTCGCAAGAGGTCTTTACGAAGCCGGATGCCGCGTGGCATCGAGCTATCCCGGTACTCCGAGCACCGAAGTGACGGAGAGTGCGGCCAAATATGATGAAATATACTGCGAATGGGCTCCCAACGAGAAAGTCGCTATGGAGACTGCCGGCGGTGCAGCCATAGCCGGAGCGCGTTCCTTCTGCGGCATGAAGCACGTCGGTCTGAATGTCGCCGCTGATCCGCTGTTTACGCTCTCATATACGGGCGTAAATGCCGGTATGGTCATAGTCGTTGCGGACGACCCGGGTATGCATTCGTCGCAGAACGAGCAGGACTCGCGAAACTATGCAAAGGCCTCCAAAATACCGATGCTCGAGCCCGCGGATTCTCAGGAATGTCTCTCTTTTACAAAGCTCGCATATGATATTTCCGAGCGCTACGACACTCCGGTCATAATCAGGCTCACAACAAGAATCTCCCATTCCCGCAGCCTTGTTGAGGTAGGGGAGAGAGTCGACAACGGGCTCAAGGAGTATGTTAAAGACACTCAGAAATACGTTATGATGCCCGCTATGGCAAAGAAAAAGCACGTTATAGTCGAGGAGAGAACCAAAGCTCTTACCGCATGGGGCGAGAGCGAAGCGATTGACCTCGGCGTCAACAAGATAGAATACAACGACAAAAAAATCGGCATTATCACAGGCGGCATTGCCTATCAGTATGCCAAGGAAGCCCTCGGCGACAAGGCTTCTTATCTCAAGCTCGGCTGCCTCTATCCGCTGCCCGAGAAGCTGCTCCGCGACTTTGCCGCAGAGTGCGAAAAAGTCTATGTCATTGAAGAGCTCGACCCATACATAGAGGATCACTGCCGCAAGCTCGGAATAAATGTTATCGGTAAGGAACAGTTTACACTCCTGGGCGAGTATTCGCAGAGTATGATAAAGAAGGTCATTCTCGGCGAAGAAAACAGTTATCTCAAGGCGGATATAGATGTTCCCGCGCGTCCGCCCGTGCTCTGCGCCGGATGCCCGCACAGAGGTCTGTTCTATGCCCTCAAGAAGCTCAAGGTCAATGTCAGCGGCGATATCGGCTGCTACACGCTCGGCTCTATGGCGCCTCTCGGCATGATGGACACCTGCATATGCATGGGCGCATCGGTCTCCGCGCTTCACGGCATGAACAAGGCCGACGAATCCGGCAGTCACAAGCGCGTAGCGGTTATAGGCGACTCGACATTCATTCATTCGGGTGTCACCGGCCTTATAAACATCGCATACAATCAGAGCAACTCCGTTGTTATCGTCCTTGATAACAGCATCACCGGCATGACCGGACATCAGCAGAACCCGACTACCGGCCTGACCATAAAAGGCGACCCGACAACGGCAGTCAGCCTTGAGGCTCTTGCTCATGCAGTCGGCATAAACCGCGTTGTCGTCGTTGACCCTTACGATCTTGCCGCAACCGAAAAAGCAATAAAAGAAGAGCTTGAAGCGGACGAGCCATCGGTCGTCATATCCCGCCGTCCCTGCGTGCTCCTCAAATACGTTAAAACCAAGCCTCCCGTCAAGGTCAATACCGACAAGTGTGCCTCCTGCAAGATGTGCATGAAGATCGGCTGCCCCGCTATAAGCATGAAAGAGGGCAAGGCTCACATTGATTTCACCCTTTGCGTCGGCTGCGACGTCTGCAAGCAGCTTTGCAAATTCGGTGCGATAGAATAAGAAAGGGGCGAGAGAAATGGCAGTTAAATCAATTATGATAGTCGGCGTCGGCGGCCAGGGTACTCTGCTTGCGAGCAGACTGCTCGGCAGTGCGCTCATAGACAGCGGATACGAGGTCAAGGTCTCCGAGATACACGGAATGAGCCAGCGCGGCGGCTCCGTCGTTACATATGTTAAATACGGCGACGAGGTTTTTTCGCCCACGATAGAGCAGGGCGAAGCCGATATAATTCTCGCATTTGAAAAGCTCGAGGCCGCAAGATGGCTCAGCTTCCTCAAGCCCGAAGGCAAGCTGGTCATAAATGACCAGTGCATTGACCCCATGCCGGTCATAACCGGTGCGGCCGAGTATCCTCAGAACATATCAGAGGCAATAAAAGCGGCGGGAGCTTCTATGATAGAGCTTGACGCGCTGTCGCTCGCCGTCAAGGCGGGCTCGGCAAAGGCAGTCAATGTTGTTCTCATAGGCGCCATGGCAAGCCATATGCAATTGAGCTACGAAACCTGGACAAACGCCATAAGGAACACAGTGCCCGAAAAGTTCCTCGATATGAACCTTGAGGCGTTCCGCCTCGGCTATGAGCACGAAAAAAGCTGCTGAAACGCATTAAAGGCATACAGTCAGCAAAAGGAGATATGATACGATGGCAAAGTATTTCAGCCCTGAAATTGAGACAGCGTCGCGCGATTATCTGCACGCAATACAGAGCGCAAGACTTATAAAAACCGTAAAAAGATGCTATGAGAACATTCCGTTTTACAAAGCAAAGTTTGACGAAATGGGTCTCAAGCCCGAGGACATACATTCGATAGACGATATCGGCAAGCTGCCCTTTACCGTAAAGCAGGATCTCAGAGATCACTATCCGTTCGGACTTTTTGCCGTGCCGAGAGAGGAGCTTGTCAGAGTTCACGCCTCGTCCGGAACGACCGGAAAGCAGACTGTTGTCGGCTACACGAGAGGCGATATAGACCGCTGGTCGGAGTGCGCGGCAAGAGCCTTTACCGCTGCGGGCACAACGCCCTCGGACTACATCCACATCTCCTACGGCTACGGACTTTTCACGGGCGGTATGGGTCTTCATTACGGCGCGGAGAAGCTCGGCGCAACGGCTATTCCCGTGTCCTCCGGCAACACAAAGCGTCAGGTGCAGATTCTTCAGGATTTCGGCTCAAATGTGCTCTGCTGTACTCCGTCATACGCTCTGTTTATCGCAGAAACGCTCAACGAAATGAATATCGATCCCGCCGATTTGCCGCTTAGAATAGGTATTTTCGGTGCCGAGCCGTGGAGCGAAAATATGCGCACGCAGCTTGAAAATATGCTCAAAATCAAGGCATATGATATATACGGCCTCTCCGAGATAGCGGGTCCCGGCGTTGCATTTGAATGCTGCGAGCAGAGCGGAATGCATATATGCGAGGATTATTTCTATCCCGAGATAGTCGATCCCGTGACTCTCAAGCCGTTGCCCGACGGCGAATACGGCGAGCTCGTGTTCACCTGCATAGGCAAGGAAGCGCTTCCGCTTCTCAGATACAGAACCCGCGATATTTCCGCGATAACGCACGAAAAATGTGCCTGCGGCAGAACGCTTGTCAAGATGCTCAGACCCAAGGGCAGGAGCGACGATATGCTCATTATCCGCGGAGTCAACGTTTTCCCGGCTCAGGTCGAGCACGTCATTCTTTCACTCGGTATGGCTCCGAATTATCAGATTATAGTTGACAGAGCAAATAATCTTGACATAATGACCGTATGCATTGAAATGTCCGACAATATGTTCTCCGACTCGGTCAGACAGATTGAGGCCAAGGAGAAGGAGATTTGCGGTGCCATGCAGTCCGTCCTCGGCGTCTCCGCAAAGGTACGTCTTGTTGAACCGCACTCTCTGCCGCGCTACGAAGGCAAGGCTTCGAGAGTTATTGATAACAGAAAAATATAAAGGAGGAAAATCAAATGGCAATCAGTCAGATTTCGGTTTTTGTTGAAAACAGACCCGGCAGACTCGCCGATATAACGGCGGTTCTCGCAAAAAACAGCATTGATATCCGCGCTCTTTCCGTTGCGGATACCTCGGACTACGGCATTCTCCGCCTTATAGTCAACGATCCAAAGGCCGCTGTTGAAGCGCTCAGAAGCGAGGGTATGACCGCCTCCGCGACGCAGGTTCTCGGCATAATCATTCCCGATGAGCCCGGCGGACTTGCGCGCGCTATCAAGGTGCTTTCCGACGAGCAGATAAGCGTTGAATATGCCTATGCGTTTATCACGCCCTCTGTCGGCAATGCCTATGTTATCATCAGAGTTGAGGATAACGACAAGGCTTCCGAGATACTCAAGGGCGCGGGAATCGAGCTTATTGAGCAGGACGATATCTTCAAGAAATAAAATATTTAACGCCTCTGACCGAAAATCAGGGGCGTTTGCATTTCAAAGACAGGATTTTACTGATGAATAACAGCAAAATTATTTCTGTTGCCATGGCTCAATCCGCAACAGACCTCGGCTGTGCGCCCGAGGACTTCAAAAAGAGCCAAAATATTATTGTCGAATCTACTGTAAGCCCTGATGCGCGCAGATATTTAAATCTCCCGTTTATATGCAACCTTGTGTCCTACGGGAATAATGTTGTTGCATCCGTTGACATGAAATACAAGGATATCGTGAAGTCATATATAAACCGCTTCGCACCCGAACACTGCTTTGAAACGCCGAATTTGCACATCCTCAACGATGCCTTTCAATCATACGGTATGCGAATTTGCTTCATGGCGGAGTACTTTCTGCCGCGCATGGATATACTGCGTGAGCTTTCGTGCCGATATGAGCTTCGGGTGATGTATCCCGATGACTTCAACGCTTTGTATACGTCACAGTGGAGCAACGCTCTGTGCGCCGACAGGAAAAGCTTAGATGTACTGTGCGTCGGCGCATATGACGGCAATCGTCTGAGCGTCGGCGCATATGACGGCAATCGTCTGATAGGGCTTGCGGGTGCTTCCGCAGATTGTGATACGATGTGGCAGATAGGGGTTGATGTTCTGCCGGAATATCGCAGACAGGGCGTTGCCGCCGCATTGACAAGCAGACTGGCTTTAGAGATCACAGCGTGCGGAAAAGTACCGTTTTACTGCTGTGCATGGTCAAACATCAAGTCTGCGGGAAACGCGATAAAAAGCGGATTCAGACCCGCGTGGGCGGAAATGACTGTAAAACCGTCGGATTTTGTCAATAAATTGAACGGAACGAAAACGGAATAGTAGGCAAAAAATGTCCTCGCGGAGTTCTGCGGGGACATTGGTATTTTTCGGGACAAAGCCTCATATTATTAGATAAAATAATGGAGGTAAAATGCTATGGACATAAACGCGGCGGCAAAGGAATACGGAAACGGTATTATAACTTCGCTTAAAAAAAATCGCAGGATGCTGCTCATGATGCTGCTGTTTGCGGCGGGAATGATATTTGGTGCCGCTTCTGTGAAAAAGGCGGACGGATATCTTTCCGGTGCTTTTTCCGATATGTTTTCGGTATATATACGCTCCAAAGGCACACAATCACTCGGAGTGAATTTTATAAATTCACTGGCCGTCAACGCCGCATTTATGCTCGCTGTATTTGTATTCGGACTGTGCGCGGTCGGACTGCCGCTTATATGTGTTCTGCCCGTAATAAGAGGTGTGGGTATAGGAATGCTGTCGGGGTATTTATACTCAAATTTCGCTCTGCGCGGACTCGGTTATTGCGCTTTGGTGATATATCCCGGGCTTATACCGGCTGTTTTTGCGCTGCTGCTCGCTTGCAGCGCCGGAATAAACTCGTCATATGAAATGCTCCTCTCACTTTCTTCGGCTAAAGCACAAAGAGGGGAGGGGAGCATAAAAATTTACTGTATGCGTTTTTTGATAATATGTATTCTGGTAGTTATAGCAGCCGTAACGGATGCCGCCGCAAGCAGACTTTTTTGCAAGCTGTTCGGCTTTTAGCTTTCGCCGTCGGTTTCGTCTGCCGTTTTTGGGGTTATTTTTACTTTGTTTAAAGGATTGGAATCAACGGCACTGCGAAGCTGTTCGTCAACTACATGAGTATAAATCTCGGTTGTTGATAAATTCTCATGCCCGAGAATTTCTTTTAGCTGGAGTACATCCACATGGCCGTATTGATACATAAGCGTTGCAGCTGTATGCCTGAGCTTGTGAGTAGAAAATCCCTGACCGCTGAGACCTGATTTTTCAAGATATTCGTCAACTATATGCTGAACGGTTTTCGGGCTTATCCGCGTCTTACGGTTGCTGAGAAACAGTGCATCTTTGTCTTTAACACCGTCTACCGGACGCACTTTCATATAATCTTTTATTGCGTTCAAGCAGGCGTTATTTAAATAAACCGTGCGTTGTTTATTTCCTTTTCCGGTTATTATAATTGTATTATCAGGTTTTATATCAGAATAATTAATCGAAACAAGCTCGGAGAGACGCATCCCGCAATTCATAAAAAGAACTAAAATGCAGTAATCCCGCTCTTTATTTTTTCCGTCCACAGCCTCAAGTAAGCTTACAGCCTGTTCAAGGGACAGATATTTGGGCAACGATTTCTTTATTTTAGGCGACTCCAAGTCCTGCATGGGATTTTCGTCAATATATCCTTGAACTTTAAGATAGCGGTAAAATCGTTTGATGGAGACAACCTTACGGGCTCTTGCAGCGGTGTCGTTGCCGCGCTCGGAACGGCAGTATTCGAGGAATCCGTAGGCCGTGGGTATACGGGCAAGGCAGATAAAATCTATGTCCAGCTTTGAAATATCGATTTCATCTATGGGAGTGTTTTTGTACTGTGAAAGATTCTCTTGCTTGAGCATGTATGCGAAAAAGAGCCGAAGATCAGAGGCGTATTCACAAACTGTCAGCTGTGATTTGCCCTTAACACTCGACAGATAATTCAGATAATCGCGCACTAAGCGCGGCAGACATACAAAATCCTCAGGCTTCATATAAACCCGAAAGAAAGCAGTAAAAACGCATTTTAAGCCGTTTCAACTCCCCTGAATTATACAAAACATTTATTTTGTATAATTTCTACTGTTTCTTTCGGCACTCTCCTTTCGCATAGAATTAAAACTCTATCCCGAACAGCCGCTTTGTATTCTCGGTTGCGGCATCGACAAGTGTTTGCACATCCATGTTTTTAACGCTCGCTATCGTCTGCGCGGAATACGCAATCATATCAGACGAGCATCTCGTTCCACTGAACGGTACCGGCGCCATATAAGGACAGTCGGTTTCAAGCAGTATTCTGTCTATATCGGTTTCGGCGGCAACCGCAACAGGCTTCTTCGCATTTTTAAAAGTAACCGCTCCTCCGAGACCGATATACATTCCGAGCTTCAAAACTTCCCGAGCCATTTCAACGCTGCCGGAAAAGCAATGCACAACGCCTTTCGGCCTGTATTTTTTGAGCAATGTCATTGTATCCTCATGCGCTTCCCTGTCGTGAACTATAACGGGGAGATCCAGTTCCTTTGAAAGCTTCAGTTGGAGCTCGAATATCTCCTTTTGAAGCTCTCTGGGCGAAAAATCGTAGTGATAATCAAGCCCTATCTCTCCTATTGCCACACATTTTTTCTTTTCTGTGAAATTAAGTATTCTTTTTTCTATTTCGTTAATATCAACCGTTTTTAATTCTTTTTCGGCCTCGTGCGGGTGAACTCCGCAGGCACACCAGAAAAACGGATATTTTTCAGAAAGCTCCGCAGAGGTTGCGGAGCTTTTGAGGTCACTTGCACAGTTTATAACAGCGCAGACGCCCTTCGACGGCAAGGACTGAAGCAATTCGTCCCTGTCGCCGTCAAACTGTTCATCGTCGTAGTGGGCGTGGCTGTCAAAAATATTATCTATCATCTTATCTTTGCTCCGACCGGGATATCGTCAACAAATATCACCTTGACATCATCCTGCTCGCAATCGGCCGCAAGAATCATTCCGCAGCTTTCAATGCCGCAGAGCTTAGCGGGCTTTAAGTTGGAGACAAGAATTACATTGCGTCCGACCAAATCCTCGGGCTTGTACCACTTGGCAATTCCCGACGCAACGGTACGCAGTCCGCTGCCGTCGTCAACAGTCAGCTCGAGCAATTTCTTTGCGCGCTTTACGGGCACGCAGTCCTTAATTTTTGCTACCTTAAGCTCTACCTTTGCGAAATCGTCAATGCCTATCATTGCGACACCGGGTATTTCTTCTTTCTTTTCCTCAAGCGCCGCCTCGGATACCGCGGTCTCCTTCTCTATCTCCTCAAGCATCTTTTCGGCGTCGATTCTGCCGAAGAGCGGAGTTGCCGTTCCGACATGACCGCCTGCTTTTAACGCACCGAAGGATTTAATGCTCTCATAGGACGATATGTCGGTATTGAGCTGCTCGAGTATCTTGTCCGAAGTTTCGGGCATAAAGGGCTTGAGCTGAACTGCAATTATTCTTATGCTCTCGAGCAAATTATAGAGCACTGTACCGAGCCTTGCACGCTTGTCCTCGTCCTTTGCAAGCAGCCACGGCGTTGTCTCGTCGATATACTTGTTGCTGCGTCTTGCCGCGCTGAAAATAGCCTCAAGGGCATCTGCGACATGGAAATCGTCCATGCATTTTTCAACCGTCGCCACGCTGCCGAGAACGGTGTTTTTGAGGTCATCGTCAACAGCCTCCGGTGCTTCGGGAGCTAATATCTCGCCGCCGAAATACTTGTTGGACATCGCAACGGTTCTGTTGACAAGGTTTCCGAGAGTGTTGGCAAGCTCGGAATTGTAGCGCTCGATTATAGTGGTATAAGTTATGGAGCCATCGGCTGCATAGGGCATTTCGGAGAGCAGATAATATCTTATCGCATCGACGCCGAAATGTCTCACAAGGTCGTCGGCATATATAACATTGCCCTTTGATTTTGACATCTTGTCCGTTCCGAAGAGCAACCACGGATGACCGAACACCTTTTTGGGCAGCTCAAGGCCGAGAGCCATAAGCATGATGGGCCAATAAATCGTGTGGAAACGGAGAATATCCTTGCCTATGATATGAGCGTCGGCAGGCCAGTACTTATTGAACAGCTCGGAGCTGCCGTCCGGGTCGTAGCCGAGGGCGGTAATATAGTTTGAAAGAGCGTCTATCCAAACATAGATAACGTGCTTGTCATCAAAGTCAACCGGAACGCCCCATTTAAAGGACGAGCGCGAAACGCAGAGATCCTGAATGCCGGGCTTTATAAAATTGTTGACCATTTCTTTTTTGCGGCTCTCGGGATAAATGAAGTCGGGGTTAGCCTCGATATAATCCTCGAGCTGCTTCTGATACTTCGACATTCTCAGGAAATAGGCCTCTTCTTTTGTCGGAACAAGCTCTCTGCCGCAGTCCGGGCACTTGCCGTCAACGACCTGAGACTCGGTGAAAAAGCTCTCGCAAGGTACGCAGTACATTCCCTCGTACTCGCTCTTATAGATATCGCCCTGCTCATAAAGCTTGCGGAATATCTTTTGAACTACCTTTTCGTGATAGTCGTCTGTCGTTCTGATAAACTTGTCATAGGTGGTGTTGAGCAAATCGCAGATGCTGCGTATCTCCCCCGCCACTTTATCGACATATTCCTTGGGAGAAACACCGGCGGCCTGCGCATATTCCTCTATCTTCTGGCCGTGCTCGTCTGTACCGGTAAGGAAGAACACATCATATCCCTGCATTCGCTTATACCTGGCTATGGCATCGGTGAGAACTATCTCATAAGAATTACCTATATGAGGCTTACGCGATGTGTAAGCGATCGCAGTTGTGATATAATACTTTTCTTTGGACATGATTTGTTTTCCTCCTCGTATGTAATACTTAATATATTATACCATCTTTTTTATATTTTACAAGACAAAACCGCGCCTTGCGGCACGGTCAACGCGTTTTCTTTTTCATGTTTGCCGAAAGTATACCGCCCACACAGGCGCACGCGACCGCAACCGCCGCCGCAATCGCAGCTTTTATGCTCACACCGCCTCCCGCTGCCGCGGCGGATATAACAACGCAGGCAACAGGCAGAACGGACGAGCAAAGCCCCAACAAAAGCCCGTTCTTTCTTATCGGGCACACGGATATGAATCCGGCCATAAGCGCCGCAGCGCCCGAGCAAATTATTGAAACAGGCGTATAAGCTTCCGATGAAACGCCTTTTTTAAGTATCACCGCCGAAGCTATAGAAAGCAGTATAAAGAATATTGCGACACCCAGCGAGTTTCCTATGAGCAGACTTATCAGCAGCGTTTTTTTTGCGTTCGGCTCTTTTTTCTCTCCCCTTTTTGCAGGCATAAAAAATCCCCCTCATACCGTTTGTTAAAAGGTATGAGGGGAAGTCTGATTTTATGTCAGATTACTCGGCATCCGTATCCTTGTTCTTCTTGCTCTTCTTGCGGCTTGCCTTGCTCTTCGCCTTGGCCTCTTCCATTCTTGCGGCCTTCTCCGCCTCCTGAGCTTCCTTGGCCGCAGCTCTCTCGGCCTCAAGCTTCTCGTTGGCGGTGTTGTTGGTGCTGATAGCCCATCTCATGATTTTAATCTTGTTTCTGTCAGCGCCGGTCTCGATAATAATAGAATCATCCTTAACGGTGACAACGCGTCCGACGATGCCGCCGATGGTGGTGATCTCATCGCCGACCTCGATGCTGTCGCGCATCTGCTGCTCTTCCTTCTGCTTTTTCTTCTGGGGACGGATCATGACAAAATACATGACGCCGAACAGAAGAACCATCATGACGATAAGGGAAATCTGGCTCTTACCGGCATTCGCACCGTTTGCAGCTGTACCGCTGGCAAGATTTAAAAACTGTACTAAATTCATAATGAACCTCCAAATGATAATAGAATAATTATAACTGCTGTTTCTTATTTATGCAAGTATTTATTGAAATTTTTAGACTGACGCAAGCGAAAAAACGTAGTCTTTATGTACAATTCCCGTCTCTATGAAAGATATCCCGCCGCATTCAAAGCCTTTTTCGGTTATTTCGAGCACTATATCGCCGACGGTATAGACCTGCGGGCTCAGCGCCTTGAAGCAGGCCTCTTTGACAGACCAGAGCATTAAAAGCTTCTGATTATCTGAGGCGTATTCGCGTTCGGCGTCGCTGACGCAGATTTTTTTTGCGAGCATCGGATTTATCTCGCGCTTTTTCTCAATATCTACGCCTATCGGGAAGCTGCTTGCCGCGCAAACCGCATAGTCGCCGGAGTGACTGAGTGAAATAAAACATCCGTCGCACAACGGTTTTCCGTCGCTGTCGCAGGTTATCGCTATGTCGTCCTCCTCGAGTCCCAGAAAATCGGCCGCCGCTCGTCTCGCCGCAAGATTCGCGGCAAGCGAGCGCTTTCTGTCATCCTCGAAGCGCATTTTTAAAACGCGCTCGCGCTTATGAGGACAGAGAAAATCCATTTCGCGGCTGTACTGCTCGTCGGTCAGCTCATTTATATTTATGAAAAGTGTCAAAGCCATTATTTTGCGTATATCTTTTGCCCGTCCTCGATTTTTTCGGACGGTATCTTGACTATCTTATCCCCTGCCGAGCAACCGGAAAGTATCTGATAACGCTCTCCGTCAAAGAGTCCAGTGGTAACTTCCGTTTTCTTAACGGTTCTCGAATCGGCGTCATAGAGATAAACATACGACTTGCCGTCCTCATACTGAATCGATTCGACGGGAATAAGGGTTGCATTCTTCTGAGTTTCGACATCTATGCTCATATCAACAGAAAGTCCGATTATTATGCTCTTGTCGGGCTGCTCGATCATGGCCTTGGCCTCAACCTCGCTGCCGCCCGATGCAGAGCCGAGAATCGAGGTTATGCTCATTGTGCCTGACTCCGAAGCTATAGGGCTTATAAAGCTGACATAACCGCTGAATTTTTTGCCTGTCGCACCTGTCACCTCGACAGGCTGATCGAGCTTGATTTTATATATATCCTTGCCGCTGACGCTGAATGTAGCAGAAAGCGGATAATACTCAATGATCATACCGCCCGGAGTACCCGGGAAAAGCTGGCTTATGATTCCGGAAAAATCCTTGGTATCGGAGGTTACGGAAGAAAGAAGAGAGGATATATCAATGTCATCAAGAGAGACGGAGGCGTTACCTTTGGGGGTGTGATACGTCTCTCCGGCGACGATGTTTATCTCTCTGACAACTCCGTCGGTTTCGGCTATCCAGCCCTTTTTCAGCGCATTCACGGCTTCGACGGTTTTGTCTAAGTCTTCCTTTGCTGATTCGGCGACCGAGAGATAGAGAGAAGCTAAAGTATCACCGGACTGGAGCTTCAGTATCCCCTGCCGCGCTTTGAGCTCAACCAATTCAAGCTGCGCCGATATCAGCTGCTTTTCCTCGTCGGAAACCGAAAGGAGCTTGAGTATCGACGAAATCTGATTGTTCGCGCCGTTAATTATATTCTCGAGATGCTGCAGTATCTCCGAGGTCTGAGTACCCGACGAAAAGATTCTGTCGACTATTTCTCCGGCAAGCTTACTGTCTCCGAGGAGCTCGGTGAGCTGCTTTTTCAGAGAAACAGTCTCCGGCGTGTCATCCTTGGGCTTTGCCGCATCGACCTTTTTCTGCAGCTCCTCTACCTCTTTCTGCTTTTGCTTTATCTGCTTTGAAAGCGATTCAAGCTGAGAAAATGAGGCGCTTGCATTTGCGGAATACTTTTTATATTGCGACATGGCGGCGTTATAATTATCGCGCTTCTGCGCCACAACATCGCCGAGTGAGCTAGTATCAAACGTCGCAAGCACATCACCTTTTTTCACCGCGTCTCCGACTCTGACGTTGACGCTCTTGACATAAGTTCCGTCCAGAATCTCAAGCGATGCCCGATTCTCGGAATTAACGGTGCCGGAAAGCTTGAGCGTTTCCGTAATATCGCCTACGGTGACTTCCGCCAGCGCAACCGTGGTTCGATTTCTTTCGCTTATCACAACATAGACGGATATGCCGATGGCGATAATAAGCACCGCAGCAACGATACTGATGACGATTTTTTGCTTTTTATTAAGTATTTTCTTTGTCATCGCAATTCTCCATAAGCTATTTTCTTATATATTACCACTTATGAGCCGCTGAGTTAAAGTATAATTTGTAAACTTTTAAAAAATTCGGATCCGAGCGGCAAAAGCACAGATCCGAATTGTTTTTTAATTGCAGCGTTTCCAAAGCGAGGGTGAAAACAGAGTAAGCACCGGGAAAATTTCCAGTCTGCCTATTATCATGTCCGCGCTGAGCACAAGCTTGCTGAACCATGAGAATCCGCCGAAATTGCCGGCCGGCCCGACTATATCAATGCCGGGTCCGATGTTATTCATGCAGGATATAACGGCGGTTACATTGGTTGTGAAGCTGAAATCGTCAACAGAAACCAGAAGCGTTGACACTATCATAACGATAACATACGCTACGAGATACATGGAAACGTTTCTGACAAGCGACTCCTTCTGAACCTTTCCGTCTATGCGAAGAACCTTGACGCTGCGCGGATGAACGACGCGCTGCATCTCGTTGCGAAGAGCCTTGAATAATATAAGGACTCTCGACACCTTCAAGCCGCCGCCGGTAGAGCCCGCGCACGCGCCCATGAGCATGAGCACAACGAGAATATATCGCGAAAGCTCAGGCCAAAGCGAAAAATCAGTGGTAGAAAATCCGGTTGTCGTGATAATCGACGAAACCTGGAAGAAGCTGTGATGAAAAGCGTCAAACCAGCTTGAGAACATTGAGTGAATATTTATTGCTATCACCGTAACTGACACCAAAACGGTTATGATATAGAAACGAAGCTCCTCGTTTTTGAAAACGAGTTTGAAGTCTCTTGCAAGCAGCAGATAATAAATATTGAAATTCACGCCGAACAGCAGCATGAACACACCTATAACACCC
>ERZ1031808.104-NODE-104-length-15807-cov-3.054660_pt1 | contig 15807 bp, 8 predicted proteins | sample MGYA00517103_ERZ1031808 | MGnify/ENA primary metagenome ERZ1031808 (study PRJEB33719, sample SAMN04261245) | wastewater metagenome | biome: rural village; feature: human; material: feces | host: Homo sapiens | place: El Salvador | collected 2013-01-14 ...
AAATCCGTATATGGGCAACATAAGCCATCTGCTTGTTCCCACTTATCCTACGGTTCATTTGCCGAACAGTATGTTGAGAGTGACTCCGATGCGCCGTGAATATACATCAATGCGTGTGAGTGGACTCCCTGTCTTTCTTACGGCGCATCGGGGAAAATCGGTTTTTGGACTCTATCCGTTCATCGGAAACGAGATTCCGGAAAGTTACTCCTATGACTGCGAGAAGACAACTCCGTACAGTTATGAAGTTTGCCTTGACGAACAGGAAATAGGTGTGCGCTATGCCGTTTCACACCGTTCGGCCGTATATTCCATTCATTATCCGGAAGAACACGCGTCCCTTGCGTTGAGAGTCGATGATGGAAGCCTGACATCGGTCGGTGACGGAATCACAGGAGCCTGCAACCTTGGAAATGGGGCATCGGCCCACATGATGATGACGTTTTCTCCACGTCCTTTGTCTGTGGACATCTCTGAGGATGGCCGTCTTGCCGTGCTCGGTTTTGAGTTGGAAGACGTGGATGTGAGATATGGAGTGTCTTTCATCGACGCGGAGCAGGCGGGACGGAATCTATCCGCCGAAGTGGCTGAAAAGAGCCTTGACACCGTGGCCTCCGAAGGCCGGAAAATATGGAACGAAGCCCTGTCGAAGATTGAGGTCGAGGGTGGTGACGATGATGATAAATCTGTTTTTTACACTTCTTTGTACAGAGTGTATGAGAGGATGGTGAATATCTCTGAGGACGGACGTTACTGGAGTGCCGCCGATGGGCAGGCCCATGAGGATGAAGGACATCCGTACTACACAGACGACTGGTTTTGGGACACTTATCTTGCGGCACATCCTCTGCGCACAATCATAGACCCGAAAGCAGAGTCAGACATGATTTCCTCAATAGTCACGTATTCATCGCTTTCTGAAAACGGCTGGATTCCGACTTTCCCTCAGGTTACGGGAGACAACCACGGGATGAACTGTAACCACGGGATAGCCGTGATCGCGGATGCCATCGCCAAGGGAATAGGCGGATTTGACAAAAATGCCGCATACGAAGCGTGCCGCAAGGCTCTTTTGGACAAGACACTTGTTCCGTGGTCTGACAAAAAGGCCAATGAACTGGATGGATTCTACCTTGAGCATGGCTATTTCCCGGCGTTACGTCCAGGCGAACGGGAGACTTGTCCAGCGGTGAACGGGTTCGAGAAAAGGCAGCCTGTGGCAGTGACTTTGGGCACGGCATACGACTGGTGGTGTATGTCGAACATCTCCGATGCTGTAGGTAAAAAGGATGATGTTGATTTCTTCAGGGCAGGATCGTTCAACTACCGCAATCTTTTCAACGACACCACCCGCTTCTTTCATCCAAAGGACAGCAAGGGACTCTTCATCGAGCCGTTTGACTACACATGGTACGGCGGCTATGGTTTCCGTGAGGCCTACGACGAGAACAACGGATGGATATACAGATGGCAGGTCCCGCACAACATTGCCGACCTCATTAGTCTCTACGGAGGAAATGAGCGGTTCTGCGATGATCTTTTGCTTACATTCTCAAAAGAAATCAAAGGTAGTAAGAACAATTTCTATGGCCCGAATCCTGACCATTGTTCCATACCTGTTCTGCTATGCCGGAAAGCCGTGGCTCACACAGAAATACACTCGCACTCTCATTGATATGTGGTTCCGCAACGACCTGCTGGGCGAACCCGGTGACGAGGATGGCGGTGGAATGAGTGCTTTCGTGGTGTTCTCGATGATGGGCTTTTATCCTGTCACACCTGGACTTCCGATGTATGTGCTCACCAGTCCGGTATTCCGCGAAATTTCCGTGAATACTGGCTCTGGAAAGACTTTCAGCGTGGTCTGCGATAATTGGGCTTCGGACAACAAGTACATACAATGAGCTGAATTGAATGGCCGGCCGCTAGACCGGTGCTGGATTTCTCACGACGAGGTCATTAGTGGCGGCACACTGAGACTTGTCATGGGACACCGGCCGAACAGAGCCTGGGCCAGCGCTCCGGAGTCTTGTCCTCCTTCATTTGAAATGCCGGATTCCATTGAATAATAAAACCGATGACATATATGAAAAGGATAACCACAGCGATTCTTCTTTTCGCCTCGGCTGTCATGGCGGAGGCACAGGTGTTTTACGCCGACTTCAACCACGGACAGACTTCCGAGAGTCACGGCGAATGGATTCAGGACATCAACGTCTTGTCTCCAAAACTTCGCTCTGACGTTAATGGCAAGGTGACTGTGGAGTTCACGGCACCTCGTATGACGGATTTCAAAGCTCTGCTTTGGAGTCAACCGACAAAGTCTGATGAAAATCCGTTCGGACATGATGTCAACCTCACCCCAAAGGGAATAAAGGCATCGCGTGACGGGCATTACCGTTTTTCTTTCAATGCGGACATGTTTCCTCATGGTCCTATGAATGTCAGGATTTTTGCGGAAAATCAGATGACCGGGAACCGCGATTTCTTTGAACTTCAACTCTATAACACAGGAGGAAAGCATTGGAACGAAGGCATCCCGGCATCTGTTCCGGCTGGTGCGAAAGGTTTGAAACTCATTTATGAGGACGACTTCGACGGTCCTCTCTCCATTGCGAATGACGGCCGCGGAGCCACCTACAATGCGCACAAACCTAGGTCAGGAGACTTCAGCGGATGGCCTTTCACGGACGTGACGAGTCCTCTCAATCCCTTCTTCCAAAGGGACAGTTACCTTAAGATTGCCGCACGCAAACCGGAAGGAACTCCTGGAAGCACAGGCCTTCTCGCCTCGGTCGACATGGATGGGAAAGGTGTCTGGGCAGCCGCTCCGTGTTATCTTGAGTGTCGCTTCACAGCCCAGTCAGCCCCGGGAACGTGGCCTGCTTTCTGGACACTTAACACAATCGGTGACCGTCCGCAGTGCGATGAACTCGACATTATAGAAGCCTACGGGGGAGTTGGAAAGGGAAATCCGAACCACCCGGGATATTCAATCACCAGCCACTACTGGAACCAGAAGCCGGATGGTGTGCAGAAACGTGATGACACTACAGTGGTTCCGATGATGGAACTCGGTGGAAAGAGTTATTGGTCAACCACTTTTCACACCTATGGACTCTATGTCGGCACTGACTGGACAATCTATTATTTCGATGACATTGAGGTCTTCCGTCACAAGTCGAACGAAGATTCGGTGAATCATCCACTCTTCTTCATGATAAACTATTCCATCGGCGGAATCAGCGGATGGGGAATCGACCTCGAACGCTACGGCAACGGAAGTGACATGTACGTTGACTATGTGAGGGTATATTCCGGAAAAGAATAAAACTTTTTTCGATATGAAAAAGACAGTATTGATACTTATATCTGCGTTTGCGCTTGCATGCTCATGCTCGGACAAACAGGAAAATGAATATGACGGGTCTGGAGCGGTCGTGCTTGACACGCAGAACAAGGTCAGCTCGTTTTCGGACGAAAACGTTGCTGTGCTCAAGATTACTGGTGATGACATCACTGATCTCTCTGGGTTAAGGATCCGTTCTGTAGGCACGCTTGTGATACGCAAAACAGCGCTCACCGACATATCACTGCCTGCGCTTGAAAGCGTGACAGGAGACTTGACGGTTGAGGAAAACTCACGTCTGCTGTCCATGACACTTCTGTCCTCTCTGAATAAGGTTGGTGGGGACCTTATAGTCAACAACAATCCCAAGCTCTCATCAGTTGCCGGACTCCGGGACGTGAAGGAAATAAGCGGCGATCTGGTTGTGACCAACAACGGTTCGCTCGGAGCGGACAGGCCTCTTTCCGAGGCTGGGGACTGGTCATACGGACTTTTCCCTGTCTTGAAACTACACAACGATGGCGTGGTTTCAGGAACTGTGCGCCTCGGCAACAACAACGGGGCCGCGGCGGAGTCTGTCGAGAGCATCGGAAAGATGGCGGAACCTGTTGTCCACAAGCATTATGTGATAGCCTCGGCATCTGACGCGGCAGCGTTCTCACTTGAGGGACAGGCTGTCGGCGACCTCACTGTCAAAGGGTTGGAAATAACGAATGACATACTCAACTCCCTTGTCACAAAGGGACTCAGGACAGTCACCGGGACATTCACCCTGGAAAACACAAAGGTTTCTTCCATAGAACGTTTCTGCCAGAGCGTCACCTGCGAGGGAAGCGTTATACTTAAGGACAACACCGAAGGCGGACAGATCAACACCAACGGACTCCGTTACTACACACGTCTCGGAGGCGATCTTGTCATCGACAACTCACGAGTCGTGTTCTGGACCAACAATTCAAGTTTCGCGACTTTCATTGAAATCGGAGGAAGCGTCCGTGTGCGTAACTGCGGTGATCTGAACAAGGGCGATGCATTCGAGTCACTCCTGCGGGTTGGTGGGGACCTCGAATTCTCATCATGCCCGAACCTCACAGATCTTAAGGGGCTCAAGATTGAGAAGATAGGCGGTAACCTGATTGTTCGTGACAACGACAAACTCAAGGCTCTTGGAGGCCTGGAGGGCGTGCGCTCGATCGGTGGAGCCGTTATGATAAAGCAGAACCTCCCGGAATATGGCGATGTGGGTACTCCTGGCTGGTGTATGGTGAAAGGTTGGCTTGAGAACGGCGTGGTGGCTGACAAGGAACATTCGTCCCTTCTCGCAGCTGACGGCACCGAACCGGATCTCAGTCATGTCAAGGCATGTGATGGAAAGAATCCTCAGGAAAGTAATGTCCCTGAAAGTTACACGATCACAGGACTTGCTGAGCTGAACGAGTTCTTGTCATACATCCCGGAAAAACCAGAGACCGTCTATAACTTCACGGTAACTGGTGACGACCTTGGCGATTCCGACCTTGCGAGACTCTCTGAAAGAATCGGTGCGGTTTCTGGCAAGGCATCGTTTGTGTCGCTTCCTGGAATGACGACCACTACCGGAATATTCGATAAGATAGAGTTCACCGGAGGAGTCATTCTTCGTGACAATCAGAATCTTGTTGATTCGGATGCCATGTCTTCGCTGAAGAATCTCATTTCTGATTTTATAATTGAAAACTGTCCGAAACTCCGTACTCCGGCATCGGCTGGTGGAACCGGATGGTGTAATCTCGCGGTAGTTGAAGGCAATTTCAGAATTGACGGACTCAAGACCGTGATGAAGGACGGTTCTGCATTCCCGGCTCTCCAAACGGTCGGTGGAAACTTTGAGATAAGAAACTGTTCTGACGACCTCGAAAGTTTCTCCGGAATGCCTCTGGACAATAGTGGACTGAAATATCTTGACGGCCTTGAAAACCTCATGGCTGTCGGAGGAAATGTCACAATATTCAATAACCCGAAAATTGAGGTCAGTCCTGCCGGAGGCAGAGGATATTGCATGCTGCGCGACTTCGCCAACTGGGGTGTGCTGTCCTCTACTGTAGTCGTGAAGATAGGAACTGATTCAGACCCTGTGGATTTCGCGAATGTTGTGTCCTGTAACCCTGGCTCGGAATCTCAACCTCGCAGTTATGTCATCAACGGGCTTACCGCTCTCAAGGCATTTGTCTCGACCGTGCCCGCTGCCGGCAAGGAAACTGTGGGTGACCTTACTATAAGAGGCGCAGATATTACCGAAGAGGCGTTCCGTTCACTGGATGACAGGGTGGCTGTCGTCAAGGGAACATTCACAATGGAAAACCTCGGCAAGGAAGGCGGCAACATTTCGACTGACCAGGTTCTTGAGAACATAGACCTTCAAGGCAGCATAATTCTGAGGAATATTCCTGCGGAAATAAATCCTAATGGATTCCAGAACAAGACAAAGGTGAACGGTGACCTCATCATAGAAAACTGTCCAGTCTATCCTTACTGGAACTGGAACCCTTGGAAATCCTTAAAGGAAGTGACCGGGGACGTGCGCATCAGCGGACTTCCGAACTTCGGGGCCTCGTCATTCTCCGCGATCGAGAGAATCGGCGGCAGCTTCATAATCACTGATCAGCCTGGCTTCTGGCATTTCCGCTCATCTACCCTCAAGTACATCGGCGGCGACTTGACCGTCCGGAACTGCCCGGTATTCGGAGAGGGTGAGGCCCTTGACGGGTTCAATCACCTTGAGCATTTGGGTGGCAACGTCCTCCTGTGGGACATAAGCGGCTGGATGCCGGAAGAGACCGTGCTTGACGGATCTACCACTCGTGTGGGTCTATGCATATTCAACTGGTTCAAGAGTCATGGCATCATGAACGCCGACGCGACGGTGAAAGTCCGCAAGGACAACAAGGAAGTCGATATGTCTGCGATTCCGGCCTGCAAACCAGAATGAAAAGAGTAAAAATGAATATATAATCACATTAAAATAACAAATTTATGAAACGAGTCTTATACTTTCTGATGAGCCTGACGGCGGTTTTTGCCGTGGCTTCATGCAACAAGGGAAACCGGGAGATGATGACGATCCTTATGGAAACGAAGATAAGGTCACTCTGACGGTGGATGGCACCCATGCGAAATTCGATGGAACGACTTTAGCTGAGGAGTGGAAAACTGACGATGCCATTGGGGTTTATGTTTCCGGAACCGGTGCTCCTGTGCGTCTCAAGGCAAGAGAGATTGCCGATGGGAAAGCGACTTTCTCTGGCAAGGTCAAGAAGGCGGACACCTATACTGCGGTTTATCCTTACAACCGCGATTATGCAATCAAGGATGGAAGTTTGACCGTGTCTGTTCCCACATCACAGGATGTGACCGCAACAGAAGTTGATGCGTCCGCTCATGTCGCTTATGCTGAGATAAAGGACGGCAAGGCTGAGTTCGCGCATCTGCTTTCGCTTGCGAAGTTTTCTGTCAAAGCCGATGGCGTGAAATCAGTCAAGATTGCCTCGAAGGCAGATGGCGTGTTTATGGCCGGTGACATTGCTGTAGCCACCTCCGACCTCGTTGCCTCCGTGAAGGAGTCTGTGGGAGAGTCTTCCGTGACTCTTAATTCAGCGTTCGTTTCCGAGACTCCTTATTATGCTGTTGTGATTCCTGGGAAATACACCCTCGAACTAACGTTCACCAATGCGGAAGGCAAGCAGGTTGTGAAGACGGTTGAGAATGAGGTCGAGGTCGCCCGTGGCGCAGTTGCAGATCTCGGCGTTTTTGAGATCACTGAAAAAGAATGGACTGAAGGTGATGAAGAACCTGACGATCCATCCAAGCCGAAAAGCTATGTTCTGAACGGCAAGGCTGAAGTCGAGGCTTTCGCGGCGGCTTGGAAGGGCGAGGAGAAAGAGACAGTGCAGGATCTCACCATCAAGGGACGTGATGTGTCCCATACTGTCGCTCGGGAGGTTTTGAAGCGTGTCGCTGTCGTGGAGGGAACATTCGCTCTCGATGGTTGTGGAACGGATAGTGAAGGTGACTGGTTTGATACAGAGGGTTTCCTGAACGGACTTGAACTCAAAGGCGGCCTTGTGTTCCGTGACATTGTGAACATCGTCAATCCGAGCGGTTTGAAATATTACGAGAAGATTAATGGTGACCTCGTTATAGAAAACTGCCCTCATTTTGTGGTTGCTGACTGGTCGAGGGTGTTCGAGAACATAAGTGAGGTCGGAGGAAACTTCGTTATGAAAGGTTGCCGTCCGCAGAGCTTCGACGGCAATTTCATGAAGGCTTTGAAAAAAGTTGGCGGAAACTTCGATTTTGAGGACAACAAACAGATCTGGTCGTTCAAGAATAAGGGAGATGTCGCTCTTGAATATATCGGCGGCGACCTCATCCTTTCGGACAATGAAAGCCTCTGGAGCCTTCTGGCCTTCGACAAACTTACGCATATCGGTGGTAATGTGGTGATTTCAAATAATAATCCAAAGTTCCCTGAGACAAACAAGAATGTTGATGGCGAGGACTGCATAGGTTTCTGTCTGCTCAAAGACTATGTCACAAGCGGTGTCATATCTCCTGCCGCCAAGGTTTACATAAAGAGTGGTGACAAGGAAATCTCGCTTGATGACCTCACAAGCTGCAATCCGACGGACTACAATAGCTATGTTCTTGATGGACATGAAGCGGTGGTTAAGTTTATCGGAGCGGCAGGTTCTTCTAAGGAGACGGTTAAAGACCTTGTTGTCCGTGGCTCTGATGTGACGGAAGGTGATGTCCGCAGTCTTGATGACCGTGTTGAGCGTGTAACGGGAACCCTTACGCTTGAGAACCTCGGAACAGAGGAAGATAATTCATGGATTTCAACCGATCAGGTCATGGAAAACATATCTATCGAAGGCAGTGTGGTTCTGAAGGATATTCAAGCGAACATCAACCCTAACGGTTTCGAGAACCTGACGAAAATCAATGGCGACCTCAAGGTCATCAACTGCCCTAGACTCCGTTGCTCCGGTGGATGGATGCCGTTCAAGAATCTCACAGAAGTGACAGGTGATGTGCTTATTTCCGGGCAAAAGGAATTCGGGAGAGATTTTCTCAATAAATTGGAGAAAGTCGGAGGATCATTGACGATAGATAAATGTAACCCGAACTGTTGGGATTGGAAGTCTGAGTCTCTCCGGGAAATAGGCGGTAATCTCAACATCACCGACTGTACCTACTGGGAGAACTTCTATGGTTTCCATCAGCTTACGAAACTCGGAGGAAATGTGAATATCTACAAGTCCGAAGGATATGCCCAGGACAATAACGGTGGCGATAAATGGTTCCCTGGAACTGATTGGGATCTTAATGGAAAGAAGGTCGGTCTCGTGGTGTTCACTGTCCTCAACAAGAAAGGTATATTCACAGGGACGTTCTCAAGCTATCTCTGGAGATCTTCAGGAACATTCTGGTACGATGCTCTGAAGTGGGATGAGTACACAAAGAAAGCTGATGAGATCATCGCTGCGGAACAGAAATAATCCATGAAATTCAGGTTGTTGACATCCTTTACAGCTTTGCTGCTTGTCGCACTGCGGCTCTCCGCTGCCGGGTCTCCGTTCAGGTTCGACTCCGGCAGCTGGGACTGGGGTGTCATACGGGAGGCCGACGGCCCTGTGACACATATCTTCCGGTTCGTGAACACATCTGCTGAACCTGCCTGCATCTGGCAGGTGAATGTGGCGTGCGGTTGCACTCGGGCGGAGTGGTCACGCGAGCCGGTGTCGCCAGGAAAAAGCGCTGAGATTACCGTGACTTTCAATCCCAGGGACTACAAGGGACATGTCTCCAAGACCCTCTCTGTCAGAAACAGCGGAAACACTGTCGATGTGCTGACAGTGAGTTGTGAGGTGATTCCGGTGGAGAAGCCTATTGATATCGCTTTCCCTGTGCTTCTTGACGGCGGCATAAGAATTTCGTCAGACCGGCTCAATTTCGGTCAGATCCGTCAGGGAGAGTCCCGGACAATGAAACTGGGAATCGCCAACGCTTCCGGCAGGCGCCAATCAGTGACAGTCTTGCCCGAAGGCCGGAGCGGGCTGCTCACGGCAAAGTCTCCGCTTGTGCTTGAACCTGGTGCAAGAGATTCCTTGACATTGACGTTCTCGCTGAAAGGACACGTGGCGCATTACGGGGTGATTGAAGACGCTGTCGTCATCAAATGCGGGCGCACGGTCTGCGGAAAGGCCGCGGTGTCGATGATCGGGACGGAAGCGACTTCCCGTGGAGGCTCTGACAGTGGCCGGAAACTGCGAGTTAGTTCACAATACGAGAACCTCGGTTCCGTTTCCCGTGACGGAGGCCCAGTACGTAAGACGTTCGAAATTTCAAATATAGGAAATAAAATCTTGGTCATCAGGGATATTCATTCTCCTGCCTGTGTCGAGGCAATCCTTTCGGGGACTAAGGATCTTAAGCCGGGGGAGAAGAGGACATTGACCATAATCCTTCATCCGGAGCTTACGGATAAATCCAGGATTTTCGAGACTGTCTATCTTACGGCAAACGATGTTGAGCATCCTGTCCATGAAATCATGATCGCGGCGACAATAAAATAAATTAAATGAATATGAATACACTGATAACTCTGTTACTTACATTTTCAACCACACTTGGCTCATGCGTTTCGACGGCGATTCATGGTGATGCCGAGAATGGTAGCACGAAGGATACTGCTTGTGTGGAAACTTCTGGACCAGAGAGTGGTAGGACCGCCGTGCCGGCGAATGATTTTCTCAACTCGATCGGCGTGAACTCTGCCATTGATGACCGCTTCGAGCACAAGGAACAGACTGCCGAGAGCATGAGATACATTGGCGCACGTTGGATTCGCAGCGGGGTGCAACGTTCTACTGATGTGTTTGAATACATGATGGCGAATGTTCCACATATCCGTTTCTCAATAATGTTCGATCCGGATGGAAACGACCGCGTCTTCGAGCAGGCGGCGTGGCTCAAGTCACGCGATGCTCTCGTCGCCCTCGAAGGAGTGAACGAGCCTAACAACTGGTGGATAACCTATAAGGGTGAGAACAGCGGTGGCCCATATTCCTGGAAAGGACTTGCACTTATGCAGCGCGACAGCTATGCCGACACGAAAGCTCGCCTCGGGAATGTGGATGTCTGGAGCATTACCGAGACAGGCGCGGAAAAGGACAATTACGGTCTCCAGTTTGCCGAGATTCCAGAGGGCGCTGATTGCCTGATGCCTGCCGGAACCAAGTACTACGACTGCATAAATGTCCACAACTACTTCATCCACCCACGCTGGCCTGCTCATTCCGACAACCAGACTTGGATCGCCTCGGAGTCCGGAAAGAAGGGGCTTGTGGTTGATGGCGTGTACGACAACCACGGAAAGACATGGGGCTCCGGCTATGAAGGCTACAGCGAGGAGCGGCTAAAGGCCATGAGGAAGGTGACTACCGAGACTGGCTGCACCCTTAATTCATACAAGGTCTGGTCGGATGACAACGGCCGTCCTCACGCTAAATACACCGAGGTGACAGACCCGAACTCGTTCGTGAGCGAGGAGGAGCAGGGACTGCTTTACATGTCATGCTATCTCGCGCAGTTCGCACAAGGATTCGAGTACACGTCAATGTATATTCTCCGTGACCGTACCGACGAGTCAGGCAACCAGAGCTTCGGTATGGTGGAACCGCTCGCATGGGAGGAATCTCCTCTTCACGGATACCACCAGCGATACCGCAAGGCCGCCGACTATATGCACAATCTCACGACCATTCTTGCCGATGACGCTTCCATCAAGAATCCCGGCAAGCTTGACTATGAGATACAGAACTGTCCTGAAACCGTGCACGACCTTCTTCTCCAGAAGCAAGACGGAACGTTCTGCCTTGTGGTTTGGGGCGAGAATTATGCCGGCGGAAGCAATGAGATAACCGTGAAATTCGGGAAAAAACATAATCTCGGCATATATGACCCGACTACGGGAACCGATGTGGTACAGACCGTCAAAAAGTCTGACAAGATAAGTCTGACCATGACTGATAAACCATACATCATTCAGTTGAAGAAATAGTTAAATCTTAGTTTGGAAAAACGATAAAAAACGAGTACAATTGTGTCAAACGAACACCCGTTCTCCATAATAGGAACCAGAACAAGGCTTATCGTAATGATAGACCGCTTGGTTTTTCAAGGATAGGTAATATTGATAACCATATAATTGTTATGGACAGAAGAGAATTTCCTTCAGTCTCAAAAACAATCGTAATGATGATGTCCCTCTCAGTGATGTTGTCAAGGAGAACTGTTTTTAAGTACAGGTAAATAACTCGTTGGGTTTATATATTAATTACTAATTAAAACCAATTACACATGAAACGTGTCTTATCAATGTTTCTCGTCTTGGTCATGGCCGCGCCGATCGCTGCCATAGCCGAAACGGCTGTCGCTCCTGCTGAGTCTCAGCAGAGCCAGAAAAAGCAGGTCTCAGGTGTCGTCACTGACAAATCCGGTATTCCTGTCATCGGAGCTGCCATTGCCGTTCCTGGAACCTCAACAGGTACCGTTACCGATGCCAACGGACGTTATTCACTGGCCGTGCCTAATGGAACAAAAGTCCTTGAGGTATCATGTATCGGCTACACGACACAAAACATCTCTGTTGGATCCTCCAGCAAATATGATGTTGTTCTTTCAGAGGATACCCTCATGCTTGCCGAGACAGTTGTTGTCGGTTACGGCACAATGAAGAAAGGTGAGGTCGCGAGTGCGATCTCAACGCCCTCTCTGGAAGTCTCCTTCTGCTCCGGGCGAATACCTGCCGCACGAAGAAGCAGCTCCTGTGCCTTATCCCTCGGAACAACAATTCCCTGTCCGCTCGGATTGATAATAATGCCTTCAATATTGCCTGCCACAAAGCGGAGCAGATTCTTATATTCAAAGCCAACCGGACGCATGTCGGTTTTCGCAAACTTCTTGCTGTACTCAAACAGATCGGTAAAGACCGGAAGATACATTTTCTCATTGACCTTGACGGCCGGGAACTGTACCTGCTTCGCAGCCTTCTGTCCCTCCGGAAGCTTCTCGATCTGCTCCGGTGTCGGTTCCGCCACACGGGAAGGAATGATGAATCGTCCGGACGGAATAAGCGCCATCATACGATCCGTCTTCTTCCGGAGAATTTCTTCTCTCTTCTCATATTTTACAGGCCATCTCATCTCGGAGACATAATCTGTCATGGCAAAAGACAGTGCCGGATTTGAGGGCGGGGTATTCTTGGGATCGCTGTTCCAGTCCATCGGTACCGAAATCTCACTTCGCTTCACGATGCCCTTGTACCAGCCGTTGTCCACCACAATATTCTCCGCACCGATGTAGTACAGATAGTCAAACAGCGTGATCGGCTTTGCACCGTTCTCCGGGGCGGGAGCACCTTCGCCGTCACGCTCCACCACTGCGATGTCACGGAACTGCGCTTTGTAAAGCTCAACTGCCTTCTCAGCCCGCTCCTTCTCCAGATAAACCGGAACAAAGCCGCCGTCAATCAGCGGATAGCCGGTTCGCTTGTCATAAAGAACATAGAACTTCTCTGCCTTATGAATCCGGTTCAGAAATTCATTGTAGACAACGCGATGATTCTTCTCATAATTGCTGAGCGCAGCCTTCCGGTTGAACAAGGTCATGGTAAGCTGCACAAACAAAAGCTCCTGCAGCGTAAGCCCTGTCACCTGATCCGGTGCCAGATCCGGCTCAAATACAAGCGGTCCGATCTCATCCTTGCGCTCCGCCGTGAGCGGATCCTCTGCAAGAAGATTGCTGTCCTTGATATTCAGAATATTCAGGCGGGGAACCGTCGGCCAGGGCAGGTTCTCATGTGCCTTCTTCTGCGCATCCACCGCATTCTGATGCTCCTGCGTCTTCTGCTCTTCCAGAATTCTCTCCTGCTCTGCAGCACGGCTCTTTCCGCCAAACAAATCTCTAAGTCCCATAATATTATGTCCTTTCTGTGGTCTTCCCATCCGAAAGCGTTTCCTCATTTTCCCGTAAGCAGACAGGCTCCGGGCACTGCCGCTTTCCATGCAAAACCAAGGAGTAAGTATACCTTAGCCGGCATTCTCACGCAAGAAGCAGGCGGCAGTCCTGTTATTTTCCTGACGTCCCAATCTGTGCAAACAATCTCTTTTTCAGGATCAGATAACAGGTAACCTGCATCACAATCGTTAACAGCCAGGATACCGGATAAGAAACAAACAGCACCGAAAGCGAACGATGCATCGGGAAAATACCATAAATCCACACCAGTCTTGTCCCGACTGTTCCGATAATGGAAAGAACCATCGGAGCCGCGGAAAATCCCATTCCGCGCAGAGCCCCCGGAAACAGATCCATAATACCGCACATGAAATAAGTCAGTGTTGTATACGACAGCACCTCCATGGCGCTTGCAATGACATCTGGCTCTTCGGTATACAGCTTCAGAATTTCCGGTCCGAAGGAATAAATGACACTGCCAAGCATCAGCGAAACCGCTGTCGTAAGAAACAGGCAATGCCGGAGAACCTTTCCCATCCTCTTCCACTGACCCGCACCGTAATTCTGACTTGTAAAGCTCATGCAGGCCTGCGTCACCGCATTGACAGAAGTATACATAAATCCGAACAGATTATTTGCCGCTGTATAGCCGGCCATCGCAGTGGAACCAAACGAATTTACCGAAGACTGCAGAAGCACGTTGGAGAAATTGATGACCGTGCTCTGAACTCCGGCAGGAATTCCCACCCGGAAAATCTGTCCGAGGCACCATCTGTTGACCCGAAGCTTCTTCCATTCCAGACGGTAAATGGCATCCGTCCGGATGAGGCAGCAAAGAACCAGAACGCAGGAAATCATCTGTGAAATCACCGTCGCAATGGCAACCCCGGCAACGCCAAGGCCAAATACCGCAACAAAAATCAGGTTCAAAATGGCATTGGCGGCTCCTGCAATGATCAGAAACAGAAGCGGTCTCCTCGTATCTCCGATCGCGCGAAGAACCGCTGCGCCGTAGTTGTACAGCATGAAAAACGGCATTCCGAGAAAGTAAATTCTCATATACAGGGAAGACTGATCAATGACATCCTCCGGCGTTGCCATCAACTGCAAGGCTCCTCTGGAAAATGCCAGACCGACCACCGCCATAACCATTCCGCTGACCAGTGCAAACCAGATGGAGGTATGCACGGTTTCCGACATCTTCTCCTTCTGCTGTGAGGCGAAAAATCTTGCCGCCAGGACATTGGTTCCCTGTGACACGCCAATAAACAGATTGATAAACACGGCAATCAGCGCGGTCGTCGATCCCACTGCGGCAAGCGCCGTAGGACCGCTAAAGCGCCCGACCACAATCAGGTCCACGGCATTGAACATCAGCTGAAGAATGCCGGACAGCATAAGCGGCAGCGAAAAGAGAATCAGCTTATCCATCAGACTTCCGCTGCACATATCGATTTCATATCTGTTTTTCTGGTTCATGTAATTCCGCACTTCTTTCCAGGGAACTTCGCCCGATAATAGCTCCATTCTGTCACAGTTTCGGCCTCTTGAAAAGAGAAAAAGGTCCTCTCACCGTTTGCAGTGAGAGGACCTCCGGCAGATTTCTGAAATTATTCTGCATATTCGCCGGCAATCAATCCGCTGTCATAGGGAATGGTGACAAGCGACGGACCATAGGCGTAGGGAGCAATGTCGTAGTCGTTGAACAGAATGTTCAGACCGTCATCTCCCAGATACCACTGGACAGAAGAAGCAGGCATCGGGTAAAGCCCTGTCTCCTCACTGTTTGCGTCTGTCACTGCACTTTCAGAGTCGGAGTTTCCGTAAAACATCTCCTTTACGGTATCCTCATACCCATCAAAATAGCAGTTCTCGTTCTCCGGCTGCTTCTCATTCTTCGCAAGCTCATCCAGCACATACTGATAGACGTCGTCATAGTTTGCCACAACATCCTGAAGTGTCAGCTCACTGCCGGTCTTCGTGTCGTAATTCTTTCCGGCAAAATATGTGGACGGATGCGCTCCGCCAAGCTGGCTGTAGCTCTCACGAAGATAGCTGACCACCTTGTCATCCGCACGTTTTTTCAGAACCGTGCTTTCCAGCGCAAAGGGAACAGCCGCCGATTCATTTTCCTCCACCATATTCTTCAGATCCTCGGCATTGTACGAATACTCCTCTTTTGCAAGCTCCAGGCTGTCTGCATTGTCCTTGTCAAGGGCCTTTTGCAGCGCGTCATAGCCGCTCTCGTCCACCTTGACATACTGGATTCTGGTAGAAAACGGAAGATCGGTGTTCTCACTTGCTTCTTCAAGCTCTTTGTCCGTGACAGACAGCTTCAGCTTCGTATCTGCACTCCTGCTGATGTTCTCCCAGCGCAATGTACCGGAATCTTCGGCATT
>ERZ1031808.115-NODE-115-length-14928-cov-5.606334_pt1 | contig 14928 bp, 10 predicted proteins | sample MGYA00517103_ERZ1031808 | MGnify/ENA primary metagenome ERZ1031808 (study PRJEB33719, sample SAMN04261245) | wastewater metagenome | biome: rural village; feature: human; material: feces | host: Homo sapiens | place: El Salvador | collected 2013-01-14 ...
GTTTGTTTACAATACCACTCACCTGTGTACCAACCGTTACAGAAGTTACCGCTTCAATAGTACCGGTTGCAGTTACACTATTCTGCAATGTTTGTGTGGTTACAGCTTCCTGCTTGAAGTCTATTTGCTCTTCGTTTTTGCTTCCTGAGAACAGCCATGCTGCAACAGCTACGATGATTACCACAATCATGGCAATCCAGATTTTGCTGATTCTAAGTTTTTTCATAAAAATGTATGTATACCTATTAATGATTTGCAATATGTTTTCGGATGTTAATACCAATCTTTCTCTTTAGATTCTGCCGTTTTGGTAGAATTTCAACATGTTGATATTCAGAATGGTAAGATACTTTGCCTGAAGTTCGTTCTGCTTAGCCTTCAGAAGATTATCTTTGCCAGTTCTCAATTCTACGATGTTCTTTAATCCCAGTTTAAACTGCTCACTTAACAGATCGTAGCTTGTTTGGGCACTCTCGCTGCTCACTTTGGCAGCCTTAAACTGGCTTTGGTTTGTATTAGCCTGCAACCAATAGTTTTCGATAGTAGAGTAGAGCTTAGTTTGCTCATTCTTTATATCGAGCAAGATGCTTTCACGCTGAATGAGTGCTTTATTGACAGAAGTCTTGGTCTGTCGGTTATCAAAGAGAGGTATACTGACACCGATTCCACCACCCATGCTGAAGTTGGTTTTCATCTGACTGCCCCAACCGTTTTTGTTCATGGATGTGGTGCTGGTCGTAGCTCCTGCATTTGCGCTGATGGTTGGCAACTTTCCTGCCTTTGCAATCTTGATGTTCAGATCGTTCTGGTCGAGTTTGTTTTGGTAGCTCAAAAACTCAGGGCGATTCTGAAGCGCAGCTGTATAGACACTGTTCATTCCTGGGATAGAGGCCAGAGCCATCTGGTCAGTTGTGCTTGGAATAGCGATGTCGAAAGCTTCTTCACTGGTAATCTGCAGGAGTTCCTTCAACTGTCGTTTATAGTTTTTAACGTTACTTTCAGCCTGCACGATGTTAAACTCATCTTGTGCTCTCTGTGCTGTAAGTTGTGCTAAGTCTGCTTGGCTCATCTTGCCAATTTTTACCATTTCCTTACCACGCTCTTCGTTTTGAACACTCGACAGATAACTTTCTTTGTTTACGTTGATAGCCTCTGTAGAGTAGAGTATCTGTACGTAAAGTTGAGCTATCTGTTCTTGCAGGTTGAGGGCTTGTGCTGTCGAATCGAGTTGTGCCGCTTCCTTTGCCAGCTTGTTCAGTTTCACCTGATTTCTGTTTTTGTTTCCGTTCCAAATCGTGTAATTGCCCATCACGCTATAGCTGCCATTGTAATATACCTTGTCGATGGAAGCTTTGCTGAAACCTTCTCCGCTGATTCCATTAGAAACCCAAGGCGTATAGTTTACACTTTGATTGGTGCTGGCAGAGAGCGATGGCAGAAGCGCTGACTTTGATTGCAGATAGTCCTCCTGAGCAGAAGCTTTTGTGAGTTGAGTCTTCTGCAGTTGAATGTTGTTAGCCAGTGCGTAACTGATACAATCCTGCAGTGACCATTGCTTAGCTTGTACAGCGATAGGAGCCGACATGATGAACAGCGCTACCGCCATGTTTTTAAAACTTGCGTTCATACTCTTTTTACTTTTTGTTTTCATCTTTACAGATCTCTTTGCATCTGTTCTGATTAAATGTGGATTAATGTTCTTACTTTTCATAATTGCAAATCTTAATAGGATACGTCATTTTTAGCTTTGACGTAAGCGTTGCCTATAAAGTTGCAACTGATATGTGTTTTTGATTAAAAACGTGATGATAGGTTTAATATTCTCATTTATCTTTAACAATCCTTTTCATAGTGAAAGATTTCTTTTGCTTTTCCACATTAATTTATTTATATTTCTCAAAAAAATGTTTCTTCTTTCGTTATCTTCGCTGAAATTGTGTAACTTTGCAGAAAAATTTTAAGAAAGGAATAAAATAAATGCCGTTAAGATTACCAGATAAGCTTCCAGCTATCGAACTGTTGAAGCATGAGAATATATTCGTGATGGACGAAAGTCGTGCGCATAAACAGGAGATTCGTCCGTTGAAAATCTGTGTGCTCAATTTGATGCCCCTCAAGATTACGACAGAGACAGATCTCGTTCGTCTTCTGTCGAATACTCCTCTTCAGTTAGAGGTTTATTTTATGAAGTTGAAAAGTCACACGCCAAAGAATACTCCAATAGAGCACATGATGATGTTCTACAAGGATTTCCAGGAACTTTCCAAACAGAAGTTTGATGGAATGATAGTTACCGGTGCTCCTATCGAAACGATGGCTTATGAGGAGGTAGAATATTGGCCTGAAATCAAAGAGATTTTTGATTGGGCCCGTACCCATGTTACTTCAACACTCTATATCTGCTGGGGTGCCCAGGCTGGTCTTTATCATTTCTATGGTGTTCCTAAGTATCCTTTAGAGAAGAAGATGTTTGGTATTTTTAAGCAGAAGCCTCTCGATTTGTCTCAGCCAATCTTCCGTGGTTTCGATGATGTCTTTAGCATGCCTCATAGTCGCCATACGGAGGTAAGACGTGAGGATATTGAAAAAGTGCCAGGACTTGACATTATTGCCGAATCGCCTGAAAGCGGTGTCAGCATTGTGATGGCCAGAAATGGCCGCGAATTCTTTGTGACGGGTCATCTTGAGTATGCGCCAAACACGCTGGATAAGGAATATAAGCGTGATATGGGCAAGCGTGATGATGTAGAACTGCCAAAAAATTATTATTATCATGACGATCCGAACGAAGAACCTCTGGTGACATGGCGTGCTCATGCCAACCTCTTCTATAGTAATTGGATCAACTATTATGTTTATCAGGAGACTCCTTACAATATTGACGAAATCAGTTAATTTGTGAAGGAGTTGGATGATTTCGAGATCGATTTCTTATGCAAACATTAGAATTATTGGCGCCTGCCAAGAACTTGGAATGTGGTATTGCCGCCATTGATCATGGTGCAGATGCCGTATATATTGGTGCACCTCGTTTTGGTGCACGAGCAGCAGCAGGCAATTCGCTGGAAGATATCAGACAGTTGTGTGATTATGCTCATCAGTTTGGAGCAAAGGTTCATGTTACTGTGAATACTATCATCTATCAGGATGAGATGTTGGATACGCTTAAGATGATCCAGCAACTTGATGAGATTGGTGTTGATGCACTTTTGCTGCAGGATATGGGTGTGCTTACTGAGGTGAGGGCGCAGAATTTGTGGAGTAGAGAATTGCATTCCAGTACCCAGTGTGATGTAAGAACTCCAGAAAAGGCGTATTGGCTTACCACGTTAGGTTTCAAACGTGTTGTTCTGGCTCGTGAGCTTTCGCTCGATGAAATCAAGGCGATCCATCAGGCGATTCCTGATAGGGAAATAGAGGTCTTTGTACATGGAGCGCTCTGCGTAAGCTATTCGGGTGTATGTTATGCTTCTGAGAAGTGTTTCGGGCGCTCTGCCAATCGTGGAGAATGTGCACAGTTCTGTCGTATGAAGTTTGATCTGCTCGATTCCTATGGTCAGGAGATTGAACATCAGCGTTATCTGTTGTCGCTCAAGGATCTTTGTCAGCTTGATCATCTTAAGGATCTTGCTGATGCTGGAGCTACTTCGTTCAAGATAGAAGGAAGATTAAAAGATATCAACTACGTCAAGAATGTGGTGGCTGCCTATAGCAGTCAACTTGATGCAATCGTAAAAGCTGAACCGCGTAAGTATCGCCGTGCATCGGTGGGACATGTTCAATATAATTTTACACCTAATCTGAAGAAGACTTTCAATCGTGGCTTTACCCATTATTTCCTGAATGGGCGACAGCCGGATATTGCTTCTTTCGATACACCGAAAGCTATCGGCGAGTTTGTGGGCAAGGTTAAGGAGATACGTGGCAACATTTCTTTCAACGTAGCCACAGTAGCCAGCTTTAAAAATGGCGATGGACTGTGTTTTATCAATGATGACCGTGAGTTGGAAGGCTTTCGTGTGAACAGAGTAGAGGGCAATCGCCTCTATCCGTTTGGAATGCCTGAACATTTGCGTCCGGGCATGGCTCTTTATCGTAATAACGATCGGGCTTTCGAGGCTTTGCTGGCCCGTAAGTCTGCTGAACGTAAAATCTATATTGTCATAGCAATGGAGCCTGTGATGGGTAATGAGTTCAGGGAAGAGCCACAGGGGGTAAAGGCTGTTGTCAACATCATGAAGACGAAAGAGGTTGATGGTGGCTTGATTTATCAGGTGGCTGAGGTGTTTAAAGAGTTGAAACTCGAAAAGGCGAAACGCCCGCAAGGCGAAAATATAAAGGCTCAGATGAGCAAACTGGGCGATACGATTTACGAAGCTTACCAGGTAGAACTTCTGAAGGGAATGGAAACATACTTCGTTCCGAACAGTATTCTCACTGCTATCCGGCGTGAATTGATAGATGAACTTACCAAGGCAAATCAGAAACAGCTTGATAAGTCGTTGTGGGGTGGATGGGATAGAACCTTGTTCAACAATGGTTTTGGATTCAGTCAGCCTGGTGAACACCGACTAACGAAAGAGGAATTGACTTGGCAGCCGGAATACGGAAAATGGGGATATCTCTATAATATTGCTAACTATGATGCAAGAGATTTTTATCAGATTCATGGTCTGTCGCAAGTAGTTCCGGCATTTGAGTTGGGTAAGAATATTCCTTCTGCATGGGATGCTAAGACCCAGGAAGAATATGATGAGAATATAGAAAAAGACAAGGCAAACCGAAGTATGCAACCTAAGTTTACCAACGAAAAGGGAGAATCGCTCCTGATGCAGTGCCGCCATTGTATCCGCTATTCGTTGGGCTACTGTGTGAAGCGTGGAGGCAAGAAACCATCCTGGAGAGAGCCTCTCTTCCTGCAGTTGGGTGACGGTCGCCGCTTCCGTCTGGAGTTTGCATGCAACGAATGTCAGATGAACTTATATAGTGAGAAATAAATGAAAAAGAAATGGACGATACAGATTCTTTGTATGCTGGGCATCCTCTTGATGTTCAGCAGTTGTTATCATCGCCGTGCTCATCACCAGATGCATGCAGCTATGGTAGAGTACAGCAATAAACAACTCGATTCCATTTCGTTTTCTACTACCCATCATTATACCAACAAATTCAATTTTCTGGTATTCAAGGATTCCCTGGAATTGATAGCGCAACAGCCTGAAGAGTTTTTGAGCAATTTGCCTATCGACTCCTTTGCCGTCCGAAAGAACCGCCTGCTGGTGGTTACGGATATCCGTATGGTTCCTCAGGATTCTGTAGATTCAGTTTGGGTGCAGTTGGCTACTGAAGATAATCAGTTTGGCTGGACCCGTGAGTCCCGTCTGTTGCCGAAGGTTGTTCCCGATGATCCTATTTCGGAGTTCATCATGACCTTCAGCAATACTCACTTGCTCATCTTCCTGGTTATCATTATCATCATAGCTGTAGCCTATACCGTTCGCAGGATATTCCATAGCAATGGTAAACTGGTTCACTTCAATGATATAGATTCCCCATATCCAACAGCGTTGGTGCTTATTGTTTCGATATCAGCAACCTTCTATGCAACCATTCAGCTATTTTTGCCAGAAGTATGGCGTCATTTTTATTTTCATCCTACGCTCAATCCTTTTGCCGTACCGCCTATATTGGGCTTTTTCCTGGCAACAGTCTGGGCGATACTGATAGTAGGACTGGCTTGTGTTGATGAGGTAAAACACCGTTTGCCGGCAGGTGATGCAGTTCTGTATCTGGGTGGTTTAGTGGGTGTTTGCGCCATTGATTACATCATTTTCAGTGTTACTACCTTATATTATATAGGTTATTTACTGCTCGTAGCCTATATATGGTTTGCCATACGGGCTTATCTGTTTCCTCATAAATAAGGATAGGGGGTGCAGGAAAAAATATGTACCTTTGCACCCGTTATGAAAAGAATAGTATTTAATAGTAAAAAGTGCGTATGCATTGGTTTGGCAGCAGTAGCGTTGCAGGCTTATGCAGTGGATAATGAAAGGGCTATTTGCTCTGACCTGTCATTGGGTACGAGTGAAAAGTTAGCAGACGCTAACGGCTTGCTGGCTGATAGCAGCCGAGTTTATGATATTGATGAAGTTGTGGTTGTTTCGCAGCCTAAGGAGAATTTCCGTCTTCGTCAACAGCCTCTCAGCAGCACTTCCTTTGGTTCTTATCAGATGCAGCGATTGGGTTCTCGCGATTTGCGCGAACTTTCCTGCTATGTTCCTAACTTCGTAATGCCCAACTATGGCTCGCGTTTTACCAATGCCATGTATGTGCGCGGCATTGGAAGTCGTATCAACAGTCCGGCTGTAGGAATTTATCTTGACGGAATTCCGGTGTTGAGCAAGGCTGCTTTCAATCTTCACCATTATCAGACCAGCCGTATAGATATTCTCCGTGGTCCACAGGGAACACTCTATGGTCAGAATTCTGAAGGTGGTCTGGTGCGCATCTATTCACGCGATGCTTATGATAGCAAGGGCACCTACGTTAATCTGGGATTGGGCTCTCATTTCTATCGTAATGTAGAAGCGGCTCATTATATGAAGCTTTCACCTCGTGTCGCATTAGGGGTAGCTGCTTTTTATGATGGACAGAAGGGATTCTTCCATCGTGCAGGAACCAGCGATTATGCCGACAATTATGATGAGGCTGGCGGTAAGTTTAATCTTAAGTTCCGTTTTGATAGAGGATGGAGCATGGATTTGCTGGCCAATTACCAATTTGTCTATCAGCATGCATTTCCTTATGGTCAGTTGGATTTAAACAGTGGCAAGGCTGCATTGCCAAATACAACATTCCCTGGGCTTTATCGCCGCAACATGCTGCTTTCGGGTGTTAATCTTCGTCATGAAGGAGCGAAATGGGATTTTGCTTCTACTACCAGCTATCAGTTCCTGGATGACAATATGAAGATGGATCAGGATTATCTTCCTGGAGATTATTTGAGCTTGCAGCAAGACCAGTTGCAGAATTCTATCACTCAGGAGTTCACATTTAAGAGTCGTCAGCCTTTCTTCGGTTTCTGGCATCTTACCCAGGGTGCATTCTTCTCCCATATGTGGTTGAAGACAAATGGTCCTGTAAAATTCGGTTCAGAATTGACGAATCCTATCAGTAACGTTATCCAGCAGCAGATGTATTCCGCCATCCATTCTATGATGGTGAAGCAGATGATGGGTAAGGGAATGCTAGAAGCTGCGGCTAATGCGATGGCTACGGTCGCGATAGAGAAGGCGGGCGGCATCAGCATGGCGGCGAGCATGGGAGCTCCGGGTTTGTTCCATACTCCTCAGAGCAATTTGGGTCTCTATCACGAGAGTACGTTTGATCTTTCTTCCCGTCTGAAAGCAACGCTTGGTTTGCGTTACGCTTTCATGCATACAAGTATTCATTACGATACTTATGCTTATATGGCGATGACAGCTAATGTGATGGGCAAGGAGGCCACTTATACTTTGCGTTCAATGCTCGACCGCAAAACGAGTGATGATTACAACCAGCTCCTGCCAAAATTTGGCTTAAGTTACCAGCTTGATGAGCAGGGTAGCAATGTTTATGCCACGGTGAGCAAGGGCTATCGTGCAGGCGGTTATAATATCCAGATGTTCAGTGACATCTTGCAGACCGAACTGAATGCTCACCGTCAGGATGCGATGGGAGGCAATTATGACGTTTCTCATACCGATGAAGATTATGATAGAGTGAACCAGACTATTGCCTTTAAGCCGGAAACCTCATGGAATTATGAGGTAGGAACGCATCTCAATCTTTTTGATCATCGTCTTCATTTCGATTTGAGTGCCTTCTATATGCAGGTTCGCAATCAGCAACTCTCTGTGATGGCAGGAACCTATGGCTTTGGCCGAATGATGGTTAATGCAGGTAAGAGTCACAGTTGTGGTATTGAAGCCGCGCTCAAGGGTCAGGCTTTCGACGGTGCTTTTGATTGGGGTGTAAACTATGGTTTTACACGCGCCGTATTTGATGAATATACTGATGGCGAGGGTGATAAGGCTGTGAATTATAAGGACAAGAAGGTTCCTTATGTTCCCCAGCATACGATAGCAGCCATGGCTGACTATCATTTAGGACAGTTTACCTTCGGATTGAACATGAATGCGCAGGGCAAGACTTATTGGGATAATGCCAATACCTACAGCCAGAAGATGTATTTCGTGATGGGTGCGCATTGTGATATTGATTTCAGCAAGATGAGCATCAGTATCTGGGGTAGGAACCTCACAGATACTAATTACAATACCTTTGCTGTTGATAATGCAGCAACAGGAAAGAAACTGTATTTTGCCCAGCGTGGCAATCCTTTCCAATGTGGTGTTGATCTGAAATTCCACTTTTAGGATTAAATAGAAAAAGGAGTTCCGGCATTCTGAAATGCTAGAACTCCTTTTCTTTTTAATCTCATTTATTTCCTTTATTTTAATTCTCCATATCCTACCAGCCGGTCGGTGCGGTCGCTCTGAGCCCGATAGTAAACCAGTACATTGTATTTGTTCTGGGTCTGGTAGAAATTTCCTTCTGATGGGAGCAGCCTGATGCTTCCGTCCTCCATCTTCATGAGATACTGATAACTGTAATAACCTTGCTTCATGAAGAGACGTGCGTGATAGGTTTTCGTCATTTCATCATATTCCATCCGATATTCGGGGAGAAAACGGCCGTAGGTCCAATCTGCGTTCAGATAAACATCGCCTGGCAGTTTTGGAGCTTTCAGGGTAAAGTGAATCTGTGCATATTCGCAGGTGTTGTTGTTTTCTACGTTGTCGCTGTTGCGGATATAAAATGAACCTTTGGCAGCTTCATCGTAAACGTAATTGGGGCGAGGGCTGTCTGTCATTACTTTAACCTGATAGTCGCTTCCATCCCAATCTATAGCGTCTATTCCCATGGTTGGATGATCGGTGTCCAGAAACTCAAACTTTCTGTATTCATTGCCCGCATCGAAAATCAGAGCTCTCACATGCTGCCAACTCATTTTGCCCGCACTCAGGTAGTCGGGTTTAGGATTGATGACAGCATTGTCCCATCTTCCGTTCTGAAGCACTACGATGTTCAGCTGGTTGGGATGAGTGATTCTCAGTTGGCTGTGATCCAGTTCCATTTTCAGTTGCTGATGCTCCTTCTGGATATCTATATCTGTTGTTGAAGTAGCTTCTAACTTCAGTTTAACCAATGGCTGAGGCTCTGTAATCATCCAGCAGGCTGTAAACATTTTACCTTCTTCCTCGTTTTCCGCATTGTCGTCATAAACCGTCAGTCTGTAGTTGCCGCTCATGGTAAGTTGGCAGTCGGCATTGGGAATTGCCAGATGATAATGAGTGTAAGGATGATTGGTGTTGATGGATTGTTCTACATCTTCAATCATCTGATTGCCGTTGAAGCCTCTCATATAGTCGCTTTCAAAGAGCGAAGCAGATACGTTCCAGTTTGCATCACAATGTTCAATCTTGTAGCTGTACCGATGATAATCGTGCGTCATGTCGTCAAAATCGATATGGATAGGTTCTCCGCCCAATGACGATACTGGGAGCGATAACCAGTTGGTTCCGCCTACAACCTGTAGGGTTCTGATGCGCTGGTTGAATATCTCGTGCTGTTGCGCCCAGGCAGGATAGGTAAACAGAAAGAGAAGGGAGATGACAGTGTATAATTGTTTCATATGGCTTCGTACGTATATATAAAAAAAATAACTTGCAGTAGCCTTTTGACAAAGAACTAAATGCAAGCTTAAACAATCTAAATTAATACATGAAAACACTTTTGTAGTCGATAGGGGAATCGAACCCCTATGCCAAGATTGAGAATCTTGTATCCTAACCATTAGATGAATCGACCATTCAAAAAAATCTCTATTGGTCTCCCGACTTATAGAGACTTATTAATCTAATACCATGAAAAACACATGTAGTCGATAGGGGAATCGAACCCCTATGCCAAGATTGAGAATCTTGTATCCTAACCATTAGATGAATCGACCAACGGTACATTTTTCGGACGATAGCTTGCGGAAGGTGGGGGATTCGAACCCCCGGTACGGTAACCCGCACGGCAGTTTAGCAAACTGCTGGTTTCAGCCACTCACCCAACCTTCCAGTCGGATTCTTAACCGAATCAACCAAGCATCGTTCTTAAATGCGAGTGCAAAGGTACTACTTTTTTCTGATTCTACCAAATCTTTTTGCAACTTTTTTTCGATAAAAATGCATTTTCTTTGTAACTCCCACATTATCAGGGGTTGTTTTCTTTCAGTATGATGAGTGCTTTCATTCCTAAAACGAGCAGAGGCGGATTTCTTTCTCAGAAATCCGCCTCTTGTAAAAGAAAGGGCCGCTCGATGATGTGATGAAACTCCGAATGTATAAACATTTGAGAGTCCTCCGCCTTTGTAATCCACCGGCTTTTCAGCTTACCTGCCTGCTGCAGTTTATGTGGCCCGCCATGAGCAAGAGAATGTCCTCTCGGTTTCAATAGTGTAATTTGATGAGTATCCCGATCGAACCGAAACGACCCTTATTCCTTCTGGCACCCATGCATCATCACGATGCAACGGTGCAAACATCTTAGTCATTATTTGATAATGCAAAGATAATGCAATATTTTGAAACTACCAAATGTTTTAGCTGTTTTCTTCGAATATTTTTTCGAAATATTTTCTCAACTCCGTTTTGTCCTCTATGATATTGCGCAGTTCGTTGAGCGCTTTCTCGTTAGGGGAGTTGGGAATCCATAACCTGATGTATCCGTTTCGTGAATATTTTTCGTCCATGTGCTGGCTGAACCGCTCCCATTGCTGCTCCTTGTCATCATCTGGATTATTTTCTTTGCCATACTGTATGGCGCGCAGAAAAATTTCGTGAACATCAATATCGCGATCGGCTTCTGCCACAATCTTGCCATAGATGCTGCGAGGCTGACGGCTGGATGAAGCCCGATGGTCCTCAACGGCTTCTTTCATGATTTTGATCTGTTCTTTATTGAACCAGCGTTTCAGTCTTGCATCTGCCTGCAGAATCTTACCGCTGGTAATATGATGAATGGCACGCGGACCGCTCATTCCCAGGTCGTGGTAAGCGGCTATTACATACACCATATCGATGTCGGCTCCGGTTACCGGAACCAGTTTCAGAGAGTTTCTGATGACTCGGGTAACATGTCTGAGTCCATGGCTTTCGCCAAAGGCATTATATTTGGGGAGAATCTGTTTCTCCACAAAGTCCATGATTTCGAGATTTACCTGTTGCTTCATAGATATTCCTCCACTTTATTTATATAATAAGGTACGCGCGTACATTATTATAAGTTTATTATTGTTCAATTCGCCATTCCGATGATGATCAGGGATGATACAATGCCGAAACAGAAGATGTTCAGAGCTGTTTTGCCCAGAATTCTGTTCAGTTCTCTGCCTTCGCCTATCTTTTTCATCTCCATATAGGTTCTGTTGTGCAGAACGATATAGAGTGATGCAAGCGGCAGGAACATGCTGCTGGCTTCATGCTGAAATACTTCGTAAGTGGTTACACCTATTATGGTGATGATGCCCAGATTGCCCAATGCGCAGTATAACCGCTCGGCATTCTTCTTTCCTATGTGAACCACAAGGGTCTTCTTGCCGGCTCTCAGGTCGTTGTCATGATCGCGGTAATTGTTCAGAATGAGCAGCGTATCAACTACCAGTCCGCAGGCTACAGATACGAGAACCGCTTCCAGGCTTACTCCCTGCATGGTTTCGGGCATTACAAGATAGTATGTGCAGCATACGGGTACAATGCCGAAGAAAAGCAGCACCAGAAGATCGCCCATGCCCAGATAGCTGAGACAGGTAGTATAGAGAAAACAGAAGACTACGCAACAGATGCCTACGATAACCATTTCCCAACCTCCGAAAAGAACCAGCGGAAGCCCTATGGCGCAACCCAGAAGGGTAGTGAGGATGATTCCCCATTTCATGGCTCCCAATGTTATCCAGCCTTCAGCGCAGGCACGTTTCGGTCCCAGTCGGGTTTCGTCGTCATTACCATGTTTGAAGTCGAAATAATCATTCACCAGATTGCTGTCTATCTGCATCACCCATGCAAAGAGCAGGCAGAGTAGGGCTGGCACTGTCTGTATCTGCTGAGCGTCTTTATAAGCCAGCGCAATACCCAATAAAACAGGAACAGCCGCCGCCGTCAGAGTCTTCGGGCGAGCGGCTAGATACCATGCTTTTATAGAATTTGTTTCTATCATATTCTGAAAAGATTAAAATTGAATCTCCTGAAATTCTTAAGGAAAATCAGAAAGATTAATTGAAGAAGTTCCAACTTACTCCAATACGGAACACTCTCTCGTTCATCGGATAATGAGGAGCGAAGAAGTAATTCTTGTCGCCCTGTCCTGCATTGATGTGGCTCATCATTACGAAGAAACGGGTGTGCTTGATGTGAACGTTGGCGTAAACATTGACGATAGGATAGTTGCCTATCTTTACGTTGTTCTCGCCGTTGCCCTGTACCGTATACTGTCCCATATAAGGTGAATAGTCGGGAGCTTCATAGCTTGTAAAGTAGCGCATGTCAGCACCCAGGTCTACGTTCAGCACTTTTACTACCTTGAACTTGATGTAGAGGTTGGTGTAGGCATTGAAGGCTGGTACTGGCAGCACACTCTCCTTGCTTGAGTGCTGGTAGGTAAACTGGTTTTCCCAGTTCAGAATGCCCAGTCTGAAGTTCTGTTCCAGTTGTGCTGTCAGCAGGTTGATTCCTCCGCTTTCCTGCATCGGAGTTACCATGACTCCTGTTCGCAAACCTTCTTCTGTAATGTCATAGCTCTGCGAGAAGTAGGTGTAGTTCTTGATTTCATCTACAGCCACTCTCAGCTTGGTGCGTGTCTTAGGGAAGGAGAGCGTACCCATGATGCGGGTATGGATGGTCTTGTCGAGATCATTCTCCCACCACAGATGTCGGGCGTGATAGTTGCGGTAATAGAACGATGGGGTTTCTCTATGGAAGAAAGCATCGCCTCTTACCTGAAGCGTGTCGCCCAGGAATGGGATGTTCACGTCTACATTACCATCTATGGCAAGGGTTCCGGCGTCAACACCCGTCAGTCCTATTTCTGCTACGGCATTGTAGTGGAGTGTCTTGCCTTCCTGCTTGCTCAACTGTCCGCCTACGCTCAGCACATGCTCGTTATATTTTTCGAAACCGCCTTCCATGGTTGGCAGTTCATAGTGTCGGAGGTCATAGCTGGCGAAAGCCTTCAGTCCTGCCTTTGCCCATTTATTGAAACCTTCAAGCATGGCAATGGCGAAGGTATTCTTCATGTGCCAGTGCTTGGTCTGGTCGTAGATGGAGTCACCGGTCAGCCTGCCTGCATCGTAATATTCATTCAGATAATAGTCGGCTGGGGTCTGATAAGCTTCGTAAATACGGCGATAGTTGTCAAACTTTACCGTATGGATGAAGCTCGTTACCGGAACATATTCGCTCTTGTAGAAAAGCGAGTCTTCGGCATTTTTCTTCTGGACGGCAAGCAGACTGTCGGCAGCAGCTTTTCCGTTTACTGCGATGCGGGTGCTGTCGTTCCTGATGTCCTTTGCGGCTGAGTCTTTAGCCGGTTCATCGCCGGCAATCTTGGCTCCGTCAGGACGGCCGCTGAATTTAGCTCCCTGCTGTTTGTCGTAGGCTTTCTCATCAAATTTCTTGCCTTGTTCCTTGGCTTTCTTTCTGGCTTCTTCCTTCGCATTCTCTTCAGCATTTTCCTTTTTCGAAGCCATGGCAAATTTCTTTGCCTTGATTTCTTCTTCGGTCATCTTTACCTTTCGGCTGAAACCTACGTTATAGCGGTGGGTAAAGAAGATATGCTGGTTGTCCAGTCGGTTCCAGTTCTGTTCCAGAACGGTAGGAATTTCATTGGTGGCAAACGATTCGGTGTAGATTTCCGGATGTTTGATGTAATCATCGTTGGTAATACCGCCGTTCTCGGTCATCTTCTCATGATTGGTACTGAAGAGGAAGTGTGCCTGATAGCGGTCGCCCAGGTAAGATGCCCACATGGTGTATTTAAAGTGGCTGGTACTCTGAGCGTTATAATATCCTCTGCCATACTTGTAGTCGAATCTGAAACCGGCGCCTAGCCTTTTGTTGGCATTTACTGCAAACATGGCCTTGAAGTCATCTTCTCCCGTCACCTTGTCGCCGCAGCTGTTCAGCGTTATGTTGGTGATAGGTGAGTAGGTGTTGGTGAAGTGGAAGTCGCTTACCGGATTTACGATATAATCGTAGGGCTCTGTAAAGATGAAGTTGCCCTGCGTGTTGCGGCGGTCGATGAAGATTCGGTTCAGTCGGGCAGTACCCATGTTTCCGAGGGTGTTGTATTCGCCTCTCAGTCCTTCCGTGAAGGTTGTGTTCATATACATGTGCTGCAAGGTGTCTACTACCGCAGCCTTTGTGTCGCCGAAGCGTTCGTCTACAGTCCATACTCTGATGCCCTTCGGAATCTCCTTGTCTGAGCCCAGTGAATCGGTGTTCACCTTGCGGTTGGTTTGAGGACGGAACTGCGAATCTTCGTTATAGTTAAAATCGTTTTGTGCCGCAACCGGGAGGGTTGCAGCACAAAATAGGAGTGATGAGAATATAATTTTCTTCTTCTTCATTATTTCTTAAATAGTCGGATACATACTTCGGCAATCTTGAGCACTACACCCACGATGAGTACGATGTAGGCGATATTGCGGCTTTCTTCCAGCTGGGTCCAGAGTATTACCCCCACGATGGCGAGCAGCATGAAGGCGATGTTGAGATAGTTGCGCACCTTCAGCATGTTGTTCTGGTCGCTGTAGGCCAATGGGCGAAGCCGGCGGTGCTG
>ERZ1031808.119-NODE-119-length-14818-cov-4.820497_pt1 | contig 14818 bp, 15 predicted proteins | sample MGYA00517103_ERZ1031808 | MGnify/ENA primary metagenome ERZ1031808 (study PRJEB33719, sample SAMN04261245) | wastewater metagenome | biome: rural village; feature: human; material: feces | host: Homo sapiens | place: El Salvador | collected 2013-01-14 ...
AAGGAGCTGCTCGAGGAGGTGGAGGCGGAGCTGCTCGACGCAACGCGGGAGCACCTCCAAAAGATAGGCGCGGAAAATGATATCGGCGCACACAGATATCTGCTCTCGTTTTTGATTTATATCAAAGAAAACGACAAGCCGTTTCGTACCCTGCTCATCGACGCGGGCGACCCGGAGTTTCGCTCGAAATTCATGCAGCAGTCGATAATTCAATTCGTAGAGAACCTCAATATCTCTTTTCCGAAGGATCAGGAGCAGTATATCTACTCCTACATCTTAAACGGCAGCACGGGCGTTATAATCCAGTGGATGCGCTCGGACTACAGCATAGACGAAAACGCGCTTGTCGACCTGCTGTTTTTCATAAATCAGAGCGCTCTCGTAAATCTTGCCACAAAAAAGAATTTATGATTGAAAACATAGTAAATCGGCAGTATAATACTCCGTAAATAAGCAAGGCAAGGAGACGGTTAAAATGAGAAAAAGCAATATTACGAGAGACGAGGCGTTTGAGCTTCTGAAAAAATACAACAAAGACCCCTTTCACATCCGCCATGCGCTGACCGTCGAGGGCGTTATGCGTTGGTACGCGAAAGAGCTCGGCTATGCGGACGAGGAGGAATACTGGGCTATAGTCGGACTCCTGCACGATATAGACTTTGAGCTCTATCCCGAGGAGCACTGCAAAAAGGCGCCCGAGCTGCTCAAGGCAGGCGGAGTCGGCGATGACATGATATATTCCGTCTGCTCCCACGGCTGCGGTATCTGCGTTGACATCGAGCCGGTTCACGAGATGGAGAAGGTGCTCTTTGCGGCGGACGAGCTGACGGGGCTTATCTGGTCGGCGACGCTGATGCGCCCGTCAAAGAGCGTCATGGATATGGAGGTCTCGAGCCTCAAAAAGAAGTTCAAGGACAAAAAGTTCGCCGCGGGCTGCTCGCGCGACATTATCCGCACGGGCGCGGAGAGGCTCGGCTGGGAGCTCGACAGGCTCTTCGAGCAGACGATACTCGCCATGCGCTCCTGCGAGAGCGACATAAACAGCTTTATGGAAACCTATCGGGCATAAATAAAAACAGAAATCCCCCGGAGCGCATAACACTGCTCTCCGGGGGACATTTTTAATTTATCAGAGCTCGCGCTCTATTTTTTCGCGTGTCTCTTTGAGTATGGCGTCGGGGTCGTTGCCGAGAATATCGAGCCCCTCCGCGCTGAAAAAGCTGAACTTTTCAATGCCGAAAAACGACTTTGTTACGGTCTTTACATATTCGAATCCGAAGTCGCTGTCTCCGATATATCCGCCGGCGGTGGTTATATATATCAGCTTCTTTGCCCTGCAATAGCTTATCGGAACTCCGTCGCTGCCGTACAAAAACGTGAGCCCGCCGACGCACAGGGATTCTATGTATATCTTCAGAATCGACGGGAAGCTGTAATCCCAAAACGGCGCGGCGACAACAACCGTGTCGCAGGCGGCGAACTGCTTGGCGCAGTCATAGACCGGGTCGGAGAAGTCGTTTTTCTCCGCGCTCTCTATGCGCTTGGCAAGCCCCGCCGCGTCGAGCGGCTTCTGATTTGCCTCGGTAAGGCAGATTTCCTCTATATCGCCGTCAAGACGGTTGAGCGCCGCCTTTGCGAGCGCAAGGGTGCGCGACTCTTTCTCCCCGCGCACGCAGGCATTGACAAAAAGTATCTTCTCTTTCATTTTTCCTCCTGTTTTCACTCTCTGATTATTTTAAACGTTCCGCCGTAAAGCTCTTCAAGGCTGCCGCGCCCGTCCTCGAACGCGTAGCCGTCGAGCAGCCTTATGCGCCCGTGAACGCCTCTGTCCGCAGATATATTAAGGGTTATACCCTCGTTCGTTCTGCACCATTTTACGCTAACCCTGCCGCCGACCGTCTCATACGAAGCCTCGGCGCTGTCGAGCTTTTCAATAAACACCGGCGATATCTCGACCTCGGAGGGGTCGGTCAGGAAAGGATTCACTCGTATGCCGCCGATATATTCGATGAACCATGCGGAAATGTCGCCGTACATATGGTGATTCTGCGAATTGGGGGTGGCCTCCTCGCGCAGGAAATCCTCCGGCAATGCCGTAAGTCCGCGCTCGACAAAGTTTCCGTAGGACGGATAGTCCGGGCGGGTTATCAGCTTAAACGCGAGATCGGGTTCGCCGAAATCCGAGAGCACCCTGAACAGCACGCGCATACCGAGTATGCCGGCGTCAACGTGGTCGTCGCGCCGTCTGATTATCTCAAGAAGCTTTTTGAACGCCGCCGTTTTTTCGCCGGGGGTGAACACGTCGTAATATATCGCCATTGCCTGCGAGGTCTGGCAGGAGCCCGCAGCGGTCATGGTGCCGAAGTCTGTTAAGTGCCGCCTGACGGCGGTTCTCAGCTCATCATAGAGCTTTTCGCAGAAGTCGCGCTCGAGCGAAAGTCCGAGCTCCGAAAAAATATAGACGGCCTTTTTGAGTATACTCATGCAGGTGACGCTGTCCGTAAACTCGAGCGGTGATTTTACGCTCGTCACCGGGCACCAGTCGCCGAGTCCTATTGCAACAAGCCCGCGTTCGTCGCGCCGGCGTGAGATATACTCGCAGTAGCGGAATATCGCCGTCGCGTTTTCTTCGATTATCTTTCTGTCGCCGCGCAAGACATAGCAGAAATAGGGAATGTATGTCAGCGCCGCATCCCAAGCGGGTCCGTTGCCCCACTCAAAGCCCCAGCCGCCGGTCGGCACTATGCCGGGCAAAGCCCCGTCCGCACGCTGAGCGGCGCGGATGTTGCGAAGCCACTCGCGGTAGCTGTTGACGGCATCGAGATTCATCAGTATATGCTCGGCAGAGAGAGCGGCGTCGCCCGTCCAGCCGTTTTTTTCGCGGTGCGGGCAGTCGGTCGGGAAATAATAAAAATTCGAGAGATCCGAGTTTCTCGTCATCGCCTGCAGCTTGTTTGTCGTCTCGTCGGAGCAGCGAAACGAGCCTATCTCGCAAAGAGCCGAATTCTGCACGATAAAAGTCAGCAGCTCCTCGGTCGCCTCCTCCTCGGTTATACCGAGCACCACGCAGTACCTGAAGCCGTGATAAGTGAACACGGGCTCAAAAACTTCCTCGCCCTCGCCTTTGAGAATATACACATCGCGCTGGGAATATCCCTCGGGATAAAAGCAGATGTTGCTCGTATCGGGCTCACCGTCGGGCGTGATATATTCGCCGAACTGCAAATCGATTTGCCGCCCGCGCTCGCCGCTTATCCTGAGCCTTACGGTACCCGCCGAGTTCACGCCGAAGTCATATAAAAAACCGTCGCGCTCGTCGCTCGCTACTTTCTTCGCCTCTTTGACAACGTCGCCGCGGGAAATATATTCCTTGAGCCTGCATCTTCTTATCAGAACCGGCTTTATCTCGCGCACGGGCGCTATCGGCTCCGCCTCGCACAGGCGCCTTTCGCCGCGCGGCGTCTCCGCCGCAAGAGCGTTTTTCCAAGTGCTGTCATCAAACTCGGGCGTTGACCAGCCGGGAATTTCAAGGCGGGCGTCGTAGTAGCAGCCGCAGCGCAGGTCGTCAAAAATAATCGGTGACGGCGCGGTTCTGACCGAACCGTCCGCCTCGAAGGTATCGGTTCTGCCGTCGGGGTATTCAATCGAGACGCAGAAAGCCGTGCGCGGAGCGCCCCTGAACGCGGCTATATCGAAATCCCAGATCTGACCGCCCGGCGCGTTCTGCATACCGTTGCCGAGCAGTATGCCAAGAACATTTTTCCCCGGCACAAGAGCCTGCGTTATGTCGTATTCGTCGTAGTAAACAATATCGTCCGGGTTCGAGATATACGGGGCAAGAATACCCTTGGTAAGCCGCCGCCCGTTAACATAAAGCTCATAAAATCCGAGACCCGTCAGAGTAATTATGCTTTTTTTGATTTCGCCGTCTGCTTCAAAGGTCTTTCGGAAATACGGCGCGGGGACATGGAAAGTATAGTCGGTGTATTCATAGCCTGCACAGATAAACTTTTCAGAAAACATAACAACACCCCTTTGCGTTAATACCATAATCAAAAAGCGGAAAAACCGCAAGCGCGGACTGCTTTATTCTCCGCCGAACCGAGCGATATACCCGTCCCAGCGTCTCACTACGGCTCTCAGCGGCTCGTCCAGATAGGAATATGCCTTTTCCTTTATCCTATCCGGTATGCCGTAGGCGGCCTCGGCCATGCTTCCCGTAATGGCCGCAATAGTATCGCTGTCGCCGCCGATAGATATCGCGTTTCTTATGGCGTCCTCAAAATCCGTGCTCTCCAAAAACGCTGTTATCGCCTGCGGCACGGAGCCCTGACAGCTAACGTCAAAGCGGTATGACGGGCGGATTTCGTCGAGCGTTTTGGAAAGGTCGTACCCGTATTCGCGCTCGATATGCTCCCTGATGAGCCTTTTGCACTCAGCCGGGTCATTATTGACGGGTTGTTCGTTTTCGCCGTGACAGCCCCCGAAGTAATACCGACACAGGAAAATCGCATCGGCTGTTGCCACTGCTCCCTTGACTCCCTCCGGGTGGTTGTGCGTAACTTCGGCGGAAAGCCTCGCCAAATCCCTGCACCTGTCGGGCAGCTCCGCTTTACTCACACTATCGCATTCCGCTGCCCACGCGCACGGCGAGACGCGCATGGCCGAGCCGTTGCCGAAGCTCCCATACGGAACGCTGCCGTCCGAGAACAGCCACGCTCTGAATTTGCCGCCGTAACCGACATTCGGATACAGCCGCCCGTACTTTTTCATCGCTTTGATAAAATCTTCCCTTTTCCCGCCGTTCATAACGGCCTCCGCCACGGCGCAGGTCATGACCGTGTCATCCGTAAACGAGCAGCGGCTGCCGAACAGCGGAAAGTTCTTCGTCTTGATATTCCTCCACTCATAAATCGAGCCCACGATATCGCCGACTATCGCTCCGAGCATTCGTATTCCCCCCTTGCCGTCGCGCAGCGAAAGCGCCGCGGTTTTATGTGTCTTAGATTCGTTTTGTCTCAATGCAATTATACAACAGATACTGCCGCTTTGCAACGGGGACGCAAGCGGTATAAAATTAAAAGCGAGTGGTCATAAGTGAAATTCCTTATGACCACTCGATGTGGTCCGAGTGACAGGGTTCGAACCTGCGGCCTGATGGTTCCAAACTTATCGGGAACACTTTTTTTGCTTGTTTATAGCGGTTTTTAGTCATTTCCTATTTGTTTTACTTACTCTTTGACGCTATTATCTCCACTGTTTCCGGGTGTTCCAGAGCCGTCTGTGGTAATCTATGTGGTCAAAAACGCTTCCCGCCCGATTTCCGGTGAATGTTCACCGATGCCGGATGGGAAGCGTTTTGCGTTTTAGATCCCCTGCATTGTAACTCTGAGGAGGGTGTTATGCAAGTGGTTTCTGCGCAGACGGCAGCTCAAATGTTGAGCCGCAATAGACAAAGAATAGGCAGGTAGATAGGCAGAGGTACTTTTCTTGCTCCCTGGGTATAAATCCCTTAATAGTGGCATAATAATAAGGAATTTATGGCACAGTCTATTGACTATTCCCTTATTTTTCGATATCATTTAAGGGAAAATGAAGGGAGGTGAGGGAATGAGGACCTTCAATTACTCCGCAATCAAGGAGCAGAAGTGGGACTCGGATGTTCTTGGCCTGATTGCGGCCATATACAAGGAAGCCGGTAAGCAGGAACTGTATTTGAAGCAGCGTCCGGAGGAACTCGAAAAACTCGTGGAAATTGCCAAGATACAGAGCACCGAGGCATCGAATGCCATCGAGGGCATCGTCACCACGAGTACCCGAATCCGGCAGCTCGTCGAGGAGAAAACCACGCCGAGAAACCGTGACGAGCAGGAAATTGCCGGATACCGCGATGTGCTGAGTATTATTCATGAGAGCTTTGACGCGATACCAATTACGCAGAACTATATCCTGCAGCTTCACAAAATCCTGTACAGCCACATGAATAACCCGCTTGCGGGCCGCACCAAAGCTGCTCAGAACTATATCACTGCCACCTATCCGGACGGTCATGTGGAAACGCTGTTCACGCCGCTTGCCCCTTATGAAACGCCGGAAGCACTGGACAGAATCTGCGAGGAATACAACCGTGTGATTGGAAATATGGAACTGGAGCCGTTGATTGCGATTCCGTTTTTTGTCCATGACTTTCTGTGCATCCACCCCTTCAATGACGGCAACGGAAGAATGAGCAGATTGCTCACAACGCTGCTTCTGTACCGAAACGGTTTTTATGTTGGAAAGTATATCTCCCTTGAAGCCAAAATCGCCAAAAACAAGGATCTGTACTACGATGCACTTGCACAGGCGCAAACCGGCTGGCACGAAGGCACGGAAGATGTAGTGCCTTTCATCAAGTACCTGCTCGGGACGATCCTTGCGGCGTATAAGGACTTTGAGGATCGTGTAGCGCTTGTAGAAACCAAGCTGTCTGCACTGGAAATGGTGCGCAGAGCAAGCAAGAATAGAATCGGGCGATTCAATAAACAGGACATCCGGGAGCTTTGCCCGACGCTCAGTGACAGCTCCATTGAAGGGGCCTTGCGCAAGCTGGTTGCCGCCGGTGAGTTGAAAAAAGAAGGACGCGGGAAGAATACCTGCTATTTCAGGCTGAATTAGATTCCTTTCAATAAAAGCAACATTTTAGAGGAGCGCACCTGTTCATATGAGCAGGCGCGCTCCTTTGGGCCGTTTTACAGAAGTTGGCGTATAGTTCAAAGTTTGAGCCACTATAGACAAGGAATACCCTCAAAGTCTCCTGCCGAAATGTACATTCGCCTTACCCGAAGAAATACTGCTTCATATCTGAGACACCGCCATCCTTATCACAGAACCATTCATAATCAGAAAGACAGTTACGGCAGTGGGCAATTACATCAAATCCGCCTGGTGAATGCTGGTTGTCGGCAATGCTCATGACCTCCAAGGGCTTCCCGCAGGCTGGGCACAGTCTGATTTTTCTTGCCTTACGAGTGGCACGCTCTCTCTGCTCTGTCTCAAGTGCACCTAAAAGGTCATGCCAAAGATTCGGATTCGGCTCGTGTTCTGCGTAATCTTCAAGATGCCGCCTAATCTCATCGGCAGCCAGTACGAGAAACTTATCATCCAGAAGCTGAATGTGACGCTTAATATAATCAGCGACTACCATGGGCATACAAGTATTCCTGCCCATCGCATACCGCATTGCCGACAGCAGGATCAAGCGAAAGTCAGAGTCGCAGATGGGGGCGAGCAGGTCCTGAGGGAACAGCAGAAACTCCTTGCCATTATTCATACATACGCGCAGTGGCCGCTGCTCTTCCGTTACCAGATTCAGTAGACTGTTAGCTTGATCTTTCAGCTCATCAACGGTGATCGATTCGTAGTCCTGAAACGGGTTTACTTCATAATTCATCATTTAACCTCCAATCAGTTTGTCCTCACGATGAGGTGTTGGCATTGTAGCTCTGACTGCCCGGAGGTTCAAGCGTTTCTTTCGCGGCTTGAAAAGAAATTGAATAGAGTCGGAATTCGTGCGGATTTATCATTTTCTTGCTTTTCCTGCCCAAATGTGCTATCATTATAAACAACGCCGTCAAGTGTTGGAATAGGCCTTGGCAGTATGGCTGCAATAGACCGAATGCTCTGCCAAGTGGCAGAGCATTTTTCGCATATCGGTACGAAGGAGATATTTATGTCTGTGAGTTATAAAAAACTCTGGAAACTGCTCATCGATAAGGACATGAAGAAAAAAGACTTATATGAAAAGGCGGGTATCAGCCCAACATCCGTCACTAAGATGGGGCGGAACGGGCATGTTACCACGGAGATTCTTGCGAAGATTTGCGCTGCGCTGGATTGCCGGATAGAAGATATCGTGGAGATTGTGCCGGATCCTGATAAGAGTCGTTAAATAGTAGAATATTCTTGATAACAAAGGGATACATATGGGAAACATCATTCAGTCGATTCCGGAAGCAAAGCTTCTATTGGCCTCTTTACGCTCCGTTGGATATACAGAGGAAACCGCAATTGCGGATATTGTTGATAATTGTATTTCTGCTAAAGCCAAGCATATTGATATTATCTTTGAGACTGAGAAAATGCGAATTCTAATTCTTGATGACGGTATTGGTATGACAGCACAAGCCCTAATAGAGAATATGAGAATTGGGTCTTCTGATCCGTCGAAACAGCGGGATGATACTGATCTTGGACGATTTGGTATGGGCATGAAAACTGCCGCCTTTTCATTGGGGAAAAGGCTTACTGTTGTAACCAGATTTGAGGAAACTACCAGTAACGCTGCCTGGGATTTAGACAAAATACCTGATATTGGGTGGAATCTTATTATCGAGGAAAGTGACTCAATAGCCGAGATTTCATCCAGGCTTGGAGCGCAAGGTACTGTTGTTTGTATTGAGAATCTTGATCGAGTAATCGGTTCTTTAGATGAAGCGAAGGCCAAAAAGAAGTTTTACAAAACAGCGGAAAAAGTTGAAAAGCATCTCGCCCTTATTTTTCATCGGTTCATTGAGGAAGATGGCCTTGTTATTCGCATCAATGGAACAGAGATTCAACCATGGAACCCGTTCGTTATCAATAATAATGCCACTCAAGAGCTTGCAGATGAAACTATATGGTCAGACGATGGTGCATCTGAAGTTGTAATTCAGCCATATGTTCTTCCCCATAGAACCAAGTTTGCCTCGGATGATGACTATCAAGCTGCGGGCGGTGCAAAAGGGTGGAACTATCATCAGGGTGTGTATGTCTATAGAAATCGTAGACTTATAATTTGTGGTACATGGTTTGATTATATCAAGAAAGAGCCAGCATACAATCTTGCAAGGATTAAAGTTGATATATCTTCTGTTAGTGATGAAGAGTGGAAAATTGACATTAAAAAATCAACAGCCTCTTTACCTGGGTATGTTCGAGACACTGTGGAACGGGCTATTGATATTTGTACGGAGGCGTCCGCTCGTGTCTATAACTCCCGTGGGACATACTCAAAATCTAATATAAGTGCACCGAACCTAAGTTATGTTTGGGAACAGCGAAAAAAGAATGGGCGCTATTCCTTCCATATTAACCGTAAACATGCCTTGCTCACCGAGGTCAAAAAGCATCTTGACACAGATGGCGCAGCTACGTTGTCAGCGTATTTAACTCTGGTAGAAAATTTTGCACCGTTTATGCTGTCTGGTGTAACAGACTCGCTGCAAAAATCGACTGAAACTGCAGTAAATAAAGCCTCACTTGAATATCAAGTGGAGATATCCGAATTAAAAGAATACATCGCGTTGTTTCTGTCTCAAGGATTTACAAAAGAAGAAACAAGGTCCACCTTACTGGATATGGTGAATTACCGTCATCTCCGTAATGAGATTATTGAGTTGTTGGAGGAAGCCAAATGATAAACGTGCCTAAGGGCTTAGCCCCGCATGAAGTTGATCTTTACATAAGTGCCTTCAAGTTTTGTGAAAAGTTAATTCAGGAACAGAATACTGATATTGGCGCTGCAGTAACAGAGACAACGGAGAAATACAGCTTTATTATTTCGGATAAAGAGTTATTTGCACAGTTTCTTTTTAGAGAAATCACTGCATATACCGAGCCATCAATAGGTGTTGTGTCCCCAGAACTTGATGATAAAACTTGGTGGAGTAAACTTAAAAAATCGGAAAAATTCATACCTGAGTATTGGCAGCGATATTATGACTACTTAAATAGAAAACCTTCTTGGAGTTTAACTGCAGTGCAGGATATTGATTCGTCCACTGACGAGATAATGAACGCACTTGCAAACCCACGAAGTGGTAGAGCATGTGATCGCATGGGCATGGTCTTTGGTTATGTACAATCTGGTAAGACCACACATTACATTGGGCTGATAAATAAAGCGGTTGATGCGGGGTATAGAATTGTAGTAGTGTTGACTGGCATTCATAATAGCCTACGCAGCCAGACGCAATCACGTATTGATGAAGAAGTTTTGGGCTATGAGACAAGCTTGGAAAACTTGGCCGATATGATTAGGGAACCGAATGTTATTGGTGTTGGGATAGGTGCGCACAACCGCGTGAAAACGATAGTGCAGTCCATTACAACCCGTGATGAAAAAGGCGATGTAAATAAAACTACAGAAGGCGTCTCCATGGTTCCGCCGTTTATTATTGTTACAAAGAAAAATGCAACGGTTTTGCGTCGTATCCTGCGCTTTTTCCGAAAAAACCAATGTGCCGAAGTAATTGACGGCAAAAAAATTATAACAGCTAAATATCCGGCGCTCATAATTGATGATGAAGCAGACCAGGCCTCCATTAATACAAACGATAGTTATGATGAGAAGGGTAATCTTCTTGATGATTATAATCCTACAACAATAAATGGACTGATTCGAGAAATTCTTAAAACATTTGAGTGCAGATCTTATGTTGGATATACAGCTACTCCGTTCGCCAACATTTTTATACCACCGCATATTAACTCTGAGCGATATGGAACAGATCTCTTCCCTCGCGACTTTGTTTTCAGAACACCGCGGGCGGATCAGTATATCGGTGCCCGAGAGTTTTTTGGATTAAGCGGCGATGAAAATACGCCGGTAATGCCTTTGTGCAAAGATATTATCGCGGGAGCTTCTTACCTTGGTAAGGGTACTAAAGCAGGAGATCCTGTTGGCAACATACCAGAAGAGCTAAAAAAAGCGGTGAAATGTTTCTTGATATCCACCGCGCTTCGTAATTGCAGAGGACAAATTAAGTCGATAGCAGAAAAACTCGCTCAGATTTTGGAAAAGAATTTAGCTGGTCGTGAAAGAAATGGCTGATAATCACTCTAAAGAAGTCCGGAGCATGAATATGTCCCATATTCGCAGCACAAATTCAAAACCGGAAGAAATTGTGAGGAAATATCTTTTTTCACAAGGGCTCAGATATCGAAAAAATGTGAAGAAGCTCCCAGGGTGTCCGGATATAGTGCTGCCTAAATATCATACTGTCATTTTTGTTAACGGGTGCTTTTGGCATAGACATGATTGCTCCAGATTTGTGTGGCCGAGTTCAAATCAAGACTACTGGAGACCTAAAATCCTGCGGAATGTTGAGCGCGATAAAAAGAATACCGAAGAATTGAAGGCCTTAGGGTGGAATGTCATTACAGTTTGGGAATGTGAACTGAAAAGAGCTGTGCGAGAAGAAAACTTAAATCTGCTTATAACAAAAATCCAACAGAGTAAAAGCTAACAAACAGAGAAATGTTTTGATTCTGAAATCTTGCTTCTTGAAGGGGCATAGTTAACCTGCGAGCCCGGTTGAAGCGGTAAACAACCCCCGCACTTAAAACTCAATATTTACACTCTCTTCCATATGGGGGTATAGCTCAGATGGGAGCCCGCGCCACGAGCACCCCACATCTTAAATAGCGGCTGAAACGCAATGTTCCGGCCGCTATTTTTCTAAAAAAGTTTCAGTAGCAGTTTCCGCCGAACTGTGGTATATGTTTGTGCTGCAAGGAGGCGAGCGCATGAAATACAAGCTGCTGAAAGACCTATATGACTGCTTCTATACCCCACCTGAACTCCCAACTCAGAAACAGGAAATTGAGGAATGCCATCAAGCACTGAGCGAGGTGCTGGGCAAACCAGAGCGTCGGCTGGTGCTCCAGATCATCGACGCCAAAGACCGTATTGCTGAGGATACCTCCATCGACAGCTTTATCGCCGGATTTGAACTGGCGTGGAAACTCTCCATGGAATTGAACTATTACGAAAACGAGCGCTCAGTCTCCTGCCGAACGGCATGGGGTTGAGGGCTCGTTTCACATCTAAGGAGGAAGAGAAATGAAGAAACTCATCATAGTGGCAATGATTGCCGCATGTGTCGCCCTGTGCGCCGCTGTGTGGCCACATAGCAACGCGGTCGAGGAAACACCCGTCCCAGCCGCAGAAACCACTGTGAGCGCCAGGGAAGCGACCGTTGGAGAAATTGAGGAACCCGCAGCACTGGCAGAGAAGGAAAAAGGGGCGGTTCCGCAGCAAGAAGCATCCCAAGAGGAACGTCCTGAACCAGAGACAGAGTCTATTGAAACGCCCGCAGATTCTGAACTCCAGCCTTCCGCAGAGCAGATGCCCGGTAAAAATTCTGTACCAGAGCAGACTCTGTCCCAACCTTCTAAAGAACTGCAGACCGGCGACAAGGTTTATGTGACGGGCTTCGGCTGGGTGGAGTACGAGGGGCCCAACCGCTGTGAAGATGGTACGGATATGTACGAAAATGGCAATAAAATCGGGAGCATGGGTTGAAATTTGCGGAGAATATTCAAAATAGGGTCAAGTCGCTATTGACAATCAAACTTTCTATGCTATTCTATAGTGATTTAACCTCGAGGTTGAATGGGTGGCATGGGCGAGAAGGAGAGTATGTATGGCGTATGAGTTTGTTTGCGAATCCGAGGCAAAGCGCTATCGTTCGGATTGCTCGAATGTCCTGAAGGAAACCTGCGAGCTGCTGAAGGAGAAGGGTATTTCTGCACAGTTTTCGCTTGTTGGAAGCGGAGCAAGGAATATGATCACGAGAAATGGAGATGGCCCGTATGACTTGGACTACAACCTTTTGGTCATGAAGGCAGATAACGAGTATCGCGACCCGCGATTGCTGAAAGACACAATTAGAAATGCCCTTAACAAAGCGGTGGGCGGAAAGTTCTTTTCGGATGCACAAGATTCAACTTCTTGCTTAACTGCACTGCTGCATTTTAAAGATACTCCAAATGTTGAATTCAGCTTTGATGTTGCTATTACCACGAAAAATAAAAACGGGAATTACATGCGCTTGATACATAACAAAAATGTGTACGCACTGGGCTTGGATCAATACACATGGAACGAAGTGCCACGTTCACATCAAGTGAAAGATAAAGCAGATGAACTGAAAGAAGCAGGCTTATGGCAGGAGGTTCGTGACAGGTATCTTGAGAAGAAAAACATGTATCTGTCTTGGCAGGATCGTAACCACCCATCCTTTGTGGTGTATGTGGAAGCAGTGAATGAGGTTTATAATAGATATTTCAATAGAGGAGGCGGGTACAGTGTGCAATCGATTTTTTGACTACGATGATGGCGACTTCGCCATGAGCATTTCTGACAGCATGGCGATGGACTCCGATGGGAATCTCATGATGCGCATGGGAGATCACATGGCAATGGATATGGACACAGGGGATATTCACATGATCTCCTCATGGTCTGATGATGACGAGGAGTAGAGCATAGGCGGCGGCTCAACGGATGCACCGCCATAGACAAAGAAAACATTTTTCAGGATCCGGGCAGAGAAAGCAGCGGGACAGGCCGTAAAGGCTTGTCCCGCTGTCTGTGTCTTATGGCAGATATTCTTCTGTGATCCGATACCGGCTGATACCGAAGGCGCTGCTCCGCTCCATGATCTCCGGCGGGATCTTGGGCAGATACTTCTTGCTGAAGCTGGTATCTCCGAAGTAGGCGTCAAAGCTTGCCACCGGCAGGACCACCCACTCGCAATCATCTTGCCGGTTGGCGAGATAATAGCGGATCAGCGTACAGACAACCTCGGATGGAATTTCCTTCGGAAGCGCTGTTGTTACTTTCTCTGTCAGTTCAGGCGGCAGCTCCGGCCCCTCTCTGCGCAGCGGCCCCAGCTCCAACGCATCGGCAAGGACATCATCAAAGCGCAGTGTCCAGGCGCCCTTGGTTTGGGACGCAAAAATCGGGATCTGATACTGCATCACCTTACTTCGCCATGCGGCGACAAACTTTGAGCGAATGACCTCCGCATACTTGAGTGAGGTGCTGCGCACCTTTTCCGGGTGCGCCAGCATGAAGTCCGCCGCGCGGAGCACATGACGGAGGAACCAGCCGACCCCATCCGCATCCACCAGCTCCGGGAACTCTGTATGCAGCTCCGAAAAGTCTGTCTGGAACTGCCACTCCTTACCCTGCACACGCTTTCCGTCCTCTGGCACACTGCACCAGGCGCAGAGCGCACAGCGGGCGTAGTCGATCCGATCATGCGGATCACCCGAAATGACCGCTCCGTCTTTGCCGTGGAACAGATACCCGCGGGCCAGAATGGTCAAAATTCGAGCCATCCCCTCAAACTCCAGGATCGTGGCAAAGGTGAATCGACCCAGCCAGGTCGTGTCGCTCTTCTTGCTGGCGGTATAGGAAACCGTCCCGGTATATGCGCAGAATTCCTCCCATTCGTTAATCATCCCGCACCTCCAGAACATTTTTCCCGATATACTCCGGCAGCAGATCCCACAGCAGGTCACGCCTGCCAAAGGCCACCACATAGCGCACGGCCAAAGCCGGTCTCACGATAGCGGTCAGCAGCTCCCGGCACTTGGCCGTTACGGCGTCACGGTAGCTTCGAGAGGCGGACTTGTCCGCAAAGGCTCTCATCATGGCAGAGAAGGCTTCCGAGTCGCTTTCGCGGAACAGCTGCTTTTTCTCCCTGCCGGTGTTCTCGTCCTCCATATCACAGACAATGTCTCCGAGGATGCGGTAGCCGCCGAAGCGGAAATCGGTCAGCAAATCGTATATATCGTCAAACTCCGGTAGCCATTCCCGCAGGAAGCGCTCCCGTGCATCCTCGTCCATGAGGTGCCATGCCTGCTCCCGCATAGCGCACAGCAGAGCGGACACCTTTTCCGGCGGCAGACTGCCGAACAGGGCGTACAGCTCGTCAGGATCGTATGCGTCCTCCTGCCCTCTGGCATACAGGATGCGCTCCACATCGCTCTTCCGCTTTTTCTCCTT
>ERZ1031808.133-NODE-133-length-13896-cov-5.337765_pt1 | contig 13896 bp, 14 predicted proteins | sample MGYA00517103_ERZ1031808 | MGnify/ENA primary metagenome ERZ1031808 (study PRJEB33719, sample SAMN04261245) | wastewater metagenome | biome: rural village; feature: human; material: feces | host: Homo sapiens | place: El Salvador | collected 2013-01-14 ...
CCCTTTGCCAACCCTCGGAGTTTCCATACCCCGCTGTTCAGTGACGCATTACCAAATTCATGCGGTTTGCAATGGAGGCGAAACCGCGAAAATGATATAATATGGAGGATTTGAAACGCATATGGCAGCTTGGACGAAAGAGACGATCACTCTCCCCGACGGGGATGAGGTGGCGGCGCAAGTGCCCGTCATAATTTCCGCGAGCCGCTCTACGGACGTTCCCGCATTCTATGCGGACTGGTTCATGGAGCGGTTGCGCGAGGGTTTCGTCAAGTGGTACAACCCGTTCAACAACGTTCCGCTCTATGTCTCGTTCAAGAAGGCGCGTCTGATTGTCTTCTGGTCGAAGAATCCCGCACCCATGCTGGTGCACCTCGACGAACTCGACCGCATTTGCCCGAACTACTACTTCCAGTTCACCCTTAACGACTACGATCTTGAGAAGATAGAACCGCGAGTGCCGCCGCTCGACGAGCGCGTCGACACGTTTCTGCGCCTCTCCGAGAGGATCGGGCGCGACCGGGTCGTGTGGAGGTTTGATCCTCTGGTGCTGACGGACTCGCTCGGCGTGGTCGAGCTTCTCTCGAAGATCGAGCGGCTCGGTGACAGGATCGCTTCACACGCCTCGCGGCTCGTGTTCAGCTTCATAGACATCAATTCGTACAAGAAGGTCGCGGGGAATCTCGCGAACGGAGGACTCAAGGCGCATGAGTTCACGCACGAGGAAATGCTTGTCATCGCCGAGCAGATCGGAAAGCTCGCGAAGGGCTGGGGCATCCCGGTCGGCACCTGCGCGGAATCAATTCCCCTGGAGCAGTTCGGGATCGAACACAACCGGTGCATCGACGACCGCCTCATGGTGAAGTGCTTCTCGCATGACGAGGAACTGATGAAGTTCATCGGGGCGAAGTGCGTTGAACCCGCATTCTTCGACAAGCCGGCGAAGTGGGAGCCGGCTGACGTGTCGAAGAAGGACTCCGGGCAGCGGGCGGCCTGCGGCTGCATCATGTCGAAGGACATCGGCGAGTACAATACCTGCCCCCACCTCTGCCACTACTGCTACGCGAACACGAGCAACGCTACGGCGCTCGCCAATTGGAAGCGGCATCTCGAATGCCCTCATGCGCCGACGATAACGGGGAGATGACGATGGGGGGATTCGGCGAGAACATCCGGGCGGCAACCGGCGCGGGCAGGCCGACTCTCCTTGATGCGATCACGGCGGCCGCCGAGACGATGACTCCAGCCGAGCGCGTAGCGGCATGGAAGAGAACCGGGCACGGCGTGACCGTTTACACGCAGGAGGAGCAGCTCAACGTCTATCTCGTTGCCTATGGGGAGATGCACAGGGCGAAGCTGGAGGCCGTATTCAGCCGCCTTGACGCATCCGCATTCTCGCAGTTCATGTCAAAGGGGATGTCCATAGTCGACTGGGGCTGCGGACAGGGGCTTGCGACGCTGGCCTTTCTCGACTGGATGAGGAGGCGGAATCTCAACATCAAGGTTCGGGCAGTCCGTCTTCTTGAAATGAGCGATGTCGCCCGCGAGCGGGCGTTCGACGTGCTGTCATTGCGGATGGGACCAGACAGTGCGGTTGTCTCGCAGATTCCTTGGAGGGGCGGAGAGCCTCTTCGTTTCGACAGTTTCACACTCCCGGACGGTGTACCCGTCCTCCATCTCTTCTCGAACATTCTCGACGTCGCGGAAGTCGATCTCAAGAATGTTGCGAACGTGGTCGAGGTCATGAAGACGTGCGGTCCCTCGCTCGTGGTCACGGTCTCCCCGAAGAACCTCGGATCGTCGCGGCTCGGCGTATTCTGGCAGCTCCTCGGAACGCCCCCTTGTCTCGCACGGTCGGACGACCAGATTCCTCTCATCGACACAGTCTACGTTAAGAATCTACGCTACTGCACGGCGGTCGGCATGGGCTATGCGCTTGCGGGCGAACCGAAACCAGACCTCGTGAACCGTATATCCGTGTTCCACGTGTTTGAGCTTGGCGGAGCGTCCGATGCAACGTTCGACGGTTTCCGCGAGGGGTGGGGAAACTACTGCTATTCGATGCCAGCGAACGAGGAATGCTCGGCATGTCTCGACGAGTCGGCATCACCCCTGTACGCCGTCCTCAACAATATGATTGCGAGGGGCCGGCCTTCACGGGCAAGCGTGGCAACGGAAGAGAGGCTTTCACACGAGCTTGGGCTCACGGATTCGTGTGAAGAAGCGGCTGGTGCGATTCGGTACGCATTCCGAGACCCGGAGTCGATGCGGGTAAGGTGTGAGGAGGTGCGCGGGGCGATAGACCCGTTTTCCCCTCGTCCGGCGTTTTCCGCAGATGACGCGAAGTTCGAGCGGCTTCTACTCGAACCCGTCCTTGTGTCGCGCATCCAACACACGGTTGTTCGCGGGCTTCTCGAACGTCGCATCAAGCCCGCATCCGGCGTGGTCAGGACGCTGGCAGTCGAACACGATGTTCCCTGCGCGAAGGCCGCCCTGGACGAACTCTCCGAGATGATTTCGCACCTCGTCGACTTTGCGTCCAGCGAATGCTCCGTCCCCAAGGTGAGGTTTGACGTGACATCGTGCCGCCCGGAGGACATCGCCTCGCACACGGGCGAGACGTTCGACATCGTGCTGGACGTATCCTTCTACCGCAGCTCGATCTCCTCGCGGTCGCTTTCCGTGATGAAGGGCCGTTACGCATTCGGCGTATGTATAGAGACGGCTCGGCCGGATGCGCCGAGAACCGATTCCGCCATCGTCACGGGGGACAACATCGTCTACCGCCCGGTCGCGGAGAAGCTGCCGGACGGAACATACGGGAAGCTCCCCGATTCCGATCATCTCCGCTATTTTCTGCAAAACATATTCAGGAAGCGGGATTTCAGACCCGGGCAACTGCCGATCCTCAATCGCGCTTTGCAGGACAGGAGCGTCATCGGGCTTCTCCCTACGGGCGGCGGCAAGTCGCTCACGTATCAGCTCGCGGGGATGATGCAGCCGGGAGTCGTGATGATCATCGACCCTCTGCGTTCCCTCATGAAGGACCAGTACGACGGACTGGTGCGGACCGGCATCACGGCGGCGTCCTTCGTCAACTCGACGCAGGACGTGGCCGAACAGCGCAAGGCGATGCGGAAGGTCGTGGGCGGGGGAGCGAAGTTTCTGTTCGTCTCTCCCGAACGCCTTACGATGCCGGGATTCCGCAAGGAACTGCTGGCGATGTACGACAACGGCATCTACTATTCCTACGGCGTGATCGACGAGGTGCATTGCGTTTCCGAGTGGGGACACGACTTCCGGTTCACGTATCTGCACCTCGGCCGCAACATCCACCAGTACGTGAGACGAAAGCCGTCCGCAAGATTCCTCGGGGAGGGCGATGCCGTGGTGCCGCTCTTCGGGCTCACCGCAACCGCGTCATTCGATGTTCTTTCGGATGTCGAACGTGAGCTGTCCGGTCCGGGCGCATACGAACTCGATGCGGATTCCGTGATCCGCTACGAGAACACGAACAGGCTGGAACTCCAGTACCGCGTTGAACGGGTCGAGCCGCCCGTCGACCCGGACGCGACCGAGACAAGGGGGGAGTATCTCGCGAGGTGTGTGACGAATTGCGAGAAGCATGTGTCGGAACTCGAATCCAGCGTCAACGCCGATCCTTCCAATCGCGGCCTGAAGACGCTTCTGAAAAGCGCGAAGCAGGAACTCTTCTTCGCGAAGGCGAAGCTTCGCAAGCATTATTCGCTTGCGAAGGAGCAGTCGCTCGTCGAGACGATTGAGAGGCAGGGCGAGTGCTTCCGCCAGCTCCTCGACCCGGCAAGCGTCAGGACGATGAAGGAGCGGTTTCTCGAGCGCGAGTCAATCGATCCCGAGAGCCTGGTCGGCAAGAGCGTCCTCGCGGCTGACCTTGACGTGTCCCTCGACATCGGGGAATGGAAAGACCGCGAGTCCGGCTTCACGTCCGCCGCACTCGTGTTCTGCCCGTACAAGGGCTTCAAGCGCGATAAAGGCGAATCGAAGGGGCCGACGCCGCTGTCTGTCGAATCGGTGCGGGCTGGTCTCGCCGAAAAGTATTCGGAAGCGGCTGTCCGGTATTTCACGGGATCGACGGACGACCCGGGACACGACCAGGCGATCATGCGCAACCAGGAGGACTACATTGCCAACCGCGCAGCAGTCATGGTCGCCACCACGGCGTTCGGCATGGGCATCGACAAGCCGAACATCCGCTTCGTGATCGAGATGAACCACCCCAAGTCCATCGAGGCGTTTGTCCAGGAGGCTGGCCGAGCCGGACGCGACCGCCAGATGGCCCTCGCGACGATCTACCTCTCCGGGCAGAACCAGGTCGACCTCGACGTGGTGGACTTCTTCCATAAGCAGAACTTCATCGGGATGGAGCATGAGCGCAAACGCATCGTCCGACTCTTCAAGTCCACGGAGATGGCCCTTGAGGACGAGGGCGGCGAACCGCTCGGCGGCATCAAGGGCTTCTACGACAAGTTGATGGCCGCCCCCATTGGCGGCAGCATCGTCGTGACGATCCCCTACCAGCGGACGGTCACGGACGCGGACGGGACGAACGGGGACGAGGTAGGATTCGAGATCAAGGAGCAGGAGGTCTACGACACGCTCGTCTACCGTCTCTGCTGCATCGGACTCATCAGGGACGTCGAGTGTATCTACACGCCTGGCACGAGTCCGAGGGAGCTGCGCCTCAAGATGGTGCATCTCGCCGATGGTGGATACTACGGCGAGCTGAAGAACTTCCTCATGCGCTACTTTAACGAGAAGCGGGCGGAGACGGAGCTGTCGAAGGCTCGTGCGATGGGCTATTCTGAAATCAGCAACTGCATACTGTACCTCGAGAAGTTCGTCTACGAGAACGTCCAGCGCAAGCGCAGACTGGCGATGGAGGACATGAACGCCTTTTGCAGGGACGGTTTGCGCGGCGCGACGGATGGTCGGGATTGGCTTGCGGTCAACGAGGATCTCAAGGACTTCATCTACTACTACTTCAACTCGAAGTACGCTCGTTCTGGCTACACGACCCTCGACGGGAAGCCCTATTCGCTGATCGACGATTGCGGCTCTGGCAGGGACTTCGACTTTGCGCTCGTTGAGAAGTACATGGGGGTCGTGGACGAGTCAGTCCTCGACGGCGCGTCCCCGAAGGACAACGTGAAGCATCTTCTCGGCGCGGTTCGCCTGATAGCCCGCGGAGTCCCGGAGGTGAATCCCGCGCTGTCGATTCTCCATGCGTTCTGCCTCTGCTACCTCGGATTCAACAGGAACGGCGATCTTGTGGCCGAGTCGATTCGGCGCATCGGCGTTGAGGGCGTGTCGCTCGTCCTTGAAAGGAAACTCGTGTCGAGGGATGAGGCGTGGAGAAGGATGCGATGGCTGCGTACGGAATTCGGAAGGAGAACGGATGTGCCGAAGAGAACGCTTGACGGCATCTTCGCCGCAGCGCGGGCGACGATACACGCCGCAAAGGCGCGTGAACTGATTGCTTTGACGGAATGATCGGAGGTTGAGATGGCAAAGGAAAACTACGACGAGGTCATAGACCAGAAGCTTTCGGAACTCTACGAGGTGCTGAAGGCTCTCAACACGCTCAAGGAGAAGACCGTAGCCGTGCGTGACGTGGTCAACGGCCTTGCGGATGCCGGCAAGGGGCGAGTTGTGGAAATCGAGGAAGCGGTCGGCCGCCTCGGCGCAGGAATCGATGGCAGGATCGCCGATGTGGGCAAGTCGATGGACGCTGTTGCGACGAGGGTCAATGCCGCCGTCGAGAATGTTGGCAAGGAACGACTCGAGAGCATCCGCGTCACGGCGGAGACGTTCTCGAAGTCCCTGTCAGACCTCGTCCAGGCGGCGAACGACGGGACGGCGAAGATGTCGAAGGCCGTCGCGGAGCTTCGCGGTCTTCCTTTCGTTGAGGAGTTGCGCTCGATCCGTGAGGACGGTGTGAAGCAGACCACCGAACTGAAGGCCGCCGTCGAATCCGTGGAGGTGACTGCGAAGTCCGTTCTTCCGGAACTCGGGACTCTCGACGTGAAGCTCGGGACTGAATCCCAGAAGCTTGCCAAGGCGGTCTCCGATGCATCCGCCCGGCTCTCATCCGCCATCGAATCGGTGTCGGTGACGCTCAACGGCGTTGCGTCCGGCATCGAGACCAACCGTACCGAGGCAAGCGAGGGATTCTCAAGACAGGAGAAGCAGGACAAGGACGGCATTGCGAAAGTCACGAATTCGACCGATCAGCTCGCCGTGCAAATCCGCGAAGCGCGTGAGTCTCTTGGCAAGGAGATCGGGGAGGGTGCGCAGAGGACGCTTTCCGCGCTTACCGAGACGGGGGAGAGGATGGCCGAGAGTATCGGAGGGTTGAAGTCCTTTCTCGAGTCCTCCCTGCTCAAGGTGGAGGATGCCATCTCGAAGGAGGAGGCGGCAACGAGGAAGAGGATCACAATCCTCGGAGTTATGATCATCGTCGCAGTAGTTGTCGTTGGTGTGCTTGTCGCCCCGGTGGGGATCGCGGCGTGGCGGACGTTGTTGAAGTAGAATCTCAAGAGACGTGTTCGGGGAGTCCTAATGAGCCAGACGATACAGCATTATCAGACATGTTTTACAGTCAAGGGCGGTGAGTTTGAAGGACACACCAAATTGTCCCAGGCGCAGAGGGTCATCGACAGCTGGATCCGGAATCATGAGAACAGGCGTTTTCGGGACCTCGGGCGAAATCCGGTCATGTCCTTCAAGCTGAATCGAGCGTTCTTTAAGCGCTCGAAGTATAGCTCGAAGCACTCGTGGTGCAAGACCGAATACTGCCTCACGGACGAATTCAACGCTTGGGCGGTCGAGTACACCCATCGGGATTTGGAAGAGCCGGGAATGTACTGGATGTCGGAAATCGGGTTGCGCAGTTATCAAGACACGGGGAATCTCGTCATCAGCATTCGGGTCAGTTACAAGTATGAAACAGAGTATGCGCTTCTCGGGGACAGACCGAAGCCGGACATTTCCGTGCCTGGGGTCGTAAGGAGTATCCTTGAGACGTTTGATGGATGCGAGTTCTTTTCCGGCGGCGTGAATGTGACGGCCGGAATTAAGGCGGCAACCACGATTGCGACGGACGAGATGGCGAGGGATGTCCTTGCATACCTTAGATCAAAGGACAGGAAGCTTGCCGTTATCCTCGTCCTCGGAGAAACGAAGGAGGCAAAGGCGGAGGCTGACGAGATGAGTCGGAATCTTTTCGGCAAGGGCCTTGTTTACATCATACCCTACAAGCCGGTGAAGACTTCTTTCAGACATTACGTCAAGGAGTTCAACGAATGTGCCATCCAGCTTCCGATCTACTACCATGACAAGAATATGCTGGGCAAGATGCGGTACGATGTGAGCCGCAAGTCTGAGTGGGACTTGAAGAAGGATGAGATTCTTCGGGCGTGGCTCGGGGTTCAACCCATCTACGAGTCGGGGTCCGTGTGTTCCATCGAGAATGTCCAGTTCTGGCTTCGCCGGCATCTTTTCGATAAGGTCAAGGAGGAGTTGCGATCCGCCGTTCCGAGCGAGTTGTATGAGAAGGTCATGCATGACCTCAAGGAGACGACTGACCTTTACCAGCTTTCCGAAGAGGAGAACGAGAGCCTTAGAACGGAGAAGGACAAATTGGAAAGAAAGAAGGAGGAACTTGAGAACAAGAATGTCGAGCTTCAAGTGAAGAAGATGGTCGATGACGAAAATCACCGACAGGAGATCTTTTCAATCAAAAGTAAGTTTGATGCGGAAAGCCGGAGACGTTCGTCCGCCAAGTTCCTGCTTCCAAAGGTGTATCCTGATTCTTTCGAGGCGTTGATGGCGTTTCAAAGCCTGTATCAGCACCTTGTGTTTGCCGAGAATGCATGGAAGGCCGCACTCGACTATAGGACGTTCAAGGACTTTAATGTTCCGTGGGAGATGTTGCACGACCTCGACCAGATCCTCTGGCCGCTCGTTTTTGAGAAGCGCGGTAATATCGAGGGCGAGTTTGAACGTCAGTCGAAATACGAGTACGCCAAGGGTGAGGGTGCGCAGACGACCAACAACCAGCGTCTCGCGCAACTCCGCAAGTTCACCTTCGAGGGAAGGGAGTACGAGATGTGGACTCATCTGAAATACGGGAACCGCCCCGGCAAGCAGCTTCGCATTCATTTCGCAATCGATAACGAGAAGCGGCGCATCATTGTTGGCTGGATCGGCGAACACATGGACAACGCAACGACCCGTTCGATACATTGAGGCGAGGGGCCGTGCGCGAGGTGACTTTAGGGGGCGAATTTGGATGACACAAGGAGCAAATATGGACAATGCGAAACTGGATTATCTGTGGCTGGTGCTTTGCGAACCGACGCTCAAGACCATACAAGACGTCATTTCCTCGAAAGCCGAAAATGGATACGTAGGCTCCCTTGACTTCTGTCAGAGCATTTTGAGGGGAGCGGTCCTGCGCTTCCTGCGGGCGAAGCTGGATTACTACCGCGAAGACTCCTTGCCCGACCTTTACGTCAAGGAGGTGTGGCCCGTGTTTTCCGAGTTGCATCGGATCGTAAGGGAGTGTCCCGACGTGGGCAGCCCAACGCTCAATGCCGATCCCCGCGCCTACCTGTTTCTGCTGAAGGTGTTTGAGCGCCGCCATGACCTGCTCGAGGCATTGTCTGCCAAAGCGGAGAAGTTCCGGACATATGCGTGTGAGTTCAGGGAGCGCGAGGGCGAGGCGATGTATGCGGTTAGACGCAGGACAGACTTCCTTGCGACGGCCTGCGGGCGGGTCTTCGGCTTCTTCCCCTATTCTCGTCGTGCGGAGAATATATGCTTTAACGACGGGAAGGATTATAGCAAATGGCTTAAATGGCTGCGGAACTACATCGTATGGCTTCGGCTGCATAATGACAACAGAGGTGCCGAGAATTTCCTTGAAGAGCTGATCGTCCCAAATGCCAAGCGGGTCTGCGTTTGCGGATTCCTTGGGATGTCCCACATCGACGACGATTTCAGCGGAGATTATTATGGCGAATTCTCGTACAGTCCCCATTGGGATCGTGAAGCGTTGAGGGGAACTCGCTATGTGAATCGATGGTTCAGGCTTCACTTGAACGACTTCGAGCGGAAGGGGCTCCTGTATACAACCGAAACGCATAAGCGCAGCAAGGACATAGCAATCTTCTGGCCCTGTTTTGCCGATGCGGAAAGCGCATGGCCCGAGTCGAAGACCCTTGGCCTCGCCGGGGACGCGCTCAATTGTCTGCTGGACCGTATCTCGCCGTCCGAGGCAATCGGCGGGCTGTCGGCGAAGGAAAGGATCATCGTCCTTGAGCAGGTCTTGTGCATGGAGGAGAAGGTCCCGGAACTTTACTATCACCTGGCGAACAACTACAGGGAGATTGGCGAAGAGGAGATCGCTTTTGACATCATCCGCCTGGCCTGGTGTTCGCGCACCTTAAGAAATTATGCGGATGGCGGATTCTTTGAGATGCTGGAGGATGAGTACTACGATGCGCTTGCGGAATATCTTGAATCATATTGATTGCGCCGTTGTTCTGCTGGCGGCTGTCGTTGCCGGATGCCGGTACTTCGATGTCGAGGAGACCGTCGACTACGTGATCGCCGGTGATGCGCGGATGGCGGCAAAGGGGTTCAAATTCCCCCTTTGCCATTCGGGATTCCAGCCCCTCATGCAGATTAGGGACGAGTCCGACTTCATCCGACTGTTCCCGGTCATGTTCGACAGGGGCGTTCGCGAAGAGCTGAAGCGCATGAAAGAAAAAGATGGATGGGGATTCCGCAACTGGCGAGGAGAGATGTTCGGCAACGGGGCGTTCTGGCGCGACAACCCGGAATGGGAAGGCGCGGACAAGAAGATACACACCGTCCTGATCACGGGCGCGGAGTTCGACAAATACTACCAGGATGTCTACGCAAAGGATGCGGCGAACCTCGCGCCCGAATACCGAAGCGGAATGGCGTGGGTCTACGCCTACTTCTCGGCGGAGGACGATTCCTTCTACGGGCGCGTCGACGCCCTTGGAAAAGATGAGCGCAAGGTGAGAGGGCCTGTTGCAGACCGTTATCGCATCATGATCTTCCGCAAGGGGCAGAAGCCGAACGGCAAGCCGTGCGAGATGTACTTCTGCAAGGACGTCCCGGATGAAGGAATTGTCTCGGATGACGGCCGGGTCAAGTTTGAGGTTGTACACATCGGGCATGAGGAGAGCCCGTGGGGCTGGCTTGAATACAGCAAGGACAAGTCTCGCGGCGATGGAGGATGTGTGCGGTTGAAGGCGGATGTTCCGTGGCTTGAGAAATTCGCGGTCGAATAGTCTACAGTCGACCTCCCATCCGAGATTCGTCCCGTTCTGTCCCCGTCTTGGTTATCTCACGTAGTCCCAGATGCGGTGTGCATCACCGAAGAGGAGCTGCGCCTCGGAGGGGATTTCGTCGATTTGGACGCGCTCCTTCCTCCCGTCGATCCGCTTGAGGACGAAAAGCCCGTCCGCGCCTTCCTCGAACACGTCCCCGTGTTCCATGTCGACGTAGAACTTCGACTCCGCGCTGCTCCTGACAAACATGCTCATGTCACATCCTTTCCGCGAGGCAGCGCAGTTTCGCCCTCAATCGCTCCGCCTCCGCATCCTCCCCGTGCTGTACGGCGTATTCGAGAAGGGCGTCCGTCCTTTTCAGCTCCTCTATGAGCTTGTCCCGCTGTGTCCCCGTCTCGGTCATGGCCTACTCATCGTCCATCTCGTAAATCTCCCGAAGCCCCGCCTCGTCAACGTAGTCCTCGAGGCAGAAGTCGAGGTCGAGCCTGTCCTTCGCCTCGGCGAGTGTAAGGAGCGTTGTGTCGCGCAACTGCGGCACGAGAAGGTTTGCGACTTCGGGAGCTGCCGTCAACTCGTCCATCGTGTGCGTCTTGAGGCAGTCGGCGCAGATCCCAGCCGGTGTTGCTGACATCCTCTCGCCGTTGATGATGCGGTCGCCGTTTGGGTCGGGTGTGCATCGTGCGCAAAGAAGTGCGCTCCCGGCCGGGTAGTCCTCGGTCGATCCGCAATAAAGGCAGAGGAATGATCTTCTTTACATACTGCGTATTATACCAAAATCAACCCCTCGGACTTTCGCCAGAGTGTGGTTCGGTGGTTCGGGTTCAAAAGTTCAAAACCGCGCAGGCCTCCGCAACGCTTCGCCAGCGAAGAAAAAAAATGGGGAACCTCCAATGTAGGTGTAATAACCAAGCTTGATTGCCGTTGATATAATTGTGGTTGGGTAAATCCCGGAAAGGAAATCAAAATGATAATCGCTGAATGGTCAGGCAGGAAGGTTACGCTGTACACGGACACGAAAATCCAGTTCCGTCAGATCAACGTGCCCCACAATGTGGTCGGAGTGCAGGTGAGCGGCGACAGCCGCACGGATGCCATGGTGTCGATCGCCATGGACAACGGCCGTACCTGGCTCTACAAGTCGAGCGGCACTCTGGTCCGCCAATAGGATTCAGAGGAAGTGCACCCGGAAGCGGTGAAACCGCTTCCGGGTGCGGTATTCAAGAAGGTCCTTCTCGTCGAAAGGAAAGAAATGAAGATTGATTCAGGAATAGTCCGTCCAGTTCTTGAGCGAATCGCCGTGCGGGGAGAGGATGACGGCAAGAAGTTTACGGATACGGCGCAGGTGGATGCAATCGCTGATTGCCTCAAGGATTCGGCATGGGAACTCTATCATGATGGCCGTCTTGCGAAAATCTATGCGCGGCGTGGTTTCGATCCGAGGAACCCCGTCGTCGTCGTTTCGTCCCACGTTGACATGGTGGCCGAGCGGTGCTACGCAAAGTGCGACGGCGAATTGTGGAAAGGATCCTTTGACAATCTCGTCACGAATGCCGTGATTGTCGCCTGCATGAAGGCAAATGCGTTTAATCCCAATGTCATGGTGGCGTTCACGGGCGATGAAGAGACCGATGACGGATTCGGCGGCGCGGATGAGGTCGCCGAGTCGCTTTCGGGAAGGGGGATTGCCGTCAAACATGTCGTGGTGACGGACGTGACAGAGGAAGGTTGGGAGGATGAAAAGGCATTCACAATCGAGAACGTGTTGCCTGAAGATGACGAGTCGCGCCAGCAGAGGATGGCGGAATCGCTGAAAGGGGCCGTTGCCGACATAGACGGCAATCCATGCGTGATCGTGGACGGCGAACCGGACGAAGCATGGGAGTATGACGAATATGATCTGCCATGCTGCTCCGTCTGCATGCCGTGCAGGGGAGACATGCACTCAGAGGAAGGCGTAGAGATACGCAGAGCAGGGATCAAGGCGTATGCAGAAGCGCTTGTCGCAGTGACAAATGCTCGTATTGCGATGTAAGACATGGCATGCCCCGGGGGTATAGTATCAGAAAGGAGGAGTAGCATGAAATTGCCAACACGTGAAGAGCGGCAGGGGTGGAAGATTCCTGAGATACGCGCGCATGTCGTGGGGAGTTACTATCTCATGGACTTCGCGCTAGATGAGACTAGATGAGATACGTCCGACATACCACATGGACGAATCGTGCCAGGGATCGGCGCCGTAGGCGCTGGAGGCGTTCTTCGAATCGACGTCTATGCAACGCCGTCTCGATCGAGTGTTAAGGGAGGGGGCTTGACGCCGCTGATGGGAAATCAATGACAAGGAATGAACTGAAAATAGTTTCCGGCGGGCAGACCGGTGTTGATCAGGGGGCGCTCCATGCCGCCATCGATCTTGGCCTTGCGTGGGGCGGCTGGGCACCGAAAGGATGGCGGTCGGAGAACGGGACGATCCCGCTTCTGTATCGCACGAAGATGCAGGAGCATGCGAGCGCGAACTATCTCGGAAGGACTCGCCGCAATGTTGTCGATTCTCACGCCACGCTTATCATCACCAACGCCTATCCGCTCACGGGCGGCACATTAAAGACGCGGTTCTTCTGCCAAGAGGCGATGCGGTCGCACGTTGTCGTGTCGCTGGGCGAGGCGGATGCCGTCGGCAAGGTGCGAAAGTGGCTCGGGCAATTCTTCGAGATCGAGCATCCCGTGCCATTCGTCCTGAATGTGGCTGGTCCGCGTGAGAGCAAGGCGGGCGGCATCCAGAAACGGACGCGCCGTTTTCTTGTTGAGGTGTTGCAGGGAATGATGGAGGACAGACGTGCAACCTCTGGCGAAAGAGGAGGAGACAAATGATAAAAAAGTGGTCAGTGCTGATCGACGGGATTGGCCTTCGCATCGTCATGTCCAAGGACATTGATGGTGCGTATCTTGCTGCCATGAAGGAATATGGATGCAAGATAGAGGACATACTGGCCGTCTTCTGCCATGCCCCGTTCAGGGCATCGAAGTGATGCGGACGCTTCTGCCGCTTCCAGTTTAATGTCATCCTCGACCGGTACCTCCAAGGATATTCCGTCCGTATTCATCACCCTCTGCATGATGTCCCCCGCGATTGCGCCTCTTGCAGAAATTGCTTTCCAGTGACGGCGCGATCTTCATCAGCATCGACGACAATGAGTTTTCACGACTTCGATTCAACCGTTCGCTTTCGTCGCGGGACGTCCAGTTTGACATCGGCCGCATCTCCGGCTTCACGGGCCGGGGCGCGGTGGTTGCGTCCGAGATCCTGATGGGACCTGGCGCCTACGCGACCAACGAGGAGAATCCCGACAACGTCAAACTCGTTCCGTTCGCGCCAACCGTCCGCACGGGTTGCCTCACGGCCACCCTTCCGCCCCCACGCGGCCGTCGCCTTCCGGTTCGAATAGACTGCGGCGGTGTCTCCGCGCCGTGCGTGACGCATGTAATGGGTTAGTGGGTTGCGCAGCCCACCAGTCGAATTGAGGGTGCGCCCGCC
>ERZ1031808.135-NODE-135-length-13818-cov-3.421565_pt1 | contig 13818 bp, 10 predicted proteins | sample MGYA00517103_ERZ1031808 | MGnify/ENA primary metagenome ERZ1031808 (study PRJEB33719, sample SAMN04261245) | wastewater metagenome | biome: rural village; feature: human; material: feces | host: Homo sapiens | place: El Salvador | collected 2013-01-14 ...
ATAGCCTGGATAGATCATCGTCCGGGAAATAGTTCTCCGGCACGTTCGGATGAATTCCCTTCTTCTCATCGCGCTCATATTCATCGCGGAGCGTATAGCGGTCATATTCACCGTGGCCGAAAATAAAGACCTGTCGGCCTTCCCTGGCAGTACACAGAAGAACACCGGCCTCCTTGGATTCCGCAAGAATCTTAAGCTCGCTGCACGCATGAATGGCGGCAGCCGGAACCTCCGTGTACCGGCTGTGCGGAATCATGAAATAGTCATCCATTCCGCGCACCAGGGGATCCTTGCGATGCATCACCTTGTGGTAGTAGACACCGGAAAGCTTCTCCTTCAGCATCCTCTTCGGGAGTCCATAGTGATAATACAGTCCGGCCTGCGCTCCCCAGCAGATATGAAGTGTCGAGGTCACGTTGGTCACGCTCCATGCAAACACGCGACAGAGCTCATTCCAGTAATCCACCTCTTCATATTCCAGCTTCTCCACCGGTGCACCGGTGATGATCAGACCGTCGAAGCGCCGCTCCTTCAGATCATCAAACGATGCATAGAACTGATGAAGGTGCGAATAGGAGGTGTTTTTGGACAGATGAGAGCTCATCCGCATAAAGGTAATGTTCAGCTGCAGCGGCGTATTACTCAGCATACGGAGGATATCCAGCTCGGTATCTTCCTTTTTGGGCATGAGATTCAGAATGCAGATCTCCAGCGGACGAATGTCCTGATGCGCTGCCCTGTTCTCGTCAACAATAAAGAGATTTTCTTTCTCCAGCTCTTCCTTCACCGGAAGATCATTCTGAATCCGAATCGGCATAATGACCGCTCCTTTCTGTCTATGTTCACAGCATCGCCCGGAACTCGTCTTCCGAAATCACAGGAATGCCGAGCTGCTGTGCCTTGGTAAGCTTGGAGCCTGCCGCCTCTCCCGCAAGGACGTAGCTGGTCTTCTTCGAAACGCTGCCGGACGCCTTGCCGCCATTGGATACGATCAGCTCCTCCGCCTCTTTTCTTCCAAGTGTCGGGAGTGTGCCTGTCACCACGATAGTCAGGCCGGCAAGCTTCTGCGATCCCGCTTCCTTTTGCTCCATCTTCAGCTTAACGCCCGCATCCCGCAGCTCCTGCAGGATCTTCCGGTTCTCCTCTGCGGCGAAAAAATCATGGATGCAGGCTGCCGTGGTTTCCCCCACATCAGGAATCTGCGTCAGCTCTTCCTTTCCAGCTTCTGCCAGTGCATCAATGCTGTCATAATGAGACAGAATCTCGCGTGCCGCAGCCTTTCCGCAGTTCCGGATTCCAAGTCCGGTCAGCAGAAGAACCGGGGAATTCTCCTTGGAGGCCTCAATCGCCGCCAGCACCTTGTCGGTGTTCTTTTCCTTGCCGATGATGCCTTCTTCGATCAGCTCCTCGCGGTGCTCCTTCAGATGATAAATATCCGCATAGCTGTGCAGATAGCCCTTCTGCACCAGCGCCTCCACCAGTGTATCGCCAAGCCCCATGATGTTCATGCAGCTTCTGGAGGCAAAATATGCGATCGAATTGACAACCTGCGCGGGACAGGCAGGATTGATGCAGCGAATGTCTGCCGTATCCTCCTCACGGACCAGTGGCTGACCGCATACCGGGCAGACCTTGGGTGCAGAGAAAATCACCTCCGGTTCCCTGACGCAGCCGTTCAGCTTCGGAATGATCTCACCGCTTTTAAACAGGCGATATTCTCCTCCTTCGCCGATCTTCATGTCCTGAATATAATCCTGGTTGTGGAGCGTTGCGCGCGATACACTTGTTCCGCAAAGTCTTGCAGGCTTCCCGGTCTCCCGGTCATGGAATTCGCCCGTAAATGTGAGCTTTCCGGTTCTTCCGACGTCAACAAGAATCCGGTCCATCACAACAATACGCTCCTCCGGCGGATACTTGTATGCGATGTGTCCGCTTGAGTACTTGGAACCCGCTGGAAAATCATTCCGATATGCCACATGATCGATCTTTACCACTGCACCGTCCAGATCAAAATGCAGCGTATCCCGCATGCCTCCGATATCGTCAATGGCCGAAAGGACCTCGTCCGCCGTCCTGCAGCTTCGATGATAGACCACAGAGACGCCCTTCTCCTGCAGAAGATCCAGCGCCTTCACATGGCTTTCCATGATCTCCTCCGGTCCTCTTTGAACATTGAACACGAACATGCGAAGGCCCCGCTTTTTTGTAATCGAAGGATCCAGCTGCCGCAGTGTTCCGGCCGCCAGATTTCTGGGATTGGCCGCAGGCTTCCTGCCCTGCTCCTCCATCTCCTCGTTGAAGCGCTCAAAATCCTCATGCGCCATATAGACCTCACCGCGAAGCTCCAGGCTTTTATACGGGAGATCCAGAACCTGCTGTACATCCGGAATCACCCGTGCATTGGCGGTCACATCTTCGCCGACAAGGCCATCGCCCCGTGTCTCCGCAAGGACCAGATGAAGCCTTTCGTCCTCCTTCTGTTCATAGCGGATGGACATGGAAAGTCCGTCCACCTTGACCTCCACAGAGAACAGGCAGTCCGGATGTATTTCATGCACCTTGGAGACCCATGCCTTCACATCCTCTTTGGTAAAAACATCCTCAATCGAGAGCATCGGCACATCGTGAGTGACCTTGACACCGGCTTCGCGCCTCCCGCCTGCAGGCTTCCCAAGAGCCGTTCCTCCGATCTTCTGAGACGGCGAATCCGGTCCGATCCAGTCCGGATGCTCATGCTCTGCGGCCTTCAGCTTCTGCATCAGCTGATCATATTCGTAGTCGCTGATTTCCGGAGCATCCTCATCGTAATACCGCTTCATGTGGTAATCGATGACTTTTTTCAGTTCTTCGTATCCTTCGCGCGTCATATGGCATCCTTAATCTGCAAGTGTCAGTCCGACCATCTCGTAGAGCTTCATTCTCTCGTCCTGTGTCAGCTCGCGCTGCATTCCGGGCTGCAGTCCCTTTACCGTAATGTTCAGCACCCGCACACGCTTCAGTGTCTTCACCTCGTGGCCCCTGGCCTTGCACATACGGCGAATCTGACGATTCAGGCCCTGTGTCAGCACAATCCGGAAGGTATAGTCCCCCAGCCTCTCAATGCGGCAGGGCTTTGTCTTCATCTCCAGATCCTTCAGCCAGATTCCCTTGGACATCTGATGCAGATCCTCGTCGCTGAGCTTTCCTCTGGTCCGGACAATGTACTCCTTCTCATGCTCGTTTGAGGAGCGCATCATGGCATCGATCAGTTCACCATCATTGGTCATAAGAAGCAAGCCTTCCGAATCGCGATCCAGGCGGCCTGCATAGGTCAAGTGAATCGGATAACGGAACACGTCCTCCAGTGTCACACGGGCATGCGGATCCGACTTTGTAACCGTCACTCCGACCGGCTTATAATAGGCTACTACAACCTTGCGGTCCTGCGAACGAATGATCTGATCTCTGACCTTGATTTTTTCCTTTCCGGTGATCATGCGGCCGGGCTGCGCGATTTCATCGTCCACCGTCACATCGCCCGCTTCCATAAGACGGTCTGCCTCTCTTCGGGAATACAGTCCGGAGGAAGCGATAAATTTATTCAGACGAATCATTCCGTCTGTTTTTACAGACGGGCCAGCTGCGCCGCGGCGTTTTCTCTCAGAATACATCTCTCATGCTCCATGATATAGGCGACCGTTTCGGCCGGTGCATCGGAAAAGGTTCCGAATTCATTCATTGCCAGTATGGTTTTCTCAAACCGGATTTCATCTCCGGCTGACGAAAGAAACAGATAATACGCTCCGTCTCCGCGATCCTGCCAGAGAGAGGATTGCAGTGCTGCTGTGTCCGGGATTTTCCGGCAGCATTCACCGGCATCTGCAATCGACCGGAAAATGTAGCAGAACGTACTGTGCTTCCGCTCTCTCGGAGGATTCAGAGCCTCCGCAGCCTTCCGGTTCATGGATGCCGAATCTGACTTCTCCTGTCGCGGCATGGCAGCCATTGCCGTATCCGTTCCGGCAGGGTTCTCACCTGCATCGGAAGAAGGCGTCCCCTGCTGCTTTGCAGCATCCGTTTCCTGCCTTCCCTCTGTCAGACCTGCTACCAGCGATCGGAACAAGTCCGGCACTTCGGAGATCTCTGCAGAAAGCGCTCCCGGCTCTCCGCTCGAAATCGTCAATGCCAAAGAGCCGTCCATCATCGCGCGGATCTGCATGGTATTCACAGCGCCGTCCAGCTGGAAGTTCTCTTCTCTTGCCGCCTCCATAATCACCCGGCGCAGATACTCCATGGCATTGTTCTTCCGCTCCATGATGTCATCCAGATTGATGCCGCTGCTCTCCAGATCTTCACGGGTCAGGTAGCAGCGTATTGTTGTTTCATTAATTCTTCTGAATTTCATGTTATTCCTTGAATCAAAATAGCCGGAAGGCAGCCTGCAGCTGGCCCTCCGGCAAATATGCACTCATTCTGCACTTGAAAAGAATCTGCTCAAACGGGCTCAGGCCTTACCAACCTGCTCCATGACTTCCTTTGCAAAGTTCTCTTCCTTGTGCTCCATTCCCTCGCCAGTCTCATAACGGACGAACCTCTTGACGGAAACAGCGGTGCCGTTCTTCTTGCCAACTTCTGCAAGGTATGCAGCAACAGACTGCTTGCCGTCCTCTGCCTTGACATAGATCTGGTCATTCAGGCAGATTTCCTTGAATTCCTTGTTAAGACGGCCGATCAGCATCTTCTCAAGAATCTGCTGAGGCTTTCTCTTGTTCTCCGGAAGAGCATCGTTCTCGGCAACGGCCTGTGCAAGAAGGATTTCCTTCTCATGTGCACGAACATCCTCCGGGATATCCTCTTCGCTGACATACTTCGGAGAAAGAGCTGCAACCTGCATTGCTACGTTGCGAACTGCCTCACGAATCTCATCGTTTACAACATCGGACTCAGCCTCTACGAGAACAGCGATACGTCCGCCGCCGTGAACATAAGAAGCAACAAGGCCGTTTGCAGCCTCAACCTTCTCGAAACGGCGAATGGACAGCTTCTCGGAGATCACTGCGATCATGTCAACCAGGCTCTCGCTGACCGTCTTGGAGGAATCCTCCGGCCACTTGTCTGCAAGGAAGCCTTCCAGATCCGTTGCCTCGGTATTCAGCGCTGCATTTGCAACCTTCTGAACATATTCCTTGAAGGTAGCGTTGCTTGCAACGAAGTCGGTCTCAGAGTTAACCTCTACAACCGCAGCCTTGTTGTCCTCGTTCTGAGCAACATAGCAAAGGCCTTCTGCTGCAATACGGTTTGCCTTCTTCTCAGCCTTGGCTGCGCCAGCCTTGCGGAGAAGCTCAACTGCCTCGTCAATATTTCCGTTTGTCTCAGTCAGTGCCTTCTTGCACTCCATGATGCCGGCACCGGTCATCTCTCTGAGTTCCTTAACCTGAGCTGCTGTAATTGCCATAGCGTATTCCTTTCTGCCGCAGCTTCTGCGGCACCTCTCGAGGGAACGCCAAACCGGCGTTTCCTGTTATCTGTCTTCGGAATCAGAAGGGAATCAGAGAGTTCCCTCTGCAGCCTGCTCTGCCTCGCTTGCTGCGGACTCAGCTGCAAGAGCATCCTGTCCCTCTGCATCTGCTGCTACGTTCTCCTCGCCCTGACGAGCCTCGATGACAGCATCTGCCATCTTGGAGCAGAGAAGCTTAACCGCACGGATTGCGTCATCGTTTCCGGGGATGATGTAATCAAGCTCATCCGGATCGCAGTTGGTATCTGCAATACCGATCAGAGTGATGCCCAGGCTGTGTGCCTCGTTTACGCAGATCTTCTCCTTCTTGGGATCTACAACGAAGATCGCATCCGGAATGTGAGCCATGGTTCTGATGCCGCCGATGTTCGCCTCAAGCTTCTCCTGCTCCTTCTTCAGAGCAGCAACTTCCTTCTTGGGAAGTACATCGAAGGTTCCATCGTTTTCCATCTCGTTGATCTTGTTCAGACGCTCGATTCTGGTCTGGATGGTCTTGAAGTTGGTCAGCATACCGCCGAGCCATCTGTGATTTACATAGTACATGCCGCAGCGCTCAGCCTCAGCCTTAACGGAATCCTGCGCCTGCTTCTTGGTGCCGACGAACAGAATGGTGCCGCCCTGCTCTGCAATCTCGAATACTGCCTTGTAAGCCTCGTCAACCTTTACAACCGACTTCTGAAGGTCGATGATGTGGATTCCGTTGCGCTCGGTGAAGATGTAAGGAGCCATCTTGGGATTCCAACGACGGGTCTGGTGACCAAAGTGTACGCCTGCTTCAAGCAGCTCTTTCATGGATACTACGCTCATTTTAATTTCCTCCGTTTGTTTGGTTTATTGCCGGGAGCAACCGGCCTTCCGTATCTCTTTCGCAGAAAAAGCAAAGACCTCTGTCCCTGCTCTCCAGGACTCATGCCAGCCTTTCGGCCACCGGCATCTGCTGGAAATACGTGTTCTATAGTCCTTCACTGCGCGGCATAATTTCTCCGCACAGCGTTCAAAGTATAACACAGCCCGGAGCCGCCTGCAAGTATTATCTTGCCGGTGCTCCGGGCTGTGTATGATCGGGTATGATCGGATCATTATGTCTGTATTATCCCTCAATCCGGTTCCGCATATTGTCGAGCTCTTTGTAAACCGCATCGTTCAGGACCTTAATGTAGGTTCCCTTCATTCCGGAGGAGCGGGACTCAATCACGCCTGCGGATTCAAACTTGCGCAGCGCATTGACAATCACCGAACGGGTGATGCCGGCCTTGTCCGCGATCTTGGAGGCCACCAGAATTCCCTCTCTCTTTCCGTCCATCTCCTCGAAAATGTGAAGAATGGCCTGAATCTCCGTGTAGGAAAGGGTTGAGAATGCCGATTTTACGATTGCTGTTCTGCGGTTCTCCTCCGCGGATTCCTCTGATACCGCGCGCAGCATCTCCAGACCGACCACGGTTGTGCCGTATTCGCAGATGATAATGTCATCAATGTCATATCCATGACCCTGATTGTAGATAAACACCGTTCCGAGACGTTCGCCTGCGATTTCAATCGGAACAATGATGGCATTGTGCTCCGAATCCTCCGCGTCAAAACCAAGCGTGGAGAGCATCACATTCTCATTGGTCGAGAGAATTGCAAGAAGGCGCTCGTTCAGATCGCCGTCGATGAATTCGCCCACACCATCCTTTACCAGACTCTTGATCGGCCGGATTTCGCTTTCGGGCTTTTCTGCTACTCCGAGCACCTTTCCCTTATGAGAAAGAACAAGAACGTCACTGTTCATAATTTCACTCATAACGGCGCAGATGTCATTGAAAACCACTTTCCCCGTGCTGTTGTTGTGCAGAAGCCGTTCGATCTTTTTAGTCTTGTCCAGAAGCTGTACATTGTTCACATTCTTCCTCATTTCGTCGTTCCTTCCTTCTTGTCCGTCATATAGCCGCATTCTTCATTATAGCAGACGAGTTTGTTTCCCTTTTCCAGGAGAATGCTTCCGCACTGCGGGCATTTTTCACCCGAAGGGCGGTTCCAGGTCATGAAATCACACTCGGGATTTCCAAGACAGCCGTAGTATTTTCTTCCCTTCTTGGTCATCTTGATCACGATGTCCTGACCGCACTTGGGGCAGGCTACGCCGATCTTTTCAAAATAAGGCTTTGTATTCCGGCACTCCGGAAAGCCCGGGCACGCCAGAAATTTACCGTGCGGTCCGTATTTGATGACCATGCGGCGGCCGCATTTCTCACAAATCTCATCGGACTCTTCGTCCTTGATCTCTACCTTCTCCAGCTTTTCGTTTGCCTTCCTGACGGCAGCATCCAGATCCGGATAGAAATTCTCAATGATGGTCTTCCATCGAACCTCGCCCTCTGCAACTCCGTCCAGAAGAGATTCCAGATTTGCCGTGAAAGCAGGATCCACGATTGCCGGGAAGGAGGTCTTCATAATATTGTTGACCGCTTCTCCGAGCTCCGTCATGTAGAGATTCTTGTTCTCCTTCGTGACATACCGTCTTGCCAGAATCGTGGTAATTGTAGGCGCATAGGTGGACGGACGTCCGATTCCCTGCTCCTCCAGAGCATGCACCAGAGATGCCTCGGTGTAGTGCGGCACCGGCTGGGTAAAATGCTGCTGGGCATCCAGCTCGGAAAGGGTGAGCTGTGAATTCTCATCTACGCCCTTCATGAGGGAGCCTTCTGCTTTATCCTCGTCAGCGGGTTTATAGACCTTCAGGAAGCCTTCAAATGCAATGTGTGAAAACGGCATCGTGAACAGATATTTTCCATCCGCAGAAAGGATTCCGCCTTCTTCCTGCTTTCCTGCCTTTTTCCCCTGCGCCGTCACGGTCACTCTTGTCTGCTCCACCTTCGCGCCGGCCATGCGGCTTGCCACGAAGCGGTTCCAGATCAGCTGATACAGACGGAACTGTTCCCTGGTCAGAGAGTCCTTGATCGAAGCCGGGGTGCGATTGATATCCGTAGGACGGATGGCTTCGTGTGCATCCTGAATCTTGCCGTCTGCCTTCTTCTGAGCACCTTCCGCAAGAAATTCCTGACCGTATTCGCGCGCAATATACTCTTCGGAGGCAGCCACGGCTTCTTCCGAAATGCGCGTGGAATCCGTTCTGAGATAGGTAATAATACCGACCGAACCGGAGCCCTTGATCTCTACGCCTTCATAAAGCTGCTGTGCGATTCGCATGGTCTTCTGCGTTGAAAAGTTCAATGCCTTGGACGCTTCCTGCTGCAGCGTAGAGGTTGTAAAGGGAAGCGGAGCCTTCCGCTCACGGATCGTGGTCCTGATTTCTGTAATCTGATAATCCGCCTTTTCGAGCGCCTTCTTCAGCGCTTCTGCTTCCTCGCCGTTTGCAATTTCCGCCTTCTTCGTGCTTCCGGAGGGACCGTAATAATGCGCTACCAGCGGCTTCTTCTCTCCCTTGACCTGCAAAACCGCATCCAGACTCCAGTATTCCTCCGGAATAAAGGAATTGATCTCATCCTCGCGGTCTCCGATCATTCGCAGCGCAACAGACTGTACACGGCCTGCCGAAAGGCCTCTCTTCACCTTTGCCCACAGGAGGGGAGAAATCTCATAACCCACAATTCGATCCAGCACTCTTCGTGCCTGCTGGGCATCCACAAGGTTCATATCGATTTCACGGGGATGCTTAAACGACTCCGTCACCGCACTCTTGGTGATTTCATTGAAGGTGATCCGCGCTGTCTTCTTGTCCTCAAGCTTCAGCGCAGCCATCAGGTGCCAGGAAATTGCTTCTCCCTCGCGGTCAGGGTCCGTTGCCAGATAGACCTTGTCGGACTTCTTCACGCGCTTTCTGAGATCCGCCAGAAGGTCTCCCTTTCCGCGGATCGTGATGTACTTCGGTTCAAAATCGTTCTCAATATCGATACCCATCTGACTTCTCGGAAGATCACGAACATGTCCCTGACTTGCCGCGACATCATACTTCTTTCCAAGAAATTTCTTGATGGTCTTCACCTTCGCTGGTGACTCTACTATAACCAGATTCTGTGACATTCCGATTGATTCTCCTACTTGCAGAATGCAGATTTGCTTCCGTCAGCCCGTTCCTTTCCGATGTGACAGCCGAACGAAACCGATCGTTACCGATCCCCATTAAGGGACTGCGAATGAATATAACGCAATTTTGTCGGATTTACAAGGCAGAATTACAGACAACTTTCGTAATTTTTTCTTAAATCTGTATAATACTAAAAGACCGCTCCGACATTCTAACAATGTCGGAGCGGCCCTGATTTCTTCATATTATAGTGTTTCTTTCCGTCTTGCACTTCCGAGGGGCACATGTCAATCATTCCGAAATCTCCGAACAAGCTTCCGTATACCGACCAAATGTCTTACTATATATCTGTTCGATATCTCTGCTGCTCACTTCTTCGTTATGCAGCAGACGAGTGTTTTCTTAACAGTATTCTCTTCCGGAGGTTTTCATGCATTCATCCGATTCTGATCACTCTGTTCCTGTTTCCGCATCCTGCGTATGGGCGAAGCTTCAGCCTTATCGCAGACCGTTTCTGATTCTGTGGATTTATACTCTGCTCGTCCAGCTCCCGCTCCTTGTTCTGCGGCTCACCAACGATCTTGACGGTCTGTGGAATCAGGACGACTACCTGGCAGGAACCTGGGAGCTTTCCATCGGGCGCTGGTTCTGGCCGTTTCTTGACAAAATGCGCTTCGGCATCTCGCTGGATCCTCTGCCGGCTGTTTTCTCCCTTGCCCTGTATTCGGTGTCCTTTCTTCTGATTCTGCAGCTTCTGGATCTCGTTCCTTCCGGAAGAAACCTTCTTGCCGGCTTTCTGTTCCTTGGCTCTGTCGGCATCGTCTGTCAGATGTCCTTCGGCTACATGGCAATCACCTTCGCGGTTTCGTTCTTTCTGGCTGTACTCGCAGTGTGGGTTCTTCTGGCACCGGTGACATCCTCTGCCATCCTGCCGATTCTCCTTTCCGCCCTTTGCATTGCCTTTATGATGGGCTCCTATCAGGCAGGAATCGGAACCACCGCACTTTTGATGCTCTTTGTGCTCCTGTATTCCATCGCAGCGGAAGGCGGTACGGAATCGGCAAAGCCTGCTTTCCTTCCCGCTGATGCCAGAGAGCGTCTGCGCTTTTTCATCCGTGCCTTCTGTTCGGTCGCACTCGGCGGAATTCTCTATGTTCTTCTTCTGAAGCTCCGCCTTGGGATGACCGGCACACCGGCAAGTGACTATCAGGGCTTTTCGGAGATTTCGCCGCTCTATATCCTTGCGGGTCTTCCCAATGCCTTCCACCACTGCTACCGGACGATTCTGAATTACTTCGTAAACGGAACATATCTCTCGCACGCTCTGGAACGGCACTCCTGGTTTCCGCTTTGTTACATGCCCGTATTCATTCCGGTTTGCGTCGTCTTTGTTCAAATCTTCCGCAGAAAGAAGACAGAGGCGCTCCTCTTTCTTGCCGGAATTCTTCTCATCCCGGCCGCAGCCAACTGCTTCTATCTCGCTGCACCCGAAACAGAAACGCATATGCAGATGGTTGTCTCCATGGCCCTGATCCTGCCGCTCCTGTTCTGCATGACCAATTTTGTCTTTCCCACCGGAAGGGCATCGTCCTTCCGAAAATCCGAACGCTGTCTGAAGGGAATTCTTCTTCTCGATCTTCTGCTTCTTCTTTACGGAGGAATTCTGCAGTGCGAAATGGATCAGTACGGCATGTATGCAGGAAGAAGAGCCTCGCAGACTCTTGCGCAGAGCATTCTCGCCGAGGCCGGAAGACAGGGCTATGACTACGCAGACGGCCAGCTCCTGATCGTTGGTCCGCCCGCCTCCTCCAAAACGTTCTACACGGCTCCCCTTTTTGAGAGAGCCAACGCCTATGCGCAGTACGGAAGATGGTCCAATGACATTTCCTTCTCCCGCATTTCCTGGAGCAGGCTGTATACCAACTACCTGCGGATCCAGGTTTCGTTCGCCCAAGGTGACACAGAGGCCACCATTTCCACACTTCCCGAGGTTGCTGCAATGCCCGCTTACCCTGCTGCCGGATCGGTGCAGAACATCTACGGCGTTCTGGTGGTAAAGCTGCAGAACTGATCGAATATTTATCCGATCAGTCTGGGCTTTCCGTTCACCTTCGGTGTCCCGACTCGGAACGTATCGTGCGGAACGAGGCACGCCTGATTGGACTCAAGATAGCCGCGCAGCGTCATATAGAACGCAGCATCCTCCAGAGACCAGCCGTAGGCCTTTGCAATCAGCCGCCGCATTTCCATGTAGCCTGCGCGGATTGCATCGTCACAGGTATCTCCGCAGCTGTTGACATACCATGCATCCTTCGTCTCCGTCACCGGCCAGTTCAGCTCGAAATTCTTAAGCAGCCGGACGCGCACCGTGATCTCTCCGTCGATCTCCAGACCGGTTCCGCAGACTTCTCCGTCGCCCATCGAGGCATGGATGTCCCCCATCACAAGAAGAGCTCCGGGCACCCTGACAGGAAGCCAGACCGTTGCACCCTTGCGGATGATCCGGCTGTCCATGTTGCCGCCTCCCTCAAACGCATTGATGGTTCCGATCTCACGTCCCGGCATAGCCGTGCCGACAACGCCCACCATCGGATCAATATCCCATTCCACGTCCTGAAACCTCACACGTCCGTCTCTGACCGGAAGAATGTGGAAGGGCTCCTTCTCCTCCTTATTCTGAAAGGGACCGCACCCGATCGCAACTACGCCGTGGTCCGCTACAGTGATGTCCAGAATATCCACCGCAATCACATCTCCTGGCTCTGCGCCGTCCACATACAACGGTCCGGTCGAAGGATTGTCCGGCTCCTCTCCCACCTGCTCTTCCAGCGTTTTCTCTTCCGTCTGTACCAGACGGTTGTAGCAGTCTCTCGTCTGAAATATCACAATCTCACCGTCCGAGGCGTGCTCCGCCGGTTTGTTGTGCTCCGAATGAACGTTGATGTAATACTGATCCGAAATGATTTTCATAAAATATCCTCCTTGATCCGGCATGCTTTTCAGGACCTGAAGAATGCCAGCATATCCTTCCACACCTGTCCCCGGTCGGTCTCATTCAGGATCTCGTGCCGGTCACCGGGATAAAGCTTCATCTGGACATTCAGCCCTGCTGCCTTGAATTTCTCATACGTTCTCTTTACTCCTGCGGAAAGGTCTCCGACCGGATCATCGGCGCCGCTTGCAAGAAGAATCCGGATCCCGGAAGGGATCTTCCGGATGTTCTCCGGCTTCGCGTCATAGGCCGCTGCCTCCACCAGACCCTTATATGCATTCAGCGTAAACAGGAAGGTGCATCTCGGATCCGCGTAGTAGGCCTTCACAATGCCGGTATCCTTCGTCAGCCAGCTGTTCTCCGGGTGCTCCCCCGTAAGATCAAATTTCCGGTAAGACTTGCTGTAGGTCATCTGCTGAATCATTTTGCTCCGATACTCCTCTCCGTGAATTGCCGACAGCACACGGATGAGAAACAGACCAAGCCCTGCCTGTACCCGGGAGACATCTCCGGTTCCCATCACAACCGCCTTCGCAACACCCTCCCCGTGAACGGAGAGATATTTGCGAAGCATATAGGAGCCCATGCTGTGCCCCAGCATCATATAAGGAAGCTCCGGATATTCCTTCTGCAGATGCTCCCGAAGCAGCTGCATATCCTCGACAAGGAGGTCGCTTGGATGCTCCGCCTTGCCAAAATATCCCCATTTTTCCTTTCCGGTCACGGAAGCGCCATGTCCAAGATGATCCTGACCGGCAACCACAAAGCCGTTCCTGCAAAGATATTTTGCAAAGGCATCGTACCGGTCCATATGCTCGATCATCCCGTGCGTCAGCTGAACAATTCCGCACGGCGTCCCTGCCGGCTCATACCGGACCGCACGAATCTGCGTCCTCTGATCTGAAGATAAATAGGTGAACTCCGTCCTTCTGATTTCCTGTTCCATACCCCCATCCTCCTGTTCTATGCAAAGAGTTTCCGCTTCCTTTCCAGCATCTCGTCCAGATTCTCAAGGTAAACAGAGACCTCCTTGGCATTGTCACAGCGCTCAATTCTCCCGTCCGGGAAAACACGCTTGGAAATTGACCCCGCCCCCAGCGCCATGATGGTCTGCTTCTCCTCCATGATCAGGATGTTGTAGATGCCGTATTTTCCCTCACGGGCATATCCCACGTTCTCAAAATTGCCGGACATATTCTTCTGGCGATACAGATAATACGGCTTCATCTCCATATCCTTCGCCGCCTCTGCTGCAATCTCCATTGTCTCATCGGTATTGATCAGAACCGGATATCCCTTCTC
>ERZ1031808.138-NODE-138-length-13683-cov-3.595245_pt1 | contig 13683 bp, 10 predicted proteins | sample MGYA00517103_ERZ1031808 | MGnify/ENA primary metagenome ERZ1031808 (study PRJEB33719, sample SAMN04261245) | wastewater metagenome | biome: rural village; feature: human; material: feces | host: Homo sapiens | place: El Salvador | collected 2013-01-14 ...
GGCTCCCGTCTATGAAAAACGAGATCGATCCGTGAATGGGATCTCTGTCACCGGCCTACCGGTCACTTGCGATCCCTTATCCACCGGATGCTCTCTACTTTTCCGTTTCCTCCAAATGCTTGATGGATGCGCGATCCATATCGAAGGAGTGGATAAGCTCCGTAACGGCCTGACTTGGGGAGACGACGCCCGCAAGGACAGCCGCTTTGACGGATGGCAGACGGCTCTTGATGAGCGGATCTTCAAAGAAGAGATTATGCAGATGTTCATCGATCATGCTGTTCACCCAGTCAAGAATCTGGCGCTGTCTGCGGTTTTCAAAAATGCCGGATTTCTTTGTGACCTTTTCAAATTCACGCATGACGGCCCACAGCTCCAAAAGACCTGTTTTCTTGATCGCGGAGCAGCGGTAAGCATGGGTTTTCCAGCCTTCGGTAGCCGGACGGATGAATTCGCACATTCTTTCATACTCGCCCTGTGCGACTTTAGCACGCTCGAGGTTATCCCCATCCGCTTTATTGACGACGATCGCATCGGCGAGTTCCATGATACCTTTCTTGATGCCCTGGAGGTCATCGCCGGCCCCTGTCAGTACGACGAGCATGAAGAAATCGACCATGGAGCGGACCGTGGTCTCCGACTGGCCGACACCGACGGTCTCGACAAGGATAACATCACAGCCGGCAGCTTCGCAGAGGAGCATAGTCTCACGGGATTTTCTCGCGACACCGCCCAAAGTGCCTTTGGATGGAGATGGTCGAATGAAGCAGTTCGGTTCACGAGACAGGTTCTGCATACGTGTCTTATCACCGAGGATAGAGCCGCCGGTGATGGATGAGGTCGGGTCTACGGCAAGGACGGCGACTTTGTAGCCCTGATGGCAGAGCATCTGGCCGAAGGACTCGATGAAGGTCGATTTGCCGGCCCCCGGTACACCGGTAATACCGATACGGAGAGCCTTGCCCGTTTTAGGGAGAAGTCCCTGCAGTACGCGCTGCGCTTTGTCAAAGTCTTTCGGCGCATTGCTTTCGATCAGCGTGATGGCCTTGGACAGCGTCACACGATCCCCTTTGGCCACACCGTCGATGTACTGCTCGACGGTCATTTTCTTACGGAGCGGCACTTTTCGAAGCGGAGCATCCGGGTATTCCTTCGCCCCGGTGATGCTGTTTGCCGTGGTATCTATCCCACGCATGACAGAGCAGGCGAATTCAGGATTTTTCTCTTCCGGTACCCAGCTGGGTCTTAAATCATCATTGTTTTCAGGCATTTGTCATACCCTCCCTTTCCTGGCTTTTTCCCCCTGTAGATGGATCATGAAAAGGAGGACTGCCAAATGAAAATATGATGTGTATCAAGCGTGATTCATTGGTAGTGATAGTGACCGGGTGCGGTGACTATCCATCACCATTTCCATTCCTCTGTTTTCCGGGCTATCACTCGATTTGGATTGCAAGCCCTGCTAGGGAGCCGAGGTCGCCCTCGGCTCCGCGCAGGACAAGAAATCAGATTTCTTTAAAACGCTTCTGTCACTATTCCAGCTGCGAAATGGTCATTGGTTCAGGGTTCGGGGTTCAGGTTAGGGTATCACCATTTCCAGTAAACCCCTGAACCTTGAACCCTTTGCCGATACGCACTGAATGACAGTGTCAGAAAACGTTAGGCGACCTTATTCTGCCTTAGCTTCTTCCTTAGCACGGTCTACGAGCATCTGGAGCAGCTTGATGCAGCATTTCGGAATGTTGGTGCCTGGTCCGAAGATAGCAACTGCACCATGATCGTACAGGAATTCGTAATCCTGTGGCGGGATAACGCCGCCGATAGCTACGAGGATATCTTCACGGCCGAGTTTCTTCAGGTCTTCGACGATAGCCGGGAGCAGGGTCTTATGACCTGCTGCCAGGGAAGAGAAGCCGACCATATGAACGTCGTTGTCGACGGCATCCTGTGCCGCTTCTTCCGGAGTCTGGAAGAGCGGGCCTACGTCGACGTCCCAGCCCATATCTGCGAAGGAGGTAGCAAGGACTTTCTGGCCTCTGTCGTGACCATCCTGGCCCATCTTCGCGAGGAAGATACGCGGGCGGCGGCCTTCGAGAGCTTCGAATTCGTTAGCCAGTTTCTTTGCTTCATCCAGTTCGGAGGTGTCATCGAATTCATTGGAGTATACGCCGGAAATGGTGTGGATGACTGCATTGAAGCGGCCGGATACCTTTTCAACAGCGTCAGAGATTTCGCCAAGGGATGCACGGTCATGTGCTGCCTGGACAGCAGCTTCCAGAAGGTTGCCGTTGTCACGGGATTCTGCACACTTGGTGATGGCTTCCAGATCGCGGCGGACAGCTTCCGGATCGCGGATGCTTCTGAGTTTTTCCAGACGTTTGATCTGTGCGTTACGTACAGCGGTGTTATCGATGGAGAGAACGTTCAGCGGATCTTCCTTCGCCAGTCTGTACTTGTTCAGGCCGACAATGGTTTCACGGCCGGAGTCGATATCTGCCTGACGACGAGCGGCGCATTCTTCGATACGCATCTTCGGAAGGCCGGTGGAGATAGCCTTGGACATGCCGCCCAGTGCTTCGACTTCCTGAATGTGTGCCCATGCACGTTTGATGATCTCGTTGGTGAGGTATTCCACATAGTAGGAGCCGCCCCATGGATCGATGATCTTGCAGACTTTGGTTTCATCCTGGATGTAAAGCTGGGTGTTACGAGCCAGACGAGCAGAGAAGTCGGTCGGCAGAGCGATTGCTTCGTCGAGTGCGTTGGTATGCAGGGACTGGGTGTGGCCGAGAGCTGCAGACATAGCTTCCATACAGGTACGGCCGATGTTGTTGAATGGATCCTGTTCGGTGAGGGACCAGCCGGAGGTCTGGGAGTGGGTACGAAGTGCCATGGATTTCGGATTCTTTGCGCCGAAGCCTTTGAGGATCTTTGCCCAGAGGACACGAGCTGCACGCATCTTTGCGACTTCCATGAAGTAGTTCTTGCCCTGATCCCAGAAGAAGGACAGACGCTTTGCGAAAGCATCGACCGGCAGACCTGCTTTTTCGCCGCAGCGGATGTATTCCATGCCATCTGCCAGCGTGTAACCGATTTCCAGATCGCAGGTAGCGCCGCATTCCTGAATGTGGTAGCCGGAAATGGAAATGGAGTTGAACTTCGGCATGTACTTGGTGGTGTATTCGAAAATATCACCAATGATACGCATGGACATAGCCGGTGGGTAAATGTAGGTGTTACGTACCATGAATTCCTTCAGGATATCGTTCTGAATGGTACCTGCAAGGATCTTCTTGTCGACGCCCTGTTCGATGCCGGCGGAAATGAAGAATGCCAGGATCGGAAGAACGGCGCCGTTCATGGTCATAGATACGGACATCTGGTCCAGCGGGATGCCGTCGAAGAGGATGTTCATATCAAGCATGGAGCATACGGATACGCCGGCTTTACCTACGTCGCCGATAACACGCGGGTTATCCGCATCGTAGCCGCGGTGGGTCGGAAGGTCGAATGCAATGGACAGACCCTTCTGACCTGCTGCCAGGTTTCTCTTATAGAATGCGTTGGATTCTTCTGCCGTGGAGAAGCCTGCGTACTGACGAACGGTCCATGGGCGGAAAACGTACATGGTGGAGTATGGTCCACGAAGGAATGGCGGGATACCGCTCATGAAGTCCAGATGATTGCAGTCATCATAGACATCTTTGGTATAGAAGGGAGCGACCGGGATCTTTTCCATGGTCGGTTCATAGAGTGCATCAAAGCCTTTGCCGGTCTTGGCTTCCAGCTTTTCCTTCCACTCATCATAGGAGCAGTGTGGATGTTCCCCCAGAGACAGCTGTGTGAAATCAGGATTTGTGTTTGCCATTATTCAATCATTCCTTTCTTTTTCTGCAGCATGCGGAGAATTTCGTAGCAGTTTGCTTTGACGCTGATGAAATCATCTACGCCCGCCTTGCGGTAGGTCTCTTCCAGATCCTTTGGAGCTGCGCCTGCGAGGAAGAGGGTGCCGTCGCCCAGGACTTCTTTCAGTCTCGGAGCCAGAGCCGGTACATCTTCCGGATAGGTCGCATCCGTGGAGCAGATGACAGCGACATCATATGGCGTGCCTTTGTCATCAGCGCCAGCTTTCAGCGCTTCTACGCACTTATCCCAGCGGGAGCCCGGTTTGTCTTCGTCATCCTGGAAACCATTATTGAGATGGACATTGAATTCGCCGACCTGCAGGAAGGAGGTGGAGAAGTCTGCTCTGGCTTTATGCTGCGGGATCTTGCCCATGTTTGCGAGGAAGATCTCGACATTCTTGCCAGTCTTTTCTTTATATGCTTCGGTATCAAAGCGGAGTGCTTCGAAGCGTTCAGTCCAGCGGTGTGCATCGATCTTTTCGATAGCAACGGAGCCTTCTGCGCTGCCAGCGACTTCATTGATCTCGCCAATGGTCGCACCGGCAGCAGCTGCTGCAACCGCTTTGTTGACGACTTCACCTTCACCAGCTGCTTTCAGTTCTGCCAGTGCCTGGCTTCTGAAGGCAAGATCAAGGTCTGCACGGTATGCTTTGGCTGCATCGCCAAGTTCCTGCTTAATGGCTTTCGTATCTTCCGGACGAGCTTCGAGGAGCACTTCGCCCATCAGCGGATACATGTTATTGCCGACCGCACGGTCTTTTCTAAGATCCAGTGCTTTGAAGCGCTTTTCGAGGACGGCTTTGATCTCCTTCTGCGGATAACCTTCTTCGATTGCTTTGGTCATGCCGCCCAGAGATTCGATCTTCTGGAATTCAGCCCAGATCTTTCCTGCCATCTCTTTGGTGAGCTTTTCAATTGCCCAGGAGCCGCCGGCTGCATCAATCGGGCGCAGCATGCCGAATTCTTCCTGCAGCATGATCTGCAGGTTTCTAGCGATACGGCGGGAGAATTCATCACCTTTTCTGACGGTATCATCATAAGGTGCATTTTCGTAGGTATCTACACCGCCAACGACAGCAGAGAATGCTTCGGTGGTGTTGCGGAGCATGTTCACGCCCACATCGAAGATGGTCTTTGTGAAGAATGCCGGTTTTGCATGGATCTTCATCGAACGATCTTCTTCTTCTGCACCGAAAGCCTTCATGATGTTCGACCATACCTGACGAGCTGCACGAAGCTTTGCAATTTCAATGAAGAACGTAGCGCCTACATTGAAGCCGAAGTAGAAGGACTGTGCGATATCATGGATCGAAATGCCTCTCTTCAGCATTTCACGGACATACTCTACAGCGACGCCGAAGGTATATGCGATTTCCTGTACGGCCTGTGCGCCGCCCAGAGAGAATACATCGGAAGTGATGAATACGGTCGCTACGCTCGGTGCATTCTTGCGAGCCCAGCGAATGGTCTCTGCCATCTGGTCGTATGCTTTTTCAAGGCTTTCCTTATTCTTGCCATCAGTCAGCAGCTGTGTCAACGGGCTTCCACCGATCACGCCATGAAGCGCGGACACATCTTTTCCCTGTGCTTTGACTGCGGCAGCCACCATAGCAAGCGGTGCCAGTGCAGATTCGCCGGTATACATCATGAATGGATACTTTGCAAGATCCAGACCGTCCAGAAGGTTATGCACATCTTCGAGAGTGGTCAGAGAAACGCCGGTTTCACCTGGTTTTTCAGCATCAGTCACATCGATGCCATGCAGAGTGGATGCATCAAGGCGTACATTGTATACCGTGGAACCACGATCGATTTCGTGTTTCAGGAGCTCATTATTTTCCTTTGGAAGTGCTTCATCACAGGACTGTGCAATGCCCCATGGTTCTTCTTTGTAACCATTGACTTTCTGACCGCGCATGAAGTCCCCCATACCCGGATAGTCATCGGTCGGCAGGATCGCTTCCTGTGCGTCCGGACCTGTACGCAGGGTATAGATCGGGCTAAAAGTGATACCTTCATACGTCTTGGTATACATCAGCTTATCAAACGGCTTGCCCTTCAGAAGCGCGTTGCACGCATCAACCCATTCCTCGTAGGTTGGTGGTGTGAATTCATCAAATGTGACCTGTGGGAAATCGGTTTTGCCTTCCGACTGTTTCAGAATCGCTTCCAATTCCTTATCGGTAAGCTGTCTTTCCTGATTTTCCGCGGATGTTGCTTTTGTTACTTCATCCATGAAATAGTTCCTCCTTTAATAATTTATGGCCGCTCACTGACTTACCAGCGCAAATCAAGAGAACGCCCCTTTAGACAATTTCAATCAGACAGAAAGTTCACCTCCTTCAGGTTCACGTCTTGGTCCTACCATAAAAAAACGACTGACCCAGTGGGGGCAGCCGGAAAATAATGAGACCAGGACCGATCTCAATCCCCTCCCCATCTCTCGCAGGTTGACGGAAATACTGACCTTCTCACAAGCCCTGATCTTAGACAGAATCAAATCATGTCTTGGATAGATCCCTACTTCCTTCGCGGTGATTCATTGGCAGATAGTTCTCCTGGCTCGGGCTCCTCATCTCTTCACGCCTTCCCAGACTTTCGCCCAGTGACTTATCTGTGAGAGACTCCTCCTTACAGTGGCGGGACCGCTCCGGCTTAGACCGGATTCTCTTTTATGCTTTCGCATCTGCCAGCCATATGAAATTGTCTAAATGACTACAGTCTCAGTATAATTCATATTCTTCTCAGTGTCAATCAATGTTTTTCTCTGTCTTATACATTTCTTGCTAATATTGCATCTGAAATGACAAATTATGCATTGAACAGCAACCAGGATTTGTATTATAATAGATTTGTATGTAAAGTTTATTTCATTATCATTATTTTTATTCTCATACAAGGAGCTTACCATGGCACTCGATCCGAAAACCAAAGAAACCGTCAGAGAAGAAGCCCTTCGGCTTTCTAAAGAATTTGCTGCACTTGATGGCAGACGCCCGCGTGTTCTCCTCATAGAAATGGAAAATGATCTCGAAAGCGATCGTGAAGAACGAAAACTTGCCGCCAATGCATTGGCAGACTCCGGCTGGGACGTCGACGTCAGCCCCTCGCAGCAGCCGGAGGATGCTGCCAAAGGGGCAGCAGACAATGACGTTCACTTCGTCTTCTACACTACGACCGGTGACGCCAGAGGTAAGAATGCTGTCGCCCTCTCGCGTGCTCTCGCTCTTTATGGCCGTGATGATATCCTGATCGCCGTTCATCAGGTACCACCCGAAGAAAAGGAGTCTCTCTTCCGCTACGGCATCCTCTGTGCCTTCCCCAAGGACTATGATTACCTCCAGGCTTCCCTCACCATGCTCCGTATCTTGATCGCAAGAGAAAAGCAGGAAATGGAAGAGGATGATGCCTACTAAGGCGTGACAGGAAGCGGCCGCAAAAGAACCGAGATCCGCCCACAGGGCGTATCCTCCTTTACCATAAATGGGATCATTCGCTTCATCCCTGTCGGCGGCGCTATTTCATATCCGCTATGAAGCCTTGGCTTTTCGGTGCTTACACTACACCAAATACAAAAAACAACGTGTGATCCGCTTACGGCGGAAACGCGGGATCGAAAACGGAGTGCCTGATTCTCTTGCGCACTCCGTTTTATTGCAACAAAAAAGCAGCGCATACGCGCTGCTTTTTCATATCGGCTATTAGCCAACGGTGAAGAGAACGTCGCCACCCTGTACGGACTGGCCTTCGGATACCGGCATGCCGGTGATCTTGCCATCGCATGGAGCCATGATCGGGTTGCCCATTTTCATAGCTTCGAGGACGAGGACTTCGTCGCCGGAAGCAACTGCATCGCCAACATGTTTGTTGATGCGGATAACTTTGCCCGGCATCGGAGCTTCAACGGATTCGCCTGCGCCTGCAGGAGCTGCTGCCGGAGCTGGAGCCGGAGCCGGTGCTGGAGCCGGAGCCGGTGCTGGAGCTGCTGCTACCGGAGCCGGAGCTGGAGCTGCTGCCGGTGCTGCTGCTACCGGAGCCGGAGCTGCTGCTGCTGCAGCGCCGCCGTCTTTAACTACTACATCGTAATCCTGGCCGTTAACTGTTACAGTAAATTTTCTCATTGTCTTTCCTCCTAAATGATTGTACTTTCAACTTTCAATTAGAACTGCTGAGTGCCGGAAACACCTGCAAGACGAGATGCAGAGGTCCAGCCACTTCTAGCTGCCGGGCGGATGGAGACGATTTCGCCGCCACCCATAGCAACGATTGCAGCAGCGATTGCTGCTACAACTGCACCATTGTCAGCTGCTTTCGGAGCTGCTGCTCTAGCTGGAGCTGCCTTCTTCGGAGCTGCTGCCGGTGCCGGTGCTGCGGACTGATTGAGAGATGAACGTACCTGCCAGATCATGATCAGCGCTACTACTGCTACGATAGCAGCAAATACCGCGATATACATAACTGTGTTGTTATCCATCTGTACCCATCCTTTCAATTAGAGTTTTTCTTGCAGCAAATATTACAGCGGAATGTTGCCGTGTTTCTTTGCTGGATGTACTTCGTGCTTGGAAGCAAGCATCTTCAGTGCATTGATGATTGTCGGACGAGTGTTTCTCGGATCGATAACTGCGTCTACATAGCCACGTTCAGCAGCTTTGTATGGAGTAGCGAATTCTTCGACGTATTCAGCTGTACGCTGTTCTTTGTTCGGGTCTTTCTTGAAGATGATGTTTGCAGCGCCTGCAGGTCCCATAACAGCGATTTCAGCGGTTGGCCAAGCGAATACCTGGTCAGCGCCCTGTTCACGGGAGCACATAGCGATGTAGGAACCACCGTAAGCTTTACGGAGGATCATGGTGATCTTCGGAACGGTTGCTTCGCAGTATGCGAACAGCATCTTAGCGCCGTGACGAATTACGCCGGCATATTCCTGCTGTTTGCCTGGCAGGAAGCCTGGTACATCGACAATGTTTACAACCGGGATGTTGAAGCAGTCGCAGAAACGGATGAAACGAGCGGATTTATCGGATGCATTGTAGTCAAGGCAGCCTGCCATGAATGCCGGCTGGTTTGCAATGATACCAACGGTCTGTCCGTCGAAACGTGCGAAGCAGGTAATGATATTCTTAGCGAATTCTTTAGCTACATCGTAGTATTCACCGTTATCTACAACGGATTTGATAACGTCATACATGTTGTATGGAGCGTTGGAGTTTTCTGGCATGATGGTATCGAGAGCCGGATCGGTTCTGGTCGGATCATCACCGGTTTCAACGATAGGAGCATCTTCCATGTTGTTGCTCGGCAGGAAGGAGAGCAGGTAACGAATCTGTTTAATGCAGTCTTCGTCGTTGTCGCAAGCGAACTGAGCTACACCGGAAGTACGGTTGTGGGTCATAGCGCCGCCGAGTGCTTCAGCGGTGATCTTTTCGCCGGTAACGGATTCAACAACTGCCGGGCCGGTCAGGAACATCTGGGATGTTTTCTTGACCATGTAAATGAAGTCGGTCAGAGCTGGGGAGTATACAGCGCCGCCTGCAGATGGTCCCATGATAGCAGAGATCTGCGGAATAACGCCGGATGCAATGGTGTTGCACCAGAAGATCTTGCCGTAGCCAGAGAGTGCATCGACAGCTTCCTGAATACGAGCTCCGCCGGAATCGTTCAGGCCTACGCAAGGAGCACCGACTTTGAGAGCCAGTTCATTTACGTGAACGATCTTAGCAGCGTGCATTTCGCCAAGGGAGCCGCCTTCAACGGTGAAGTCCTGTGCGAATGCGAATACGAGTCTGCCGTCAACGGTACCGTAACCGGTAACAACGCCTTCGCCCGGGAGATCTTTCTTTTCCTGACCGAAGTTGTGGCAGCGGGATTTTACAAGGGCATTGACTTCTACGAAAGTGCCTTCATCAAACAGAAGAGCCAGTCTTTCACGAGCAGTCAGTTTGCCTTTTGCATGCTGTTTTTCAACTTTCTTTTCTCCACCCATAGCCTCTACGTGAGCGAGGTTTTTGTGAAGAAGTTCAATTCTTTCTGCAACAGTTGCCATTCTTACACCTCCAAAAATTTTAGGGACCCCCGTGAGGGGGATGCCTTACCCCGATGGGCAAGGCATTTGCCATCGTTCAATTAAGCCTTGAAGGATGGGCCGCCTGGGCGTTCTGTCAGTTCAAGCAGAAGGCCTGTAGCCTTTGGATGCAGGAAAGCGATGTGACAGCCGCCAGCACCGATACGATATTTCTTATCGATGAGCGGAACTTCTTTAGCCTGCAGGTCAGCAAGGCAAGCTTCGATGTCGTCGACACGAAGTGCTACATGCTGGAAACCATTCTTGCCGCCGTTTGCTTTTTCGATGAAACGAGCAATCGGGCCGTCCGGAGTGGTGGAACCCAGGAATTCGAGTTCGCATGCTTCGGTCTGAGCAGACGGTTTGAAGAAGCTGGTGGTTACATGCTGTTCTTCGACGGTTTCATCCGGAAGGGATGGATCCAGTCCAAGGATGTCTTTCATCTGCTGTTTAATAGCCTGAAGGTCTTTAACAGCAACGCCTACATGGTCCACACAAATTACTTTGAATGCCATAATAAACTCCTCCTTTAAAATTACTTGAATATTTTGCCTACAATGGAATCAACGACCGTGAACGGATCTGTCTTCCGTTCAAAGACTTGTTCCACGCAGTCACTAAATTCACCCGTCGAGGAAATATTTTCCTCAATATGACGGGAAATGCGATCGTGAATCATTTCGAGCATCTCGCTTCTAGCCCGTTCACGTCTTCTTTCTTCAAGGAGACCAGACTCTTCGAGGTACTTTCTATGTTCGCCCAGAGCTGCTACTACTTCCGCTACACCCTGATCTTTGTTCGCGATCGTTCTCTCAATCGGAGGACGCCAGTTCTGAGCTTCGCCCAGATCAAGCATCATTTCGATTTCGACGTTCAAACGATCTGCGCCATCGCGATCACATTTGTTGATGCAGAATACATCACCAATTTCAAGGATACCTGCTTTGATAGCCTGAATATCGTCGCCTAGTCCAGGTACGAGCACAACAAGTGTCGTATCCGCATTTTTAACGATATCAACTTCTGATTGTCCTACGCCTACTGTTTCGATGAGAATGACATCGAGACCGAAAGCATCCATCAGTTTGACCGCATCTGCAGTCTTGCGGGAAAGTCCGCCGAGGCTGCCGCGCGTACCCATACTACGGATATAAACACCCTTATCCAAGGTCAGGTCGTTCATTCTGATACGGTCACCAAGGATGGCGCCGCCGGAGAATGGACTCGTAGGATCGATGGCTACGATACCTACAGTTTTGCCCTGCTTACGGAACTGCTTAATGAGGGCATCTGACAGTGTGCTCTTACCCGCACCAGGCGCACCAGTAATACCGATGACCTGTGCACGACCGGTATGGTGATAGATTTCTTTCATGACATCTTCAAATCCATCCCGTTCGTCTTCAACGATGGTAATTGCTCTCGCTAAGGCACGTCTGGATCCATTCCAAAAATCCTTCATAGAAAATTCCATGGATGCACCGCCTTTTCGAAGAGTAAATAATATAGTTGCAATGGGACTGAGTATCCCCCCAGCCCCATGCAAGCTACATTTCAACTAATAAACTGTCAAGCTAGTCAGTCTAAAAGTCGATTATTTTACGTTTTCTTTAATGAAGTCGATAACTTCTTTGGTTGGTGTGCCAGGAGTGAAGATAGCTTTTACGCCAGCTTCTTTCAGGCCTGGGATATCGGATTCCGGAATTACGCCGCCGCCAACTACGAGAACGTCGCCCATTCCTTTAGCCTTCAGTGCTTCAACAACTTCCGGGAAGAGGGTGTTGTGAGCGCCGGAGAGCAGGGACAGAGCTACAACATTAACGTCTTCTGCGTCTGCTGCTTCAACGATCTGTTCAACGGTCTGACGAAGACCGGTGTAAATAACTTCCATGCCTGCATCACGAAGTGCACGAGCAATAACTTTTGCGCCACGATCATGTCCATCAAGACCCGGTTTAGCTACCAGTACTCTGATACGTTTGTCTGCCATTGTAAATTACCTCCAGAAATATTTGAGTAATGTAATTATCTTTGCTTCAGGCTGCCCTTAGATTAGAGGGTGTTGTGCGGTTTGTATTCGCCGTAAACTTTACGCAGAACGCCGCAGATTTCGCCTTCGGTGCAGTATGCACGTACGCAGTCGAGGATGACTGGCATGAGGTTGATGTGGTCTGGGCCTTCAGCCGGAGTCTGAGCTGCTTTTTCAAGTTTAGCCAGTTCTTCAGCAACTTTAGCCTGGTCACGGTTTGCTTTATCCTGAGCGAGCTGAGCTTTCTTCTTTTCGCCAACGGATGCGTCGATCTTCAGCAGGCCGGTAACCGGTGGTTCTTCCATGGTGAATTTGTTGACGCCAACGATGGTTCTTTCGCCGGATTCAACAGACATCTGCCAAGCGTAAGCAGCGTCCTGAATTTCTTTCTGGATGTAGCCTTTATCAATAGCTTCTACTGCGCCACCCATTTCATCGATCTTGCGGATGTATTCTTTAGCTTCTGCTTCGATAGCATTGGTCATAGCTTCAACATAGTAGGAGCCGCCGAGCGGATCAACTACGTCAGCCAGGCCGGATTCGTAAGCTACGATCTGCTGGGTACGCAGAGCGATGGTTACGGATTCAGTGGTCGGCAGAGCCAGAGCTTCATCGCGGGAGTTGGTGTGCAGGGACTGGGTTCCGCCCATAACTGCTGCAGCGGTCTGGAGAGCAACACGAATGATGTTGTTGTTTGGCTGCTGAGCGGTCAGCATGGAACCAGCGGTCTGGGTGTGGAAACGCAGTTTCATGGACTTGCTGGATTCTGCATGGAATCTTTCCTTCAGAATGGTAGCCCACAGACGACGGGATGCACGGAATTTTGCAACTTCTTCGAGTACGTTGTTGTGAGCGTTCCAGAAGAAGGACAGACGACCTGCGAATTCATCGATCTTCATGCCAGCTTTCAGAGCTGCTTCGATGTATGCGATACCATCAGCGATGGTGAATGCGATTTCCTGAGCAGCGGTGGAGCCTGCTTCACGGATATGGTAGCCGGAAATGGAGATGGTGTTCCACTTCGGTACGTTTGCGGAGCAGTATTCGAAGATATCGGTGATCAGACGCATGGACGGTTTAACCGGGAAAATGTAGGTGCCGCGAGCTGCGTATTCTTTCAGGATATCGTTCTGGATGGTGCCGCGAAGAGCAGTTGCCGGAACGCCCTGTTTTTCAGCTACAGCGATGTACATAGCCAGCAGCACGGAAGCCGGTGCGTTGATGGTCATGGAAGTGGAAACTTTGCCGAGGTCGATGCCGTCGAACAGTCTTTCCATATCGTAGAGAGAGTCGATAGCTACGCCTACTTTACCAACTTCGCCAGCGGACATTTTGTCGTCGGAGTCATAGCCGATCTGGGTTGGCAGGTCGAATGCGCAGGACAGGCCGGTGCCGCCGTTAGCGATCAGGTATTTGTAACGTTTGTTGGATTCTTCAGCGGTGGAGAAACCAGCATACATACGCATGGTCCAGAGTTTGCCACGGTACATGGTCGGCTGTACGCCACGGGTATATGGATATTCGCCCGGGAATCCGAGGTCTCTTTCATAGTCGAAACCTTCGAGATCGAGTGGGGTGTACAGGTTCTTGTGTTTCAGACCAACTCTTTCCGGATGTTTTGCGCACTGTTTTGCATAGGTGTCATTGTAAGCTGCAAGTTTAGCTTTCAGGGATTCGTTAGACAT
>ERZ1031808.139-NODE-139-length-13664-cov-4.697186_pt1 | contig 13664 bp, 12 predicted proteins | sample MGYA00517103_ERZ1031808 | MGnify/ENA primary metagenome ERZ1031808 (study PRJEB33719, sample SAMN04261245) | wastewater metagenome | biome: rural village; feature: human; material: feces | host: Homo sapiens | place: El Salvador | collected 2013-01-14 ...
TGCCATTGGAGGGAGACGCCCCCATCAAACTGATCGAACTGAATTATGGTATACTCAGGTCACATGAATCGTTCAAGGCATATCTTCTTTTGGACGGCGGCCGTGGTGCTGGCCGTGTTGGCGGGTGCGGGGCTCGGTGTTCGCCGCTGCGTACACGTCATGCGGGAACGAGCGGAAATCCAAAGGCGAGGCGACGAAGCGTGCCGCCGGTACAGAAACTTCAGCATACCACGAGACATCGTGTTAAAGACCGAAGCGGAGATGGACGCCTACGTGCGGTCGATGGGCATTGACTTCTCGCGTGGTTCAAACTGCGTGAACCACATCGGTACGGATAAGCGCAAGTGGCTGTCGCGAATCGGTTTCCATTACCAACACACGTACGGAAACCAAATGAAGGCGACGTGGCTCCTGCTCAGAGCCGCCGAGCTGGGAGATGAACCCGCCATGTGCCAACTCGGGGCGACGTACCGGGACAGTACGAAGGTGCCGACGAACGGGGTCGCCAGCATCACCTGGTACCGCTTTGCGCACGAACTGGGGAATCCCTGGGGAACGTTGGGCCTTGCGCGGAACTACGAAAAAGGCGTCGGCGTTCCCGTCGATCGGACTCAGGCGCTGGCGCTCTACCGCCAGATTGTATCCAGAGTAGAATCTTCGGCATCGTTTCCAAGCGCCACGAACGATGCACCCTATCAGATAAGTCAGAAATGCATTAAGGCCCTGGAGGCGCAAATGCCTTGAAATTGCGTAGACTCGCGGCATCGGCACTGATGATCCGATAGAGATTTCCCCGTCGAAGACCACCTTCTATGCGCGACTTCGCGACGGCGAGGCGTGTACCTTCCGCATCGACACCACCGGGGGCACCAATCTGCTGACCCTCGTTATGGGCGAATGTGCAGGCGTTCACTTCGGCATACGCATGATCTTGAAGGGCGAGACCGCCCAAACGACCGCCGACGAATCCATCGGAGGCATTGTCGACGACAGAGCTGGCGTTCAGGAACAGGGCAACGTTCCGACCGCTTACCACCACACCTCCGCCCACGGCCCAAGCGAAGTTGTTGGAAATCGTGCAGTTCTGGACGCTAACCGTCACCTCCATGCGGTTGGTTCCGTCTCTTTCCTGGTTGCTGTAGACGTAGAGTCCCCCGCCTGATGTTGTTCTTTCGTCTGTATTTATGCTGTAGCCGAGTCTCTTGGGATCGGGTTCGCCCTCCCTGATGCGCCGTCGTCCGTTTCCCACGATATGACAGTCCCGGATTGTGGTCGCAACACAGCAGAAAACACCCCCACCCACGAAGTCATAATCCGTCGAGTCCTTCTCCGAGCCGGGCATAAACGTCCCCAGTCCGCCCGTGACGGTGAAGCCGTCCAACAGGGAGCCGGTGGCGCCGCTCCTGAACGTGACAACGGACGTTTTCTCGCCGCTGCCGTCGAGAATCGTCTTCTCCGGCCCCTCGTCGGCGACGAGCGTGAGGCATTTCTCGACGACGGGGCATTCCCGGTAGCGCCCGGGGCCGACATGGACGGTACCGAACCAGGGAACGGTGGCGAGGGCGTTCGAGATTGAATTGAAGGGACGTTCCGCCGAACCGTCGCCTCCCGGCGCGGCGTCCGCCCGCACGAAGACACGGCTTTTAATGTCCTCGTACCGTTCAACGGCGAAGACGACCCCCTCGTAGGCAAGCGCACCGACGAGCAGGAGCGCGGCGGCGGCCCCGGCGAGGCACCAGCGACGGCGGACCACGTGGCGCGTTTCGACGGCGCGGACGAAAGCCGCCATCGAATCGTAGCGCTGGCGCGGAAGCGAGGACGTGCAGCGGCGGATGATCGCCTGCCAACAGCGCGGCGGGTTCCCCCGGAAACAGGCGTCGAGCAGCACGCCGAGCGCGTGAATGTCCGTCGCGGGGGAGACGGCGCGGTCCATGAACTGCTCCGGCGCGGCATAGCCGGGCGTCCCGACGCCACGGTAGTGCGTCTGCTCGATGGAGACGGAGTCGATGACGGTCGGCGCGGCGGGTTCGTCGGAGAACGTCTTCGCGAAGCCGAGATCGACGAGGATCGGCGTCGTGCCGTCGCGGGTGAGGAGGTTTGTCGGCTTGACGTCGCGATGGACATAGCCCTCGCGGTGGAGGCGGTCGAGGGCGCGCGCGACTTCGATGGCGCAGGCGGCCACGGCCTTGTCCGTGCGCGGCAGCGTGAAGGGGCGGAGGAGGTCGAGGACGATCCAGGGGCGGCGGTCGTGGGCGCCCTGGTCGAGCAGGTGTGGAAAGCCGTCGCCCGCCAGGCGCTGCAGCAACTCGGCCTCGCGCGCGAAGCGGGCCGTGCATTCCGGGTTCTCCGGATGGCGGGCGATCTTGAGCGCGCCGACCTGGCCGTCGGCGGGGCGCACGACGCGGTAGACCTCGGCCGAACCGCCGCGCGCGAGGTAGGCGACGACGCGCCAGGCGCCGAGGACGTCGTCGGCGGCGAGCAGATGCGGAGCGTTGTCCGCGATGCATGCGGCGCCCGAGCGGGCGAGCCATTGGGTGAATTCGTCAAGTGTCATGGGGCACAGTCTCCAAGGGAGGGGAGGTCGTCGCGCCGCGCGAGCGTCTGCACAAGCGTGCGCAGACGGGTGAGCGTGCGGGCCTTGATCTGGTTGACCGCGTTGCACGCGAGACCGTAGTCCCGGGCGACGCAGATTGGCGGTTCGCCCTTCACGGCGACGCGCAGAAAGACCTCCTTCGTCTGGCCGAAGACGCGCGGATCGGCCAGGAACTGCCGCAGGGCGATTTCGTAGGCGGCCTGTCGCCATGAAGCGTCGTCAGCGTCATCGGGAGACGGGTGGAGGATGTCCTCTCCGGCATCTTCGAGACGGGCCTGTTCGCGCATGCGCCGCGCCAGGGTCTTGAGGGCGATGCAGCGGAGGATGCCGACGAGGTAGCAGTGGAAGGCGCCCTTGGCGTCGGGGGCGTAGACGTAGTCGGGCAGACGCCGGACGAGGACGAGGAACGTCTCCTGCAGGAGGTCGTCCGCGTCGAGCGTGGGGAAGCGGCGCGCGGCGAAGGCGCGCAGGGCGGGCGAGTAGCGGGCGATGAACTCGTGCCAGCGGGGCGACTGCGGGCTGGAACCGATGGCGGCGATGAGCCGCGCGGATGTCTCGGGGAACTTGGAGGGCATAGTTGTTGGTGGCAAACTGACTTCCTGTATGAGCAGGAACAGTATAGCAGATTTCACCAAGATCCCGCCCTCCGTAAATCGCCTCCCACGGGAGGGACGCAATTTATTGTGTCCGCTGTACCCTCCACGTACGGGCGACGCCCACAACGTACTGTAAAAATTTCCAGAATCAGGTTAGACCTGATTCTGGAAATCCCCCCGCCCCAATAATCCCCGTATCAATCGTTCCCGAGGGCGTACATGACGAGGCGCCCCGACTTCTCCCAAACCGTGATGACCACACCTTTGGCCTGATTTTCCGACTGGTAGTAGATATCTCCACCCGACACGGTGTTGAAATCATAACTGCCCATCGCCTCGGCAAAATAGTTCCTGTTGTGTTTCACTTCGGTCATCTCAATCTCGAATGCCGCAATACCGAGTTTGCGTGGCAAGTCGAAGCGGACCTGTGATTTCTCCAGGCCCGTCGCCTTGAAGAGGCTACGCGAGTCAAACGACATCCCGTCCACGACGAAGCGCTTGCCGGCCGCATTGAGTTTCCAGTCCAACGCTTTCGCCTTTACATCCTGGACTTTGTTCAGGGCGATGAAACTTTGCAAAGGCATGCCGACGTAGTAGTTCCCGATCACGCAGGCCTTCCCTCCCTTTGCAAGCATATTGGCATGGTTCTGTGTCAACGCCACAATCTCGTCTAACCGATCTTTGGACAGGCCGACGATCTGTTGTTCGTACACCTTGTAGATCCCGTCCTTGAGGTGCCGTGCCACGTCGTCCGCCAAAGACCCCTTGTCGTCTTGATTCAACTTGAACAGACCCATGAGGACGTCCTTGTCCGTGATGGAACTGACGATTTTGCCGTTATGGAAGCACACGATAGAGTAAGCCTCCTTGGGGTCTACGGCATACACACGGAGAAGCGCATCCACACGTTTCTGTATGTCCGACTCGTAACGTGCCTCCGCCTTGTCCAGAAGAAACTTTCCAGAGGGGCCTTTAATGCGCCGCGCGGCGGCCAATATGACATCACCAATTGACGAGGACTCGGCAATCTTCTCCAGAAGCGTGTCGTCGGATATGTTGTTCACAGCTTCGACAAGGAAGGCCTCAATCTGGGAATTATGTTTATGTCTCTGTACGAATTTCGCGAGAGATTCCTGTTTCGCATGCATAAACAGGTATTTTGCGAATTTCACGTCTTCCAATTCGGGGGCTTTCGTTAGAGCGTCTTGGATGTCCCACGCAATGTCACTAAGAATCTGCTGAATGGACTCCTCGTCTTTCAGCCAGGAAAATAGCCGTTCGCGTACAGACAGCGGAACCGATCTCATTCCATATTTCCCACATACCGCATTGGCGACATTCATACTCCCAGCGTTGCCCGCATCAAGATACGCTTTTATGAGTTGGTCATATTCCGTCCGCATGGGATTACCATCGTCTCCGGCCCGTTTCAGCAATTTCATAAACGCATCTCGACTCAATTCCACTTTCCGGATTGCGGCAAGTCTGACCTCAATCGGCGCCGCGTCATCCAACACAACGGTTGTCAGGCTTTCACGTGAGGAACGGCCCGTTTCAGCGGCAATGACCTTGAGGCGATAGGCGACGGGAAAACCCGGCGGCGGAATATCGTCAGATGACATGGCCCTTCGCGTGCTGGTAGAGCCCTCATATCGCGCGCGAACCCTGTCACTGACACGGCCCGTGAGCACGACATCCGCGAAATCGGAATCCTCCGCAACCAGTCTGTCCGCAGCTCCCAGCTCAACCAGACGCTGAAATGCCATCAGCCTCATGTCCGGTGACGCCTCGGCAGAACAGACAAACAGTTCGAACAACTGTTCGTCTGTACTTTTCTTCATCGCGGCAATCCGTGCCTTTTCGTTCTGCCCGTTCACAATGACTCTTCGAAGGTCGGCTTCGTCCGTCAGGCGTACAACGGCCTCTTCCGCGTTCGGACCGTTTCCGCATGCGGTCTCATAGTCGATAATGGCCCTAATGCTTTCGCATCCCGTTGTAAAAGCAATCAACGCAGAGGCGATGACATTGACCGGCCTACACGACAACCTTTTGAAGTACCTCATGACTCTCCCTGTTTATCTTTCTTAGAATACAGCCGGGGTTTAGAGCCCCGGCTGTCGCTTCAAACGCCAATACCCCCTTACTCGTCAGCAAGCAGCTTCAGCGCGTCCATGGGGTTCTTCACGTTGACCTCGACATAATCGGTCTCTGTGTTGTAGGAGAACTGGTAGGCCAGTTTCTGTTGCGCACCGGTCTTCTTGTTCTTCAGTTCAAGGTCGAACGATCCCGTACGCTTGCCGTTTTCCTCGGGCGACATCGTGAAATTCGACGACTTCTCGACGGTCCACAGTTTCATTAGTTCATCATGACCTTGGAGCTGTTCCTTTGCCATCTTGGCGAGTTCGCTTTTCAGGATGGAATCCTCCACCATCCCACACCCCGCGAAGCCAAGCATCATGCCGACCCCGACCAGAACCATAACCATGCGCATCAGTTTCTTCATTTGTTTGTCCTTTCCCTTTAGCCTTGCATTTAGAATCTAAATGAGTACCAAGGTCAAGTACCCATTTAAAGTTGTATAGGCCGTCCTACCATGATACCGCACGGGAAACGGCTATGATTTTCAGTTACGCCGGTCAGTCCTGGAGGCCGCAGATTACCGCCAGCACGGCCGTGACCTTCGCCAGCTTCTCGTCCTCAATTGTTCCGCCAAGGGCCTTGACCGAGACGGTGCCGCAGCCCAGCGTCGACATGCACCGGATCTTGGCGATTGGTTTCCCGTCGGCCGTCACGACCTTGCGTGCGAACCATGCGCGGATCGAGGACGGGATGAAGATCTTGAAGCAGGAATCCCCCGGCGAACGGGCAACGACCTTTCCGTTCACAACGAACGTGTAGGTCTGGCGGAGGAACCAGCGAAGAAGACGCTTCTTGGGCACCCAGGCGCCCAGGACCTGCCCCGAGGCGGCATCCTTGATCTCGTAGCCCGAATCGCTCAGCCAGGCGTTCTTCGTTTCGTCGACGTCGAAGAAGGGTTTCGCCTTCTCCTTGTCCCAATAGAACTTCATATTCCATTTGAGCCCCTTCTTGACATCGTAGTCAAGGTAGGCGAACTTCGTGCCATTCCGCTCGAACGACGACATGGCGACGCCGCTCAGCGGCATCTGGATCTTGTAGTCCGTCTTGAATTCATTCGCGAGATTGCTCATAATCCCCGTCTCCCTTTACTGGTTGTTCTGAGCCTTGTTTCTCTGGTTTGCCGACTTGATGACGTCCAAGGCGGCCGCAGCCGCATCATTGGCGGCCTTGTTCAGCATCTTGTCGGCTTCGCCGATCAGCTCGTCGACGGCACTGGTGCGTGATGCCGCCTGTCCTCCGTCTGCCGTCTGGACAAGTTCCCGGTACTTGTCATCCGGCACGCATTCGCCCTGTGCGCAGACAATATCATCCACGAGGTCTCCGGTGCTTTTGACCCGTCCGCGCAGGACATGAACCTCGTCCTTCGTCCAGCTCTTGACCAAATCCACCCTTTGATCGGGTATGTTGAACTGGATATTGATGTCTTCAAGCAGGCTCTTTCGCCCCACCGTAAGCGAGACAAAAACCTCTTCGGAGAACATCGTCTTCCCGATTTCACGGACCTTTCCGTTGAATATGACGTACTTCCCCTTGAACTGCGCAAACGCCTCTTTTCTCTGGAGTTCCGTCTGGTCATTCCTGATCCGAAGCCAGGCAAGAAGCTCCTGCCCCCTCTTGACTTCGGCCTTCAAGTCGTCCACCGTCGCCTCCTGAACGGACGGAACTTTTGGCTCGGGGGCATCGGACACACAGACGCCGACAACGACAATCAGAACGGCCAGTAAACCGATGGCGGCCAGACAACCCAGCCCCCCAAGAAGACAACCATGCGACTTTTTCTCACTCATCTTGTACGATCCTTCTTCATGTTTTCAATGCGGTTTCGCGATAGGCAGATCATTTCGCCTTGATGTTCGCAATGTGGTAGTCTTCGCCAATCCATCCCCAGATGCCGAAGTTGACCTCCCAGTCGTCTCCGCCCTTCATCGCATTGCTGAGCGTCACACGCTTGGCAACGAACGAAACGGGGACGTCCTTTTCGCCGATCTTCAGCGTCGCGGAACACGGATAATCGACATCATGGTCGAAAACCTTCCACCACGGAACGTCCGCCGACACAACGCCCTTGTAGTCCTTCACGCCCTTCTTGCACTGGAAATCCAACGCGGTCTTCACATTCTGGACATGTGCAACGTGCTTGATGCCGTAGAATCCCGAAACGCCGATGACCGCCAAAACGGTCATGCCGACCACCCTTGCCAACGGCCCCGGCTTCGCAGCGGCATCCGTCGTCTCCACTTCGTTTTCAACGTTCTTGTTTCCCTTGTCCACGACATTTCCTTTCCTTTTTCATTGTAACCCCTTGTTTTAAGGTCGGAAGAAAGGGGCTACATCTTTCTTCCCACCTCCATACCATGATCGGCGATTTCATCGCTGGATGCAACTCAATCACCTTCCATCAATGTACTACGCAAAGGACACGAAATCTTACGCGGAAAGTCTTTCAAGGAGGATTTCATGTCGGAACGCTCCGCAGTGAAATCGCACGTAAATCCAATGACCGCCTTGGCGTGTGGCGTCCGTGGCATGGGAGGGTCGCGCTCCTGCGCGACCGATTCACCGTCCCGTGGCGGAATCGTGGTTGAAACGCCAGGACGGTATTCCTAGATTGCTTTTCCAGAAGACGAGGTTCTTGTTTTTGACAAATTAACAGGATTTACACAATGTTGTGGAATACACCCTATCCATGGTTTATGCGGTGTCTCGGGAAATGAGATTACGTTGCGGAAAAGTTTCTCTCAAATCGAAACTGAATAAATGAATCGATTCTTGTTTGGAACATGTCATAAATGAAGAACTGACTTGATGCGGGATTTCACGTCGTAACGTTCCGACGTGAAATCCGCAGAAACGCATCGTGGCCTTCGGCCGGCCAACCCACACATGTGGACCGTCTTCAATCAGGATTCCGACCCCAATTCGGATTTCCCGGCCGCCCCCCCCGCCACCGCCCGGTTACGGTCGCGCGGGAGCGCAACCCTCCCTGGCCCCTCCAAACCTCCTTACGCGGCCCGTGCGGCCGGGGTGGTGGGGAGGTGCTTCGGGAGTTCGGGAAGGCCGGAGACCGACACAACCTTGCCGGAGGCAACGTCGAGGACGTAGTGGGCACCGCTAACGAGGTCCACCTCAAGCAGACCATCCCGGTAGTGCGCATGTTCGACCTTGGACTCAAACACCCGCTCCAGCTTCACATGGACGCGGCCCCAGACCCAGCGGACGGAGGCCGTGTTCCCGACGAACTCGGCGTAGTAGTGCCGCTTCGCGGCGGCGCGATGCGTAGGCGTCTTCCTGGTCAGACACGCCGCGATGCGGTCGGGATCGAAGGAAGAACGAACGAGGGAACGCGGATACGCCATTTTCTCTACTCCTTTTTTTTTATTAATTTTGGTTGATTGATTTTATTCAATCAACCTTCCATAATCATGGAGTCTTGTTAAGGGGGTGTCCCGCAGCGCACATGTGCGGCGGGCACAAGAAAACCGTCACCGAGAACGGCGACGGCCTGAAATTCAGTCCCTGCACAGACCTCAGTCCGCGAGGGCTGCGAGGATCCGTTCACCCCACGCCATCGCGCGCGCGAACTGGTCGAGCCCGAACGATTCGTTCGGCGAGTGAATGCGGTCCTGCGGCTGGCCCCATCCGACGAGGAGCGGAGCGGCGCCGCTACAGGACGCCAGTGTGGAGACGACGGGGATCGACGCGCCGTCCCACTGGAAGACCGGCCCGCGCGCGTCCATCTCGCCGAGAACGTGCGCCGCGAGTCGGAAGACCGGCGAAGCGAGCGGCAGACGGAACCCCACCGCCTCGCCCGTCAGGTCCTCGACGAAGAGCGTCATGCCCCGGGGCGTGTGCTGGCGCAGATGCCGTTCGACGCACGCCATCGCCGCATCGGGGTCCTGCCCCGGCACAAGCCGCATGGAGAGCTTCGCGAGCGCGGCGGCGGGGATGACCGTCTTCGAGCCGGGCCCGCCGTAGCCGGAGTGGACGCCGTTCACCTCGATGGTCGGACGGAACGAGTTGCGCTCCGTGGGCGTGAGCCCCGCCTCGCCGCCGACGGGCGGGCACCCCATCTCCTCCTCGTAACGCGCGTCGCCCAGCGCGGCGGCCTCCGCGGCGGCACGCTCCGCATCCGTCGGCGGCACGATGCCGTCGCAGAACCCGCGCACGGCAATCGAACCATCCGCATTGTGGAGCGAGGCGAGCAGTTCCGCCATGCCCTGCGCGGGATTCGGCGCGATGCCGCCGAACTCGCCCGAATGGAGATCGTGGTCCGCCGCCGTGAGACGCACCGTGAAGTGGCTCACGCCGCGCAGCCCCGCGACGATGGCCGGGCGCAGATCCGCCGCCGCGCCCGTGTCGCAGACGAGCAACACGTCCGCGCGCAGACGATCCTTGATCGTCGGCGCCAGTTTCGCGAGCGCGGTGGACCCGCTTTCCTCCTGCCCTTCCAGCACGACCTTGAGCGTGGGCACGGGGCGGCCCGCGCGGGACGCGAGGAACGCGCGCATCCCGCAGAGGCACGCAAACCACTGCCCCTTGTCGTCCTGCGCGCCCCGGCAGTAGACGCGCCCGTCGCCCTTCAGCGTCGGCGCGAACGGCGGCGTCTTCCATTCGTCGAGCGGATCCGCCGGCTGTACGTCGTAGTGTCCGTAGAAGAGAACCGTCGGCGCGCCCGCGTCGCCCTTCCGTTCCGCGAACACGACGGGCGGCGTACCGAGGAGTCCCGGCGCCTGCATGAGTTCCGCCTTGAAGCCAAGGGGCGTTAGCCACTTCTGGATCCACGTCGCGCAGCAGAGGCAGTCGCGCAACTTCACGGGGTCGGCGCCGACCGTCTCGAAGCGCAGCAGCTCGAAGTATTCGTCCAGGATGGAAGCGGGGATGGAGGATGGCGTGGACATGGCGGCGCCCTTTCGTCTTCAGAAAAACAGATCGCGTTCGCCCCGGCAGGTGGCCTCGTACTGCTTCAGGACGGAGGGATAGAACTTCGGCACCCATTCTTTGATGCCCGCCAGCTCCTTCTCGATGAGCGCCTCGCCGACGGCGCGGGTGGCGGGATCCTGCGCGAAGTCGTCGAGCCATTCACGGAAGGTGAGGACCGCGTTGATCTTGCAGAACTTGCCCTCGCGCCCCGTCTTGAGCGCGTCCATGATGCACCCGCCCGTGCGGCCGCAACGGTAGCCCGCCGTGCAGAAGGAGGTGATCGTGCCGCGTTCGGCAAGGTACTTCACCATCTCCTCGATGGAGCGGTTGTCACCGAGCATGAACTGCTGGCGCTCCTTCTCCTGGTGCGCCTCGTCCGCGAAGTCGCTGTAGCCCTTGATCGCGATGTTGGAGGAGCAGTCGAGCTGCGTCATGCCGCAGTCGAGCGCCCTGTTGCGGCTTTCGGGATGCTCGCGCGCCGTCACGATCATGCCCGTGTAGGGCACGGAGAGGCGCGCAATGACGAGGATGCGGCGGAACGTCTCGTCGTCGATCAGCCACGGCGACTCCTCCGGCACCTTCGTGCCGCTCGCGGGCTCCAGGCGCGGGAAGCTGAGCGTGTGCGGACCGATGTTGAACCAGCGCTCCAGGTCGCGCGCATGCATGATCGTGGCGAGCAGTTCGAAGCGCCAGTCGCAAAGGCCGTAAAGGACGCCGAAGCCCACGTCGTCCACCCCAGCCTCCAGGCACCGGTGGAAGCACGTCGTGCGCCAGTCGTAGTTCCCCTTCACGCTCCACGCCGGGTGCATCTGTTCGTAGAGCTTGCGGTTGTACGTCTCCTGGAAGACCTGGAACGTGCCGATGCCGACGGAACGCAGCACCTTCAGGTCCGCGACCGGCAGCGGCGCGGCGTTCACGTTCACACGGCGGATCGCGTTGAGCGCCCCCGTGCGCGGCGCCGGCACCTTCCGGCTGTAGCACGTCTCGATCGTCTCGGCGATGTACGCGGTCGAGGTCGTCGGATGCTCGCCGTAGACGGCGATGAGGCGCTTGTGGCCGATGCGGCCCGCAAGCACGTCGATCTCCTCCCGCAGTTCGTCCATCGTGAGGACGCGGCGCTTCTGCAGGGCGTTCCCCTCGCGGAAGCCGCAGTAGCGGCACCCGTTCACGCAGAGGTTCGACATGTAGAGCGGCGCGAACATCACGATGCGGTTGTCGTAGACCTTGTGCTTGATGCGGTCCGCCGCCGCGCGCATCTCCTCGAAGAGCCCCGGATCCGTCACGCGCATCAGCTCCGCCGTCTCGGCGGGAAGCAGCGTCTCGCACGTCGACGCGCTCTTCGCGATGATCTCCCGCACGCGCACGGGATCGGCCGGCTTCGCGTCGATCTCCGCGATCAGGCGGTCGATCTCCGCCTCGTCCACGAAGTGCTTCCCGCCGGGAAGGTACTTGTCGATTTCCGATTGGACGATGAAGTTCTTCGTATAGTCCGCCGCGTCCCTGAAGGAGCGGATGGTTGAGCAGTCTGCCATGGGAGGATGAAGTGATTAAATTAAGTGGTTAAGTGGTTAAGTAGTTAAGTGGTTAAGTGGTTAAGTTTAAGCATCTTGCCTCGGAAACATTTCCCGAACGGGAGGGACGCGCTCCGTCGCGTCCGTGGGCGGCACGGAGGCCATTCCTCTCGAATTGCCGGTCAACTCTTTTATTTGTCACATCCATAATATGCCGAACGAGACCAGTATACTTGACGTGGCGGCGAAAGTATGTTGTAATTCCAACAATGACGCAAACTTTCGACATCTTCGATTCGCTTGACCTCAAGACCGCGCGGAGTTGCCTCGGCGCGCGCACAGCCATGCTCGACACAGGCGAACACCTCTTCCACGAGGGCGAACGGACCCGCTTCTTCGGCCTCATTCTCTCCGGCGCGGTCAACGTCGTGCGCTACAGTCGGGACGGGCGCGCGAAGGTGCTGTCGCATCTTGTCCGAGGCGAAGTCTTCGGCACCTCGTTCATTCTCGGCGGCGAAGGGCGTTCCTTCGCCAGCGTCGTCGCCACCGAGCCGACGCGCGTACTGCTGCTACGCGGCGAGAAGGTTCTCCGCCCCTGCGCCACGCGCTGCGCCGCCCACGTCCAGCTCGTCTGCCGCCTTCTTGAGACCCTTGCGCACCGCAACACGCTCCTCGCGCGGAAGATCGACTGCCTGACGCAGCACACGACGGCGGAAAAGCTGCTCGCCTATCTGAAAATGCAGGCCGAGGCGACTGGAAGCGATGCGTTTGAAATCCCCTTCACGCGCCAGCAACTCGCCGACTACCTCAATGTCGACCGGTCTGCCCTTTCGACGGAAATCGGCAAGCTCGTCCGCAACGGCCAGATCGAAACGACCCGCCGCCATTTCCGGCTCCTGCGTCCCCAGGCCCTCACGCCCATGACGCGCGCAGAGGCGCGCACATGGTAGGGGCGGACGCGCAGGGCCGCGCATATCATGTGGCGCGCAGGGCCGTATGCATGGTAGGGGCGGACGTCCTCGGCCGCCCGCCCTACGCACAGGGACGACGCCGGAGGACGATGCGTCCACGCGGGCCGCCGAGGACGTCGGCCCCTACCAACACCGCACAGCCGTGGCGTGCAGGACCGCACACATCATGTGGCGCGCAGGACGACGATGCGCACGACACACTTACCGATGCGGGATCTCTTCGCCCGTCTGACGACTGAAAGCAATGACATGCGGCCATTCCCGAGGCGTAGCACTCAGGCCACGTGCCACGGGGTTTCGGACAATATACGCCCATTTCTCGGCGTAATGGGCCTCGTCTCGTATGCGTGTATCAAAGAAACCACGCTGAAAGCAAAGATGCCCCGTCTTCGACAGAAATGACTTGAACTCGCCAATCGTCTTGGGCAACCCGCACACCCCCATGAACGGACGAGGTCCCCCGCCTCCAACAACGCCCGGTTGTTCCACTGTCTCGATTGGCACATGCACCAACATGTGGAGATGATCGGGCATAACCAGACAGAGCGTCACAAACCATTTACCCGTCACATGGTAGTGCCGCACGGCTTCCAGAATCATCGCCGCATTTTCAACAAAATCCGTCACGCCACGCGCCCGGGCACAGATCGTCACGAAGAAGAACGTCCCCGGAAGGCAATAAGGCGCGTGGTGATTGAGGCGTTTACGGACAGGCAAATCGTCCATGTGTTTCAGTGTAACACAAACGAGATGCCGGTACAACGCCCCCACCACCACCGCAACGCAAGAACGGATGGACGCCGGTGGACGCCGGAGGACGATGCGTCCGCGCGGGCCGCCGGGGACGTCGGCCCCTACCAACGCCGCACAGCCGTGGGTGCAGGGCCGCACAGCCGTGGCGCGCAGGGCCGTATACATGGTAGGGGCGGACGTC
>ERZ1031808.142-NODE-142-length-13570-cov-113.485905_pt1 | contig 13570 bp, 13 predicted proteins | sample MGYA00517103_ERZ1031808 | MGnify/ENA primary metagenome ERZ1031808 (study PRJEB33719, sample SAMN04261245) | wastewater metagenome | biome: rural village; feature: human; material: feces | host: Homo sapiens | place: El Salvador | collected 2013-01-14 ...
GTCAAAGCCAAGGAATGGCTGCATGACTATCTCCAAGAAAACGTCCGCAGCCCCTAACGCCCGTCTTCTTGCGCAGATTCGGTTGTGAGTTCCGATGAAAAGGACATGGCCCGGCTTTGGTGCGATTTTCAGTCGCTTGCACATGAAAACCGCGATTGGAAAGAAGGCCGGGAGCCATGTCCGATAAAATCATACGGTTCGACGACGCCATGTTCGAGTCCAAGCCCGATGCCTTGGTCCGGGTCAAGGTCGAGCGGACCATCAACGCCATGCCCGACGCCGAGACCGACGAGATCGCCAACGCCGCCGGATACGAGTGCAGGACCGACCGGAAGGCGTTCCGCGCCGGCCACTGCGGGCGCACGCCGACCGCCAAGGCCGGCAAGTTGAGTCTCAAGGCGCCCGAATTGAAGGGCGCCCTGTTCGGGTCGGCGGTGATCGAGCGCTGCCGGAGGCGCGAATCCAGCGTCGAGGAGGCGCTGATGGAGATGTGCCTCGCGGGCGTGAGCACACGCGGGGTGGACGACACCGGCCGGCTGCTGTGGGGCGAGCGGATGCCATCCCGGACATTGAGCGACAAACTCAAGAAGATCCACAAGGAGATCGACGAGTGGCGGAAACGCCCGTTGGAATCCGAGTACCCATACGTGTTCGTGGACGGCGTGCGGCACAAGCGGTCCCGGGGCGGGCACGTGGAGAACGCGGACGTCCTCGTCGCCATCGGCGTCGGCACGGAGGGCCGGCGCGAGGCCATCGCGGTCGACGAGGGCATGCGCGAGGACGCGGCCGGCCGGGAGCGGTTCTTCCGAAGCGTGATCGAACGCGGGTTGGGGGGCGTCGGACCGGTGGTCGGCGACCGGTGCGCCGGACTCGTCTCCACGGTCAACTCGATGCCGCCGAACGCGGAATACCAGCGGTGCATGGTGCGTTTCATGCGCGACGTGCCCTCCAAGACGCCGCCCGGTCACAGGGAATGGGCGGCGTCTTGGAGGCCGTCTTCGCGCAGGAAAACCGCGAATCCGCCATGGCCAAGGCGGGGACGGTCGCGGGCGAAATGGAGGAACGCAAGCTCAAGGCGGCCGCGAACCGCCTGCGCGAGGGCGTCGGCGAGACCGCCGCCTGCCTCCTGCCGGGGTTCCCCGCGAACCATGGGATCAAGCTGCGCACGGACGACATGGTCGAGCGATTGAACAGGGAGATCCGCCGGCGCACCCGGGTCGTGGGCGGCTTCCCCGACTCCGACAGCGCGCTCATGCTCGTATGCGCCGGAATCCGCTACGTCGCCTCACGCTCGTGGTCGGACCGGCAGTACATGGACATGTCCCGGCTCGATGACAACCCAGGCGCAGCGGCATGAAAGTCACGCCAACAGCTGGCCAACAACCAATCTGCGCAAAGAAGCGGGCACTACCGATGACGCCCTTACGCTGGTCCACCAATTTAAATAAACTCGGCCTTTCGCTGTTTGGTGTGGGTGAAGCGGGTCAGGCGGTGACGGTGTTGAGTCCGGGTCTGCCGCGGGTCAGGTAGATCATGGTGCTGGAGCAGTCCATGTTCCCGAAGCCGCGGGAGCGGGTTTCGACGTGCTGGATGATGCCGTTGAACCCCTCGAAGATCGCGTTGGCGCACCGATGGTCGAAGTAGGCGAGGATGTCCCGCAGGCATTCGCGCATCCCGCACGCCCCGGCGGTCTTCGACCGCCGCTTCGCCGGATCGCGCTTGACCTCCGGCTGCGGGTCCGTCGCGAACCGTTTCACCGTGGCCGAGTCCTTGCCCGGCACCACGCGGATCACGTCGCGCTCCGCCGGGTCGGCCACGACGGTGATGCACCGGCGGCCCCTGCGGCCGGTCCCGTCGACGCCGATCGCCTCCACGCCCGTGTAGCCCCCGCACGGGCGCGCCTCGTCCACGTAACGGCGGATGAACCGCCACGGTCCCGTGTCGTGCTCGCCGACCTGTCCGGCCATGTCCGCGACCGGCCGGCTTTTCACCGGTTCCACGACCATCGCCTCGAACGGGAGTGCGGACGCCGCCGCCCGGACGCGCCCACGGCGCCGTCACGGTCCCCGCGCCGCGCTCCGGGCACGCCACCCGTGGCACGGAGGCGTGGACGAACGCCTTGTACCGGAAGAAATTCAGGTGACACCACGTGCGTTCCATTGTGTCACGCACCGGGCAAGACGCCTCCCCGCATCCCGCCTCGGGACGGTGGAAACGGGAGCCGGGCCCGTATCCAATCGTGATGCGCGGCTCCCGCCCACCCGCGTCGGCATCGCGGAACTCCACACCGGCGACGTGCCGGGGGTCGACGAGTCGCGGGGCGGCGGCGAACGGCGTCGTGGTATCCATGCCACCAAAACCACCCGACCGTCGTCACCGCCTAACCCGCTTCACCCACACCAAACAGCGAAAGGCCTCTTTAATTATGATATTGGGGTGTCAGGCAACGCCTCCAAGCATGGGGATGACTTGACAGCGATGCTGCGAAGGCCCGTTCATTCTCCTCGGTGCAGATTCATGATTGCGGTTGCGGCTGAGTCGGCTGAGACGGCCGGGAATCCGGTTGCGGCGAAGTCGGCTGAGACGGCCGGCGGACTCCCCCGTTCGAATACCCATTGAAGTTGCTGTTAGTGTAAGCGTTGCCACCGTTGTTCGCATTCAGTCCGGCGTTTGCCTGTGCATTGGCATCAGCCATGTTCTGAGCTTCGACGGAGGCCTTTACGGCTTCCGACGCCGAAGACAATGATTCCACGGCATCCTGCATGGCCTTGATGTCCGTGCTTTTGGCGTCAATCAACTTCTGGGCCTCGTCAATCGCCTCGGACAACGCGTCAAGAGTGGATGCGTCCGCAACTTGCCATTGCGAATTATCAAAAATAAACAACCCGTAATGGTTTAGCAAAAGGCGGACTAGAGACGTTCAATGAATCGCAGCGGATTGTCGACGAACGCGCGCAGGCCCGATTCCGCGGCTCCAAGCAACGCCGGCCGACCCACAACATCAGCCGCCTGCACCTGCACCAGCACCTTGGGGTAGGACAGAACCTGCGAGCGCACCATATGTTCGACACGGTCAATTAGTTCCGGCTCGAAACGTGCCCACAATCCACCGAGCATCACCATATCGATATCACACATATTGACCATCGAAACGATTGCAGAACTCATAGCCTCCAGCGCCTTCTCCACCACGGCGACGACTTTGGAATCCCGTTGCCTCCAGCGGGATATCATATCATCGCAGGCCTCCTGGGTTGCGGCGTCATCCCCACTGGCGATTCCCGCAGCATCGACCATGGAGCGGCGGCCAGCGTACACTTCCAAACAGCCCCTACGTCCACAACGGCAAATCGGGCCACGCATATCCACGGAGACGTGGCCGATTTCACCACCGAATCCATGATCGCCATGGACTACCTTACCTTCACGAACCACCGCACCGCCAATGCCAACATCCGTGGACAGGTAGATGAGCGATGCAGTCGGTTCGAGTTGTCCGTTTCCTCTGCGCTGCGTAGCATAGCCGGGAATCTGAGCAAGCGCCGCGAGATTCGCCTCATTGTCGGCTTTCACGTCAAGTCGCTTAACTACATCGAAAGTCTTCAAATCAAGCTGCTCCCATCCAAGATTCCGCGCTACGAACAAGCACATGTCATCCGTGACCAGTCCCGGCAGCGCCAATCCAGCGCCAGCAAGCGTATAGCCGAGTCCCATCAGCTTCGCTTCCTGCTCTGCGGCAAGCACATCCAAGCTGGCAAAAACCTCCTGGGCGTCGGCGTTGAACATGTCTGCGTCAATCCACTGTTCACTCACGATAGTGCCATCGATGTCCTGCACGATGATGCCGTAGCCGTCAGTGTTAATCTGCAATCCCATGCCGCAGATCCCACCACCTTTGAGTATCAGCGGAATGCTTGGACGCCCATACAACGACTGTCCGAACGGCTCTCCTTGCTCCACAATGCCGTTATCGAGCATCAATGAGACCAATATGGACATGGTTGCTTTAGTCAACCCTGTCTCCTTAGCCAGATCGGCGCGGCTCAGCGGATCAGCCGCACGCAACAAAGTATCAATCACCACTGAAAGATTGTGATTACGTAGGTCGTCTTGATTGATGCTTCGCAGTGACGACATAACCCCCTCTTTCTTTCCCGATGCGACTTTGGCGGAAAAGCACACCGAGTCATTAGTTAAATCACTGTATGATGGTACACTATCTTTATAGTTCGTTCATTTGACTAATAAAGCGGGTCCAACGATATCTCATTACGGTGATGCATCGGCACAGACCCACTGCAAGGAGGCAACATGGTTCGTAGACTCGTAGCCGGCGTTGACACGTCGACCCAATCCTGCAAAGTGCGCGTAACCGATGCCGAAACCGGCGATCTGGTGCGCTTTGGTCAGGCCAAGCATCCGAACGGCACATCCATTAATCCCGCGTGCTGGTGGAACGCGTTCCAGGAAGCCGCACAGCATGCTGGCGGACTGGACGACGTGGCCGCATTGGCCGTTGGCGGCCAACAACACGGCATGGTGGTTCTCGACAAACATGGCAATGTGATTCGTGACGCGATGCTGTGGAACGACGTAAACTCCGCCCCGCAGGCGGCGGCGCTGATTGAAAAAATGGGAGCCGCACCGGCCAGGAACGGCGAGCCGGAAGACACGACAACACGAGGCAAGCAGCGTTGGGTGAAGACCGTGGGATCTTCCCCCGTCGCTTCCTACACGCTGACCAAAGTGGCATGGGTGGCCGAGAACGAGCCCGAAAACGCCAAGAAGATCGCGGCGATCTGTCTGCCCCATGACTGGCTGAGTTGGCGCATCGCCGGATACGGTCCGGTCGCCGAAGATGAGGACGCACATCTCAAGGCCTTGTTCACCGACCGTTCCGACGCTTCCGGCACCATCTATTATGACGCCGCATCGAACGAATACCACCGCGACCTGATCGCCATGGTGCTCGAAGCTGCGGAAGGTGCCGAAACAGCCGAAGCTCACGCCGACGCGATCATGCTGCCCACCGTTCTGGGGCCGCACCAGGCTGCATCGGTCAAAGCCGATCCGGCGATCGCAGGCAAGGACGTCGAAGGCGGCTGCATCCTCGCCCCAGGCGGCGGAGACAACGCCATGGCCTCGCTTGGCCTTGGCATGAGTGTCGGCGACGTGTTCGTGTCCCTCGGCACTTCCGGCGTGGCCGCAGCCATCTCCGAGAAACCGACCTACGATCTGGCGGGTGCCGTATCAGGCTTCGCCGACTGCACCGGACATTATCTGCCACTCGCCTGCACCATCAATGGATCACGCATCATCGACGCCGGACGCGCCGCGCTTGGCGTAGACTACGACGAGCTGGCCAAACTGGCCTTTGCTTCGAAGCCGGGAGCTGATGGCATCACGCTGGTGCCATACTTCAATGGCGAACGCACGCCGAACCGCCCGGACGCCACCGCCACCCTCTCCGGTCTAACCTTGGCCAACACCACACGCGAGAATCTGGCCCGTGCCTTCGTCGAGGGTCTATTGTGCTCCCAGCGCGACTGTCTGGAGATCATTCGTTCCCTGGGTGCACAAATCAAGCGCATCTTGCTGATTGGCGGAGGCGCGAAATCCGAGGCGATTCGCACGCTGGCACCAAGCATCTTCGGTATGGACGTAACCCGTCCGGTCACCGATGAGTACGTGGCCATCGGCGCCGCTCGTCAGGCGGCCTGGGTGCTTTCCGGCAAAACCGAGCCCCCTGCATGGCAGCTCAACATCGATGGCATGGAGACCGGCGAGCCGACCGAGGCTGTGTACAGAGCCTACACCAAGGCCCGCGGATAATCCATCCGCCACAAGCATCCAAGCATAGGGCCGAGAAGCCCCATTGCAGGTGGATCTTCCTGTCCTTGCTAATTCATGAATCATACTCATAGAAACAGGGTGACAATATGAACGACAGTTTCCATATGAGGCTTTATGCGCTCACCCGCATCGCATGCATCGCATGGCTGGTGAAATCAGTCTCGTCCAATCTTAAGGACTGCACACTGGCGACAACGCCAAGTGTCATCCTGATCGTGTGCATCGCCGTATCGGTGCCGTACACCGACAGCAGCGCCGTGCAATTATGGATTACGCAAGGTAAATCCCATGACGGCAAGTAAGACGAGAGCACTAGGGTGTGTTTATACTGTTTAGGTTTTGCGTGATGATCGTCGTATGTGTACGCCGAGGTATGGCATCACGCTTGACCGGTTCATGAGGGTCGCGCATCCGTCGCCGCGCCGGCGCGGCGACGTGGCGGTCGACGACCACACGTTCGTCAACACCCTGCCGTGGATGCGCTGCACGGGAGTCCTGTGGAGGGACCTGCCGGAGTGCTACGGCAAGTGGATCACCGTCTGCCGGCGGTTCAACCGCTGGTCCGGGAACGGCGCGATGGAACGCCTGTTCACGGCATTGCAGGAGGAGCGGATCATCGCCGTCGAGGTTCGGGTGCCCGCCATGGACTCCACAAGCGTGAAGGTCCACCAGCACGCGGTCGTGCCGCCCAAGAGGAACCGCACGGACCCATGGGACTACGACAGGCAGGCGCACAAGGGACGGAACATGGTCGAACGCGTCTTCAACCGCATGAAGCACCACCGCAAGGCCGCCACCCGCCACGACGAGCTCGACAAGGCCCTCCCCGCCAACCTCCAGCCCATCCTCATCGCCATCCACCTGAAAAACACAACCAAAAATCCAATTAGGGTAAACACACCCTAATACCTAATTCCGACGAGACGGCGTTGATTGCTTTCGTCTCAGACAAGTACGAATCCCGCACTTCAGATAACAGCCTGACCGCATCGTCCCGGAACTCAGGCAAATATTCAATGATCTTCCCCATATTGTCATCATCCTCCATTGAATGAGGAAAAACGCGGAATAGAGTCATTGCCTTTTGTCGACCATCATGGCGACGCACGCAAACAGATAACGCTAAACTTGTCTCATGTTGCTTATTGCTTAACCTAGCGAAGCGACGGAGCGAGATCAGGTGATATATGGTAACAATTTCTGACGTGGCGCACGCAGCCGGTGTTTCCAAGGCAACAGTCTCGTATGTACTATCGGGAGATCCTCGAATCACCCAAGCTACAACACTTAAGGTGCAACATGCGATTGACGAATTAGGCTATACGGTTAACCATGCAGCCCGCGCACTATCCGTAAGAAAAACCAAAACAATAGGTGTGGTCTCCCCCGCCTTTCATGGCAACTATCTGTCAGCCCTCTTTGGGCTGTACGTGTACCTGCTATCCGAAGAAGCGACAAAGAGAGGATACGATACCCTACTCATTGGCGAGAACGACGGCTTCGAGGCAATGCATGAAGCATGGTCGTCAAAGAAAGTGGATGGGTTCATCCTGATGGACGTCAAAGATGAGGATCCACGAGTCAACTATGCCGCAAAAGAGCACATTCCGACCGTTGCATTCGGCTCGCCAAAGAACTCACACGGTTTGGATACAGTGGATTCCGATTTCGCCAAGGCTGCATCATCAATCTTGAATTTTTTAGCCTCTGAAGGGCATAAAGAGGTGATTCTTATTCCATGGTCACGCACAATATTCAATCAGGGTCTTGGCTACGCTTGGCGCTTTTTGGATTCAGCGACAGAGACCGCCAAACGTCTTGACCTGAAAATGCATGTCGAATATCCGAAAGACGACGATTCGGATCCTTCGCCCCTCATTGAGCATGCACTAGATACGCACACCGAAGCGACCGCTCTGATACTTCACAACGAACCAGCAACAATCGTTGCCCCTCAGGTTTTGGCACGCAGGAATCTCCGAACACCGGATAACTTGCAGGTCGTAACCGTTTTCCCGAAACAGCTAGCAACATCAATGAAGATATCGTTCGCTGCAGTGCGTCCGGACATTACGCAACTATCAGAAGCCGCCGTGGGAACTCTTTTGCGTCGAATAAACAATCCGAAAGCCCCGACGGTCACCCGCTATCTTGATTATCCGCTAGCCCAAGAGCCCGCGTAACATCGCGGCTACGTAGATTACACGCAGAAAACAACCACGAGATTCTACATTAGTTAAGTTCGTCGATTTGACTTTTCAAAGATCAGGGTTTATTATTTAACTTGTTTAACCGGTTCAACAGTTTGGGATTAAAGCTTCCCAGACACAATAAGTTAATCGTTCGGCGCATAGATGCGCTGTTAATGAAAGGAAACACCAAATGATCGGTTCAAATATGAAGCGCGTAATAGCCTTGATCGCCGCAAGTGCCGCGGCAGTCAGTCTCGCCGCTTGCGGTAGCAACTCAAGTCAAGATTCCAAAACAATCGAATTCTGGGATCCATACCCTCAGAAGAACGATAGCAGCACATGGGTGAAGTACGTTACCAATTGCGCTCCTGAGGGATATAACGTGAAACGCATCGGCTATGCGCAGTCAGACCTACTAAACAATCTCACAACAGCCGTCAAGGCCGGCAACGCACCTCAGATCGCCCTGATTGATAACCCAAAGATGCCTACCGCCGTCGACGCAGGACTTGTCACGGATATCGAGGCAGCAGGAGTCGACGTTTCAGGTTTCGACAAGAATATCGAAGGCCCCGGCATCATCGACGGCGTACAATATGGGGTTTCTTACGGCACTAACGCATTGGGCTTGTATTACAACCCCGATATCCTCAATAAGGCCGGCGTCGTCCCCGAATCGATCACCGATTGGGATTCGCTCAACAGCGCCATCGAAAAAGTAGTAAACGCAGGATATAAGGGCATCACGTTCTCCGGCATTTCCGGCGAAGAAGGAACATTCCAGTTCCTTCCCTGGTTCTGGGGAGCTGGCGGTCAATTGAAGGACGCTTCAGGTTCCAGTGCCGAGCAGGATGCGCTTGATCTGGTATCCGGCTGGGTCCAAAAAGGTTGGGCTCCGAAATCGGTCGCAACGGACAACCAATCTGCTGCGTGGGACCTGTTCCTTGGCGACGATTACGGCTTCTCCGAAAATGGTTCATGGCAGATGGAGTCGGCCGCCGAGAAAGGCTACAAGATGATTTCCATCCCAGCCAAAGATGGCGGAGTAGCCCCAGTTCCAAGCGGTGGCGAGTTCATTACCATTCCAACCCAGAAAACCAAAGACAGTGACAAGATGAAAGCAACCGCGGAGGTCATTCAGTGCCTCATTGATGGAGATAATCTCAAGAAGACCAATGATGAGATGGTTTATCTTGCCGCCAAAAGTGACGTCCGTAAGCAGCAGGTGGAAGAGAACAGTGCCTGGGCACCTTGGGTTGACGCCGTAGAAAATGCTGAAGGCCGTACCACTGACGTTGGTCTGGAATACGAAGACATTTCTGCACAGCTTTCCGAAGATCTACAGGCTGCCTTGAATAAGGGCTGATTCGCGGTCTCATGTTTTTTCTGGGGCATATGCCCGCTATTCATTGCGCTATTCAGACACCCCATTCCATCTTTTCCATCAACAGACAGGTGAACTATGTCTCAAACAATCGCCGCAAATAAACCAAGGCGAATCAAGCCAACCACATTGGCCGCCATTGGTTTCGCGGCCCCGCTGATTATTTACATGCTTATCTTCTACGTTTGGCCGCTGATTCAGAATATTTCCATGAGTATGCACCGCTACACACGTCGCACTTTTGTGACCGGCGATGCCCCTTGGTCTGGATTCGATATCTATAAGGAGATATTAAGCAATCAACAGTTTTGGACTATTCTCGGACAGACTTTGATTTTCGTATTCGCTTCTATCGTTTTCCAATACTCTATCGGCTTGGCATTAGCGGTTTTCTTCAATCAGAATTTCGAACTTTCCGCGGCTTTGCGTGGCGCATTCCTTGTACCATGGCTACTTCCACCAATGATTTCCGGTACGATCTGGCAATGGATGATGGACGCCGACAGCGGTGTTATTAATAATTTCCTCAAACTATTTGGTTTGGACCCGGTTTGGTGGTTGCAGGCCGACCATTCCTTGTGGGCAGTTATCATTGCCAATATCTGGCTTGGTATTCCTTTCAATCTCGTAATTCTGTATTCGGGCTTACAAAACATCAGTGGCGACTTGTATGAAGCCGCCGCGTTGGATGGTTGCAATGCCTGGCAGCGCTTCTGGAAGATTACTTTCCCGTTGCTCAAGCCGGTATCGATGATCACGCTCCTGCTAGGTTTCGTCTACACGTTACGAACAGTAGACATCATCTGGATTATGACCAAGGGCACTGGATCTTCGAGAACCTTGGCAACTTGGGCTTATGAGATGGCTTTCGGAAAGGGCACATCAGCAACCATCCGGTATTCGGAAGCATCCGTTGTGGGCACGATTCTCATTGTCGTAGCACTGATTTTTGCTCTGATTTACTTGTGGGCCCAGCGGAATGAAGAGAAGAGGTAACTAAAATGAAACATCGTTCATCATGGTGGAAAACACTTATAGGCATCATTTTGACGCTGATTATGCTCTTCCCCGTATACTGGATGATTAACATATCATTCACGCAACGTCGCTCCATCCGTTCAGGTGATCTGTTCCCGAAAGATTTCACGCTCGACAATTATGCCTCTGCATTAAGTTCACAGCTCCCCTACCTAGGAACGTCATTGCTAGTTGCCATAGGATGCGTGATCCTGACTCTAGCAATTGCATTACCTTCGTCATACGCCATTGTTTTCTTGGAGTTCAAAGGCTCAAAGTCCATGAACTTCCTGTTGATTGTTGCTCAGATGATTCCCGCGGTCGTTATGTCGCTAGGCTTCTACCAGATCTACAATGACATCGGCCTTCTCGACAGTATTCCAGGACTTATCGTTGCCGACTCCACTTTGTCGGTACCGTTCGCAGTGATCCTGATGACGGGATTTATGTCTGGTATGCCACGCTCGTTGGTGGAGGCAGCGCAAATCGACGGAGCATCACAGTGGGGCGTTTTTACCAAAATCGTGATTCCACTCTCCCGTAATACCATTGTCACGACTTCACTATTCGCTTTCCTCTGGGCATGGTCAGATTTCATGTTTGCTTCGACCCTCGATTCCGGTGGCGGCAAGATGAGGCCAATCACCATGGGTCTATATGACTTTATCGGTTCGCAAAACCAAGAATGGGGGCCAATGATGGCCACCGCAGTATTGGCCTCAGTACCAACAGCACTGTTGCTGATTTTCGCGCAGAAATACGTTGCCGCCGGCGTAACAGCCGGAGCGGTGAAAGACTAATCCAACCCTTAAATACATAATTAACAAGGACCAGCTATGAGTGAACTAACTTTTGCTATCGATGGAGATGCACTGTTGTGGACTGGTGACGGCGAATACCTTCGCATCGAACCATGGGGAAAGAATTCAGTCCGCGTCCGCGCATCGAAAATGCATGAGATACAAGAACAAGAAGGAGCTTTGCTGCCACAAAACAATCCGGCCTCAGGCAGCCACAATTATGGTATCACCATTGACAAGCCCAATAGAACCGCCGAATTACGCAATGGCGATATTGTAGTTCAAGCGAAAGCATCCTGCGGCCTGTACTCCGGATCAGGATATGAAGAGCCACGCTGTTTACTGAGCTTCTATAAGTCAGACGGCACACCACTCATTCAGGAAATACAATCTGGCGGATCACTAAATCTTCGAGCGCGATGGTTCAAACCGATCACCGGAGGCGACTATTCCATCGTCGCTTCCTTTACCACACCGGAAAATGAGAAACTATATGGTATGGGCGAGTACCAACAGAACATCCTCAATCTGAAAGGTTGTACCCTCGAACTCGCGCATCGCAATTCACAGGCATCTATTCCTTTCGTGGTTTCCAGCGCCGGATATGGCTTCCTGTGGAATAATCCGGCACTTGGAAACGTTACGTTCGGCAAGAACCGTACGGAATGGCAAGCTGAATCAGCCAAGCAGATTGACTACTGGATTACCACAGGCGATGCACCTTCTTCGATAATGAAGCATTACGCCGACGCCACGGGGCACGCTCCTCACATGCCTGAATGGGGACTGGGATTCTGGCAGTGCAAGCTTAGATATTGGAACCAACGTCAGCTCCTAGACGTCGCCCATGGGTTTAAACAGCGTAATATTCCATTGGATCTCATCGTTGTAGATTTCTTCCACTGGCCGCATATGGGTGACTTCCGTTTTGAGAATGAATTCTGGCCAGATCCCAAAGCTATGGCGGACGAGCTGCACAGCATGGGAGTGAAGCTCATGGTATCTGTGTGGCCCCAGATCGCGCTCGCCTCAGAGAATTATGTTGAGATGAAGTCAAAGAACCTTCTCGTGCGCGCAGATAAGGGTGAAGACGTCGGCATGATGTTCGAAGGTCCCAGCCAATTCTATGACGCCACCAATCCAAAAGCTCGCGAATATGTTTGGGAGAAGTGCCGAACAAATTATGCCGAGCTTGGGGTTGATGCATTCTGGCTCGATGAAGCGGAACCTGAATACGGCACGTACGATTTCGACAACTATCGATATTACGCCGGCCCAAACCAGCAGGTGGCAAACATCTACCCAAGAGACTATAACAAAGGCTTCTACGAGGGGCAACAAACCATAGGAAGGGATGGTGGCATCGTCAACCTCACCCGTTGCGCTTGGGCTGGTTCGCAACGCTATGGTTCTCTTGTTTGGTCTGGAGACGTTGGTTCGACCTTCGCCGACCTCCGCGCCCAGATTACCTGCGCCATCCACATGGGCATGGCCGGTATCCCTTGGTTCACCACCGATATGGGCGGTTTCCATGATGGGATAATTGATTCGGATGATTTCAAGGAGTTGTTGGCCCGCTGGTGTGCGTTCTCATGCTTCCTACCGGTCATGCGCAACCATGGCGATCGTAGTCTGCATACGGCAACCGGCAAGGAAGCCATCACTAATTCGGCCGGAGACCACCGTTCGCCAAGTGGTGCCGACAATGAGCCTTGGAGCTACGGCCCTGAGATGGAGCAGATCTTCCGAAAGTTCATTGCCATTCGCGAAAAAATGCGCCCTTACACTCGGGAACTGTTCGAATCAGCACATATCGATGGCCAGCCTTTGGTCCGCGGACTCTTCTACGAGTTCCCTCAAGACAAGTCGGTGTCTGATATCGCCGATGAATACATGTTCGGCCCTGATATCCTAGTGGCCCCCGTAGTTGAGGCCGGAGCTAGGTCGCGTGAGGTGACGCTTCCGGGAAACGCTAGCATCACATGGACGGATCTACGCACCGGCAAAGTGTATGAAGGTGGGCAGAAAATCACTGTCGACGCCGGAATAGACACGATCCCAGCCTTCGCGCGCGACGGCCACGACCATGGGCTGATCGGAATGTTATAAATTCCCACACAAGAAGTGTGGGGCGTCCGTTTCCAAGGCGGATGCCCCACACTCTGCGCATTTTTCCATTTCACCCGGTCTATCTGCGCTATGTATGGCAGATTTTGCTTTTTGATCTGAGACATCTCGTTTATATTAAGCGTTGAAAGCGTCCACCTCAATTTGACGTTGATAATGGTTATGCCGGTTTCTGATCGGTGATAATGGTGGATGAC
>ERZ1031808.147-NODE-147-length-13395-cov-3.927061_pt1 | contig 13395 bp, 11 predicted proteins | sample MGYA00517103_ERZ1031808 | MGnify/ENA primary metagenome ERZ1031808 (study PRJEB33719, sample SAMN04261245) | wastewater metagenome | biome: rural village; feature: human; material: feces | host: Homo sapiens | place: El Salvador | collected 2013-01-14 ...
CGTACAAATTCAGTACTTTACTTAATTACAGCTCAATTATAGCACAGAAAAATATAAAGTACAGCACTTAAAAGAAATATGCAACAGAAAGACCGGAAATGTTTCTATATTTATCCTTGCCCGACAACGTCCTCAAGAAAATCGGTCTCTCTGACTTCTCCGTTCTTTGATATTCGCAAAGTTTTTATTTCGTTATGACCGAAGTCGACGTTGAAATCGGCGTTGAGCATTTCGCAGACTATGTGCGCTCTCGTGTCCTCGCCGCGAGTCTCATAAAAACGGGCAACACAATCCCCGCTTCCGTCCTCGCAGAACTTCAACGCGGTCATTATGATATTGTCCCTGTCAACAGAGAGAAATCCCTTTCTCTGCGGCAAAACACCCTTATGGAAGCTTTCCGGAACAGCTGCGGGACGGATGTTGAACATTGCGGCTTCGTTCATGATATCGCTCTTCTCCGCCTCGCCGTCGCAAACAAAAACACCGTATTCAAATCTTTGTATTCCCTCGTCGGTAAAGTTAAAGTTCGCCGCCGGGCGATCGGAATAGTGGTCTGCGAAGATAACGTTTCTGATGACCGTAAGACGCAGGTCGTTGTCCGGACAGTCATAGGAATACTTTGAGTCGTTTAACAAGGCGAGCGTTTTTCTGCCGCCGTCGTCAAAGCTTATCGCGCCCCAGCGTCCCGCAGGCTCTTCTTCGCCGTTAGTCGGGCGCTTGATATATGCGCCGGGAATTTCATAGGTGTTTATCCTGTTCTCGCCGCCAACGGGAAAGCTCATTTTCAGCAGCGTGAAGTCCTCTGTCCAAAGCGCTTTGCACTTTGAGCGCAATATTCTCTGCCCGCTTGCAAGAATAAAATCCTGAACGAGATATGAGCCGCCGAAGCTGTGGCGGGTTCTTATGACGGCTCTTGCGTTGCCGTCCTCCACAAGCTCAATCTTTTCGAGCTTCATAATGCCCTTTATATCGTGGAATCTGAACACCATGTGCGCCCACGTGTCCGTCTTGCTGTCGCTTATTACCGTAGGTACGGCTATAGGTTTGTCTTCGGATGCGTAGTCGTATCCGCTTTTCTTGTCAACGAGCGAGGTTATGAAGCCCGTATGCTTATCGAATCTGACTTTCAGATACTCGTTCTCCATTGAGAAGTCATGAGCGGAAACATCGGTATCAATATGCACCTCCGGCAAGTCGCTGTTCTCGTTCCAGCAGGGCTTGAGCCAATAGACAGAATATCCCACAGCGGGAACATCCGCAATAAAGACTGTATCAAGATGACTGTCGTTTGAGCGCGAGGAGCGGACGTTGCTGAATATAACGTCGTTGCCCGCGTCGTCTTTGACCTGCTTTGACGGATGATATGTTCTGACAGGCACTTTTATCGGGAACGAGAGCGGGTTAAACACGACTACGGGACGCGGGAATTTGCCGCAGGAGTGACCTCTGACCTCACATACAGGGGCGGAAACTCCGTCTATCCAAGTGTCTATTCTGCGCGCAATTCGCAAAAAAGCCTCGTTTTGTATTCTGTCCGATATGGTCAGCGCATGACCCATAGCGGCATTGACGTCGTCATATGCCTCCATTATCGAGCAGCCGCAGAGGATATCGTGGAACTGATTGAAGCAGACATCGCGCCACGCCTCTTTGAAATCCTCGGTTCTGTCCCGCATACCCACGGTCTTTGAAGCGACGGTCGCAAAGGCTTCGGAGAAATAAAGAGAATTTTCAAGTCTTCTGTTGAGCTGCTTTACAAGGCTCGTTGCGGAATAACAGCCGCTCGCATGATGCTGAAGATCGTCCTTCCAAATCGGGAGCTCGACCTTTTCAAGGCAATGCGCCTCAAAGAAAGCGTCGGGCGAAGAGAATATCATATCGTGATATCCGTCTTTTTTAAGCCGGGATTCAAGATATTCTATGCACCGTCTTGTCGGGCCGCCGCCGTGGTTGCCTACGCCGTAGAAAATCATCATGCCGTGATTTTCCTCGGCCATCAGCTTTTCGGAAAAATCGCGCGTTCGGCTAATATCTTCGGCACTGTTCGCGCCATATCCGCTCTCGGCGGGTATCCTGAAAGTCGGTATCCGAGTGCCGTCAAGGCTCTCCCACGTGAACATATTGGGTATCTCGGCGTTCTCATGCGGTCCGGGACGCATCATAACATATGCGTTCATGCCGCCGTTTTTTATGAGCTGAGGAAGCATTCCGCTGTGGCCGAAAGAGTCCACGTTATATGCGGTTTTGCATATCCTGCCGAATTTTTCGTTATAGTAGAGCTGCGAATAGAGCGCCTGGCGGGCAAAGCTCTCCGCCGAGGGGATGTTGCAGTCCGGCTGAACCCACCAGCCGTTTACGGGCACCCAACGCCCCTCCTTTACTCTCTCCCGTATCTCCTCAAACATATCGGGGTCTATTTCCTCGACCCACTTGTAATAAGACGCGGACGAGCAGGTGAATATGAAATCCGGGTACTCATTGAGTCTGTCGAGCGCACTGCGGAAGGTCTGAAGCACCTCTCCGCAGCCCTCCTGCCAGCGCCAGAGCCAAATGGGATCGAGATGCGCGTTACCTATCAGATGAACTTTTCGTTCGTTTGACATTTGTTTCCCTCCTAAAAGAAGTTTGTTTCCGTTTTATCAAAGGCAATCCATGCCGTTTATCCTGTCTATGAGCGGCCGCGAAGCTTTTTCGGGACTGTATTTTTCCGCCTCTCTCAATACCGAAAGCCGCATTGAATTCCATTTTTCCGGATTATCAGCAATATCGGCAAGCACTTTTGCGAGTTTTTCCGAATTGCAGTTTTCTATTATAACTCCCGTCTTTCCAGGCACGACAAACTCCGAATTATATTTCCAGTCACTCGCTATCACCGGCACTCCGGCGGACATTGCGTCTATAAGCGTTCCTGCAAAGCCCTCGCCTCGATAATAGGTCGGAAACAGCAGCGCAAAATAGGATTTCAGCGTTTCAGTGCTCCTGTCGGCATCTATCGCGCCGCCGCAGCGGATGAAATCGGGGAATGTTTTTTTAAGCTCTGAGAAGCGCTCTTCGTAATCCTTATCGACCTGCCCGAAAATATCGAGCGTGTATACCGTCCGTCCGAGGCGGCTGTTGACAGTCTTTACAGCGTCAATAGCGTCCTCTATCCCCTTTTCTTTCATTACGCGCGAAAAGGTGCAGAGCTTATACGGCTCGCCATCGGGATATTCAAGCTCATTCTCCGACAGTGAGTTGAGCATAACTACCGCATTATTAAAGCCGCGCTCACAGAGAGCCGCTTTCATTGTTTCCGATTCCACATATATAGCGTCGAACTTTTTCAGCAGTCTGACAAGCCACTTGTGACTTTCCAGAAAAGTATCGAGCCAACCGCCGATAACTATATAGTGTATCCTGCGGCAATAAAATTTGTTATAAGTCAAAAACAGCGGCGCAAAAAAACGCAGTCCCCTGTTTGCAGGCATCATTATTACATTTTCGCAGCCCTTGAACAGCCTCAAAACATCTGCCGCCATCCTCGGCATGGCTTTAAATCCGCCGCAGCTGTCCGCAACGGCAACCTGAGTCTCGCCGAGTCGGTTTTTCAATTCCTCCGTCACAGTTTTCGTCTTGACCGTTTGGCCGTTGAGCAAATTGCGCCCTATTCCGAAATGACCGCAAACGCCCGCTTTTTTCATTGCCTCTCCATATCCTTTCAGCTCAAAATAGCTCTTGCAAAAATTCGATTATTCTGAGAATATAAGTAGATAATAACAGACGAACCGTTTTCGCGCAATACTTTTTTTGGATTTTATCACTAAAAATACGAATGAAAAATATAATTTATGCCTAAAAATCGGCAGCCTTGAAGCGACACGTCTCAAGGCTGCCGTGTTCTGTAAAACAAAGCATAAAAGCGGACATCATGCAGCCGCACAATGCCCGTTTAATTTACATCTCTAATTTCATATAGATAAGCTCACGATATCCGTCTGTCCGCGAATTGAAGCCCCTGGGGTTTCTGCCGTATTCCGTAAATCCGACATTTTTATAGATCGCAACGGCGTTAAAATTCGATGCCATAACCTCAAGCTCAAGCTGGGTGTAGCCCGCTTTTCCCGCGCATTCTATGCACGCCTCGGTCAGCGCACGCCCTATTCCGAGTCCCCAAAACTCCTTTGCGATGCCTATACCGAAATCCGCACGGTGCTTTACTTTGTATCGGCTTCCCACCGCCGTGATTCCCGCAGTTCCGACGATTCTGCCGTCAATAACCGCAACTATTTCTATTTCGTTGCCGCTCTCGGTTTTCGCCTTGAGGAACTCTCCCTCCTGCTTGACATCAAAGCTGTTCTCATCGGGATAAGAGAGCAGAAAATCCGTCTCGGCATGGGTCAGATTAAAAATATCAAGAACTTCACGGGCATCGTCCTCCGTGCCGTTTCTCAGAATACATTCTCTGCCGTCTTTGAGAGTTACTTCTTTGTGATATTCCAAATTGCTCACCTTCTAAAACAGAAATCATTTCTTCGTAAACCGACTCTTTTCCACTCCGCATAACGGACATTTCCAATCATCGGGGAGCTCTTCAAATGGGATTTCGCCGTCATAAACGTATCCGCAAACGGGGCACACCCACTTTTCTCCGCCGCTCTCGGCCGCGGGCACGGTCTCTTGATTCGAGCCTTCCGAATAATGCAGCTTATAGGCAGACAGAGCCTTGTCTTTGTACTCCTTATGATAATCGGCATACAGTAAAGGCTCGTCCTTTTCTCCGTTAAAAGCGTCCGTCACATCGGCTATGAATAAAATATGTGTATCCGCTTCTATCACCTTGCTGACGGTGCAGACAAGATATGACACTGCCTTTTTAAGCACGGGGAGACCGTCGGCAAAATCATGCTCGACAGCCGCCCACTTATCGGAATTTTTGCCCGATTGAAATCCGAAGCAGGACAGCACAAACGGATCGACCGCTCTGCCGAGGACACTGACGGTAAATTTGCCGTACTTTTTAATCATCGTCGGCGTATTGTTGTTCTTCATGCAGCTGACGGCTATCTGCGGCGTGTTTCCGCTTGATATTTGCATCAGCGCGTCGACAACGCATCCGCCGAACTCGCAGAAGTCGTTCTTTACGCCTATAACATAGAGGCCGTAGGACAGCGGGTAAAGTGCAGTCTTATCCATTTTATGCTCCTTTCGAATCAGCTTGCAGTCTCGTCCTCCTCAACGGGATCGGTAGAATACAGATACGTTTTGAGGAACTGTATATTCGCATCAAAGTCGGTAACTATGACCGACTGCCCTTTCTTGGTCTGAGAGCTCCATGTGTTTTCATGCGGCACGCGCTCGGATTTTATATCATATCCGATATATTTCGGCGCGCCGAAAACAAGCTTTGTAAGCTCCATGGGCGAAATATCGGTCTGAACCATCGGAAGCACCGTGTCGGCAAGCTTCTTGAGAGTCAGCGGACTTGCGGTTTTCGCCTTCTTTATCAGGGCGGTTATGACCTTTCTCTGGCGGTGTGTGCGCATGAAATCCGAATCGAGCTTTCTTATTCGGCAGTAGACAAGCGCCTGCGCGCCGTTCATATGGACGCTCTCGCCCGACTGTATCTCTCTCGTCGCTCTTGCCGTGGCGCGCATAAACTGCGCCTCTTTCTCGGTAACTTCAACATCGATTCCGCCGACGGAATCGATTATTGTCTGGAACATATCGAATCCGACGAGCATATAGTGGTCTATCTTGACATTATAGTTATACTCGATAGTGTCAATAACGAGCTGCGCTCCGCCGTATGCGCAGGCGGCGTTAAGCTTGTTATAGGCCTTTGTTGAAGGAATAACAGCCCAGGTGTCGCGCAAAAATGATGTCAGCTTTATCTTCTTATTGTTGCGGTCGATAGACATCATCAGCATTGTATCCGAGCGAAGCGAAGTATCGGAGCTTGAACCGTCAACGCCGATAAGCAGAATATTGGTAACCTTGCTGTCGTGCATAAGGGTCGAGGAATCGACATAGACATTCTCCTTATGCGTCTCGGGCTTATAGTCTATCTTGCTCGCCGTGGCATACACGACTCCGAATATACTCGAAGCGATAAGTACAAGCACCAGAAGAACTATGAAAAGAGCTCTTGCGGCACGGCTTTTCTTCTTCGGCTTTTTACGTGCCGGCTCTTCGCCCTGCCGACCGCCGTTGCTGCTGCGCTGTTCGCGACGCGGGTCGGGCTGCTGTCCCCGACGCTGTGGCTGCTGCGCGTTTCTGTTCTGCGCACCGAGGTCGTTAATATCGACTCTGCGCGGTGTTATCGGGATATCCTGAGTATCCTGAGGTCTTTTTCCGTTGCCAGATATGTAAATATCTCCCATTTTAATTTACCTTTCTCTCAAAGTGTACTCAAATCGTACGGTGTACGCTGATACACAAAATAATTAAGCCAATTTGAAAAAATTATATTCGCCGCTCCGCGCCACTTGACCTCGGGCGTTTTTGCGGGATCATTGTCCGGAAAATAGTTCTCCGGCAGATCTATATCCAAGCCCTTTTCGGCGTCTCTGAAATACTCCTTTGCAAGAGTATCGCGGTCATATTCCGAATGACCCGTCGAAAAGAAGTTTCGGCACTCCATATCGGACAGCAGATGCACTCCCGCTTTTTCGGAATAAGAGAGTATCTGAAGATCCTTTATCAGCGCGATGTCGCCGCGGCGAACCTCGGTATGCCTCGAATGAGGAACCCAAAATTTATCGTCAAGTCCGCGCATAAGCGGATGAAAATTATCAAGCGATACGTGCTCGAACACGCCGAACATTTTTCTGTCAAGCCGATATTTCCTGAGTCCGTACTTATAATAGAGCGCCGCCTGTGCACCCCAGCAGATAAAGAACGACGAATATACATTCGTTTTGCTCCATTCAAATATTCTGCAGAGCTCGTCCCAATAGTCCACCTGCTCGAACTCCATATTTTCGACCGGTGCCCCCGTGACTACCATTCCGTCAAAGCGTTCGTCCTTTATCTCATCAAAGGTCTTGTAAAACTTGAACATATGCTCCTTGGAGACATTCTTCACTTCGTGCGTAGCCGTTTGAAGCAGCTCCGCCTCAACCTGAATCGGAGAGTTACTCAGCAGCCGCAAAAGCTGCGTCTCCGTCTCTATCTTTGTCGGCATGAGGTTGAGAATAAGTATCTTCAGCGGGCGTATGTCCTGCGACACAGCCCGTTCCTCGGTCATGACAAAAACATTTTCATTTTCCAGCAGCTTGTGTGCCGGCAAATTACTGTCTATTTTTATAGGCATATTTCTCTTCCCTTTAGCTCACGTATATAGTAGAATACTCGTTTTATATAATACCCCATTTAGAAATGAAAATCAATCTAAAGGACGCAAAAAACTGATACATGACAAAGGTTTATTGTGACTTGCAATGCAGTCGGTTTTAATATATAATACTGTATGGTTTTTTTAACAAAAATTCGGATTTTGAAATACATATATTCAAAGGATGTTTTGATGGATTTTATAATCATGGATCTCGAATGGAACAACACCTATGCGCGAAAAACCAAGGGTTTCATCAACGAGATAATAGAGATAGGCGCGGTCAAGCTCGACGAAAATCTCAATTTTAAAGACAAATTTTCGTGTCTCATCAAACCGCAGATAGGCAAAAAGCTTCGCGGCAGCGTCAAAGAGCTGACAAACATAACAAACGAAGAGGTAAGAAGCGGCGAGCCGTTCACAAAAGTCTTTTCAAGCTTTCGCCGTTGGGTAGGCTCGGAAAGCATATTGCTCACCTGGGGCGACGGAGATATCCGAGTGCTCATAGATAACTATAAATACTTAAACGGCATTGATACAATCCCGTTTTTGAGCTATTACGCCGATATGCAGGCATACATTCAATCCGTTCTCGGAACGCCGAAATCGCGGCAAATAGGACTTTCTGCAGCCGCACAGGAGCTCGGAGTCGATGAGAGCGCTTTTTCGCATCACAGAGCCTACGACGACAGTCTTCTCAGCGCGGAATGCCTGAAAAAGGTCTATTCAAAAAGTGCGTTCAAGCCGTATATCAGAGAATGCAACGACGAATTTTATGCGCGTCTCTCTTTCAAGGCTCATCCGATAAGCAATATCCACAGCCCGCTTATTGACAAAAGCGTTCTCGACTACAGATGCGAGATTTGCTCCGGAAAATGCGAGCAAACTAAACAGTGGGCATTTTCAAACCAGTATTTCCGCAGCAGATACTACTGCCCGAACTGCGACCGAACAGTCAGAGTGGCAGTTAGATTCAAGCAATACTATGACCGCATAGATATCAGAAAAACAGTCTCGCTCGTCGTACCGGAAGCGCCGGAAAATGCCGAGGAAACAGCTCAGGACAGCGAGAAATAAACCGCCGCGGCAATAATCAAAATATGCAGCAGAACCTCCGCCGGAAGTCCGAGCATAAATTTTTTATGCTTGGTCTTGTGGTGGATTTTTTTCATCGTCAGGTACATCGGCCCTGCCGCGCCGAGCAAGCCGACTGCCATAAGCGCGGCTTCCGGAACGCGACGCTTTCCGCTGCCCGCAATACGTTTGTCATAGACGGTTAGAATTACGCCAACTAAAGATATGACCGCAAACCAGCACACGGCCGCCAAGATAATATACTTTTTCATTCAGCCTTTCTCCTTACCGTCACCTGTGTCACGCCTTTCGGGATATTAACGGCTCCGCGTTCGTTGTCATACTCGCAGTTTGCCGACTCTATGTTCCCGCGAAGCCCGATAAGCTCGAGTATGGTTTCACATGTGCCCGCGCCGTCGCCGGTCATAGTAAGGGTTAATGTATCACCCGATGAAACGAGCGAGAAGCCGATTTTACTTCCGCCGTTCAAGGGATAATCTCTGATAACCGTTCTTTTGCCGCTCTCCGTCCACTCGGGCGGAATTCCCCTGCCGATAAGCAGAGTTGAGTCTGATTTTTGCACGATGAGAGAATCCCAAAGGACTTTTGTCGCGGTGCTCTGTCCCCACATATGCGGGCATGAGCCGCCGCCGAAGCCGCTGCCGCCGCTCGCCCATATGCCGCCGTCGGGCTCCGGATAGCCTATGCCCTCCCACCAACTGAACGGACCGCTTTGAGCGCGGTCAATCATAAACTGATACGCTTTTATGCCGCTGTCGCGGTATTTTTCGCCCCTGAGTGCCGCGCTTCCGTAGCCGGCGTTATATGAGCTGCAGAATAATCCGTGCGGATATCCGCCGAAGTTATAGGGATTATCGGTTATATCTTTGCGGCACTCAAAAATATGCGCATACGTGCTGTCGATTTTTTCCGATATGCCGTCTCCCTGCTCCGCGCCGAAAAGGTAGCCGTCCCAGCCCCAACGGCCGAAGAGGAACATAGAGCCCCAATTTGCGTCATGCGGGTCGCTGCGCTGCCCGTATTCGTTCGGCTCGTCCATGGATATCGGTATATAGTCGAGGTTATATTTTTCGCTCGTTTCTGCAAGCTTTTTTTCAACGCACGAAAGAAGACTGTCGTATTCTTCCCGAGCCCACTCGCTCTCCGGCGTGTTTCCCAATCTGTCGCAGATATATTTATATGCACTCAGCCCGAACAGCGCCGACCAGTTGTCAATAGTCCAGTGACCGTTGCTGTCAATGGCGTTGGTGCGCTTCATTATTCCCTCGGAGTCTCTGTCGGAGGATATTTTGCGGGTGTTTGTCTTTATCTGCTCAAAGCGTTCTTCAATCAGCTTTTTATCGCCTGTTTTCATCAGATATAATGCATAAGGCCAACTGAATTTCCACCCCGCATCGGGATACTGCGCAAACTTCAATATTGTCTTTGAATATTCGTCGAAATATTTGAAGTCTCCTATTGTCAAAAGCGATGCCATTATGCCCAGAACATCGTGGTCGAATACCCTGTCGTAGCCGTTCTCGCCGACGTGCAGACAGTAACCGTCCTTAACTATCATGGTATAGACATATCCCGCCCTGTAAGCGTCTGTGAGCTTGCCGTCCGGCAGCTCGTCTATCTTTGCAAGCGGTTCCATGCGCTTTGTCCAATAGGCCTTCATATGCTCATAGTGCTCATCGAAACCACCCGCGGATATTATTTCACTGTCCTCGGGATAGGCATATTTTCCGCCGAAGCGGTCTGCGCCGACGGCATAATCAAGCACTGCAATCTCGCCGGGTTTTAAACAATCCGGCTGCTCACCGAGCGGGATAAGCAGCTTTGAAACACGAGGTATATTCAAAGTCTTTCCGCCGATATTTTTAAGCGTCATTCTCGAATAGGCAATCTCGAACTTGTTTTCGCCTTTTTCAAAAATATCCGCAAAGCTCTCAACCGTGCAATCAAATCCGCCTGCGCGGTATTTGCTGACGAGGCACGGAAGCCAGCCCTCCTTGTTAAACCACTCGATTTTTCCCTCGACATCGGATAATCCGAACGTTATGAGCGTGTTTTTCCTGTCCCGAAGCAGATAGGAGCCGTCGATAAACGCAATGGGCGCGTCCTTGTCGCCCTCCCAGCCGAACACGGATACGTAGCCCGGATATTTGCGGCAGGCGTAATTATGCTTTCCCGCGGCACCCCGCCTGAACGTCAGGAAATTTTTCGTATGTATTTTGAAATACGCCGAAGATACCATCGCCATGAGCGGCTTTTTCTTTTTTTGCTCATTATAAGTCCTCCGTAAATTCCATATATGTATATATTAAATTTAAAGCGCCGAAAAGTCAATTAAGTATAGTCAATATAAACAAATAATTGATATTTCCGTCCGACAATGCTATAATCAATATATAAAAGCTGTTTTATTATTCGGAGCATAATATGAAAACACTTATTGAACTTTTTGATGAATCGCCCATTCTGAATGTGCTGGCCTCCGTTGCGTTTAAGCCGGAAAAGCTGATATTTTTCGGCACAGACCCCCTGCAAGTTGAAGAGAGCCGGCGTGACTACGTGCGCTTTTTCAAAAGCCGCGGCGAGAATCCGGAGATTGAGTATATAAGCGCCGACATGGAGAACATAGACGAGGTGAACGGCACGCTCGCAAAGATAATAGCCGAAAATCCCGACTGCGTGGTCGACGTGACGGGCGGCAAGGATATTGCCCTGCTCGCAGCGGGAATGGCGGCAGTGAGACTCGGAGTGCCGCTTATCGCATACAACAAACGGACAAAAAGATACGCAAATATAAGCGAATACGAGCCCGCTATGAGGGCGAATATATTCGGGCTGCTCGACTGCGAGGATTTTTTCAATGTCAGCGGCGGACGCGTTACGGAAAGCGAGGATTTCAGCGAACACAAAGACGATTTCGGCGCTTTCTGGTCAAAGGTTCTCGACATCTGGAACATCTATCTTGAAAACATCGGCTCATGGGTGCCGCACGTTCAGTTCTTGCAGAAGGTCAGCCCCGCCTGCGAGCCTAACGGCACCGTACCGCTGAAAGTCCGCGCTCCCGAGCACATCGGAGTCAACGGCAAGCAAATTACAAGAAACGACGCAATTCTCATGTCCCTTGAGCGCTGCGGCGGGATAACGGAGCTTAAATATCACGAGAACGGCGAGTGCACATTCAGCTACTGCGATAAGGCTTTTCGGCACTATCTGACCGATGTGGGAGCGTTTCTCGAGCTGTTCATTCATCTCTGCGCCGTTACCACCGGAAAATTCAGCAGTGTGCGCTCGCGCGTCAAATACAACTGGGAATACAGCCGCATACGTCACGACAGGACGACGATATACAGACCCGCGAGCAATGAGATAGACGTTATCGCAATAAACGGCATAGAGCCGCTGTTCATATCATGCAAGACATGCGCGCCGGACATGAAGCATATAGACGAGATATACCCCCAGGCCATGCGTATGAGCGGCGGAGAGGGGCACGCGGTTTTCGCCTGCACTCACACAATAGACAAGGATATGCCGATTTACAACAAGGCGAAAGCCCTCGGAGTCTATATAATTGACGGAGACGACATAAAGAACAGACTTGTTACCGAACGCCTCATAGAGATAGCGGAGGACAGGTATATCTGGAAAGATGAGCCGGAATACGGCAATCTCATAAAATAAAAAGAGCCGTCATAAAGACAGCTCTCTTATCGGATTTATTCTGCAAGAAGCTTTTCCGCGGCCGCAAGCTGAACGCTTGTGCAGAGCAGGTCAACCGCAAGTTCAAGCTCCTCAACGGGCGGGAAGGTCGGCGCGATACGAATGTTTGAATCGTCGGGATCCTTTCCGTAGGGATAGGTGGCGCCTGCGGGAGTGAGCACAACGCCGGCCTCCCTGCAGAGCTCAACCGTCCTCTTGGCGCAGCCGTTCATAACATTGAGACTGATGAAATATCCGCCGTTGGGGTTGGTCCATTCGGCGATGCCTTTGCCGCCGAGCTCCTCATTGAATGCCTTGAGAACAGCGTCAAACTTCGGCGCGATTATTTCGGCGTGCTTTTTCATATGTGCTCTGACTCCGTCCATATTCTTCAGGAATTTCGCATGGCGAAGCTGATTTATCTTATCATAGCCGATGGTCTGCCTCTTCATGCGATCCTTTATCATCGCAACGTTCTTGTCCGAAGCGGCAAGTGCGGCTATACCTGCGCCACTGAAAGTAACCTTCGAAGTTGAGACAACCTCTATAAGCATATCCTCGGTAGAGTTTTTCTCGCATTCGGGGAAAATGTTTAGAAGCTTGTCGGGCGTCTCTCTGAGATCATGAACGATATAGGCGTTATCCCAGATTATTCTGAAATCCTTTGCGGCGGGCTTGAGAGCCGCTATACGGCGGACTGTCTCGTCCGAATATGTTGTTCCGTCGGGATTGGAGTATTTCGGGACGCAGAACATACCCTTTACGCTGCTGTCTTTTATAAGCTCCTCGACTTTTTCCATATCGGGGCCGTCCTTCGTGAGAGGAACATTTATCATTTCAATACCGAAATATTCGCAGATACCGAAGTGTCTGTCGTAGCCGGGAACGGGACAAATGAATTTAATCTTCCCCTGCTGCATCCACGGCTTGTCGCCCGCACCGTGAGTCATGCACTGCCCGATAAAATCAAACATGACATTGAGGCTGGAGTTGCCCATAACGATAACGTTTTTATCCTCAACCTCGAGCATCTCGGAGAAAATCGCCTTGCACTCGGGGATTCCGTCAAGAATACCGTAGTTTCTGCATTCAAGTCCCGTTGACGATTTTACGTCGTTTATCTTGAGCATATCCATTGAGAGGTCGAGCTGCTGCGTGCAGGGCTTGCCTCTGGACATATCGAGCTTTAGGTCTTTAGCCTTGAAGCTGTTATATTTTTCCAATAGCCGAGAGCGGAGTTCTTCGAGCTCCTTTTTGGACATTGATTCAAAAGTCATGTTGTGATTCCTCCG